>Ga0326513_10000738_pt1 | contig 27747 bp, 43 predicted proteins | sample 2_2465_0518_D_FD_203654 | JGI IMG/M metagenome (GOLD analysis project Ga0326513, IMG submission 203654) | Bovine rumen microbial communities from UC Davis, California, United States - 2_2465_0518 | ecosystem: Host-associated > Mammals > Digestive system > Stomach > Rumen | place: USA... | reverse complement strand
TCTCGTTGTTTGCTGTGTCATACTCAGCTGCGCCGATTCCGGAAGTTCCAGCGATAGCGCTGACGATTGTGGAGTCCTCAACCTTGCCGATCTGATAGATCAAAGCGTTCTGAACTTCAGAAGCGAGAAACGGAGCGTCGTAGATGATCTCGTCTGTTTCCTTGATGTATGCAGCAATCTTGGAGAGCGCGAGAGTAATACCTTCGAATGATGTGCTGTTCTGAGGCTTCTTTGCACCCTGAGCTGTAACTGCAGGAACGCCCTCATATGCGCCCTGGAGGAAGTATGTGATAGCGTTGCCGCTGATGAGTGTGTTTGTGAAGTAGTCAGCGACTGCGTTTCTTCTGGGCTGAGGTGCTACGCTCTTGTCTACGTCAGCAATCTGGGGAGCTGTGACCACGTCAGTTGCTGCCTTGAGGTGCATTGATACGCCGCTCTTCTTGTCTGTCATTTCGCTAGCGGACTTTGTGAACATTTCCAAATCTGTCATTTTTGTGACCTCCTGTGTGTCTTTGTTTGTTTCTTCGGCTGTGCCGAGAGTCTTCAAGATCTCGCTGGCCTTTTCAGCCTTCTCGATCTTCTGCTCAAGCTCTTCGATCTCTGACTTGAGTGCTGTAGCCTGTTCGAGGGTCTCGTTTGCAACGCCCTCAGCCTTCAGCTGTTCCTCCATGTCGAGAAGAGCCTGCTTTTTTTCTGTGAGCTGATCCTTCAAGTTCATACTTCAGGGACCTCCTTCATGTTTTTGATGTAGTCGAGCAGTCCCTTCACTTTTTCCGAATTACTTGCGCCCTTCTGTTCCTCTGCTGCCGCATTGACTTCGGGCTCTGCCTCTTCGGGATCCCTGTCGGGCTCCTCGGGTTTTGTATCGTCATCCTCGTCCAGTAATGACTGAGCGAGGTCTCGGATCTGTCTGATGACATCCTCGTCCGCTTTGCTGTTGCGCTTGCCTGCCTTTGTCTCAGGCTCTGCGCTCTTGACTTCAGTAGCGACTGCGTTCTGGTTAGCCGGAACGGTCACGACGCTGATCTCGAAGACTTCGAGCTTCTGCAATACGTTGAAGATGCCTGCCTTTTCTTCTTCCTTTGTGGGGTTGCGTCTGTCGAGGACCTCATAGGCAAAAGAAAACTGATAGATCGCACCGGACAGGAGCATCTTGCGAACGTCCTGCGCCTGCTGCGTGTCTAAAAAATGCGCCTTGATATATGGACCCTTTTCTGTGTCCTTTATGCTGTCGACTGCGCCGATGACAGCGCTAAAATCGTGATTAAAGCAAAGAGGAAACGGGTGACCCGTTTCCTCTCTCTTCTTTATGGTTTCAGTAAATGCTCCCGGCTCGATGATGTCGCCATAACTGTCGGGCTCTTTGTCATAGGTTGAGAAATAGCCCTCAATGATGCCGCTCTCGTCCGCTTTCATTTCAATGGTTTTATAAAGATATGCCATGTTTCACCTCCGTGATATAACGATCTCCGTGGTGCAGTTGCATCCACAAGATTCATCTGGGTCGCCTGTGTCTTCTCCAGGCCAGTGCTGACCGTTTGAAAAGTCTGCATCGATCGGAACGCGCTCGCCGTTCATCGCTGCGTGCGATGGTCTTGAGTTCGGTCCTGTGACCCATTCCTTTTCAACGATCCGCCCGACTACTCTCGGAGCTCCGTCACTGATCGCCTGGTTCGTAGCTTCGCCGATTGCAAACGATGCCATGGCACCGGCTGCGCTTCTTGCGATAGCCTCCGAATTGCTCGCTCTGACTTCAAAAACGTGAGCCGTGTCAGGCTCATCCTCTTCGAGGTCTTTCAGGATCTTCTCGAGTGTCTTCTGGTTTATGTTCTTGGCTCTGCCTTCGGCGGCCTTTTTGATGTAGTTGCGAGTGACTTCTGTGCCGTACTCGGATCCGAGTGTCTTCGCTGTCTCGTTTCCGTGTTTGTCGGCTATTTCTTCCAGGACTGGCTGAAGGTCATCCGTCAGCTCTTTGTCCCATCGCTCTGCGTTCCAGAAGTCTTCACTGTCCGCGTTGATCTTTGTGATAACTGAACGGCTCTGGCGAGCAAAAAATGATTTGAGGACTTCGGTGACTTTTTCGTCATCTTCCTCGTCACTCTTGCCTTTGATCCTCAGCTCTTCGGTGTCCTTGCAATCTTTACAGCTGCAAGTCTTCGGGTGGAGCTTCTTGGCATTGTTATCAACACCGGGATAACTGTACGCATCGCCCTGCGTGTCCTGGGGGCTTGCCTGCCCTCCTGTGACCACGTTGAGCGGTGTGATGATATCCTCGCCCTGTCCGTCAGGAAGCGGCGGAAGGTTAAGCTCTGCACGAACTTCGTCGCGTGTGAGATAAGGACCTCCGACAGCGCTCTGATAGATTGAGGCACGCTCTTCAAACGAACCTTTGAGCTTTTCAGTGAGGTCAAACTCGACATATGTCTGTTCGTAATCTTCGCCGATCATAGGAAGCAGGAACGCGTTGATCCTCTGCTGTACCATCTGGATATCAGGACCGAGACATTCCGCATATAATGCGCGAGCGTTGTCTTTGCTCGATGCGTATGTCTGTGTGTTTGAGTGCCAGATCAGTGAGGGGTTAACTCTGTATGCAGCTGCAACCTCTTCACGGGAGAAAACTACGGACTGGCTCCATTCCTGTTCTTTGAATGAAGTGCTGAACGGCTTGATCTCCATGCCGTCCTCCATGATTGGGATCGAACCGGCTTTTGAACCGGCTCCGCTCCACGCTTCACGGAAGGCTGCCGCCCACGTCTTTTTTGTCTGTTCATCCCATGGAGCGACATCCTTCGGCCTGATGATCTGCGCGTTCAGTCTTCCGGATGACTTCCAGAGCTGTCGGCGGAAACGTCCGGCCTCGATCTGCTCCTGCAGTGTCTGCCTCAGTGAGCTGATCGGACTCAGATAGTCGCCAGGGTGTCCAGGGCTGTATGTCTTGAACTGCAAAAATTCAGTATCAGGAATGTCGACCGCATCGGTTCCTGTCTTTGAGCAGACTCTGATCGTTCCGGGTGTGTAGGGTGTTTTTTCTTTTGACCCAATAACCCAGTTCGTAGGAATGAGATGCAGGTCCCAGTTGCTTGGGCTCTCCGTGCTTGGAACTACCCAAACGTAAACGGCACCAAAAACATAATATTCAGCCATCAAACCACGAATAAATTCGAGCTGTGTCTGATAATTGTTTGGTCTCCAGAGTAGTTTGGCAGCGACACTATCGCGGTCGCGGACTCGTTCGTTTTCACCTTTGCGAGTGTAGACCTTGATCGGGAGCTGTGACATGCTCGCAGCCAAGAAGTCAACGACTGCGCGAAGGTTTCCCTGTGTGCGGTATAGTTCTACAGCTGTGAGGTTTAGGACTTGGGTGTCTGTGTTGCCTGTCAGTGTGATGTTATACACTGCCGGCTTACTGACCAGCCTCCACCTTTCGAAAATGCTTGGCATCTTTTTGATACCTCCTAAAAGTTAAGTATTGCTAAACAAATAAGCAGGTTGTTCCAGAAGCGTAGACTGATTCGTAGATCTTCCGCTCTTTCTTCGTTATCATCGTCGCCCCGGCGAAAGCCATCGCCACAGCCATCAATGGACTGATATCGTCCGGGCTCTTTGTTCTATCCGGGAGCATGACACCGCCGCCCAGGTTCCTGAGCTGGCAAGTCCTTCCCGGTGTATCAAGTACAGGCTGAGGTAAGTGGAAGCACTTAACTCCTCCCCTGTTTTCAGGTGCGCATGCGCTGATTGCATCAAAAAAACGATTCCATCCTGCTGACAGATCAGGACCTTCCTGCGCCAACCTTGTAACCCCGTCAATAGTGCAGATCTGTTCAGCCAGTCCGGAGACAGGTGCGCCTCTGCCCTGAAATGCGAGTTTCATCTCTTGATATTTCGGAGCTCGTGCCCTGAACCAGTCGACAGCCCACTCCGTTCCGATCCGTCTCTCAACGATCTCAACGTGATAATTGCCATCTTCACGCAGTCCGCAGACTGCTATGACGGTCCACTTTCTATCTTGTGACATGTCTATGCCCCAGAAGAGTTCACTGTCTTCCCGGATACAGCTCGTTTCGTCTACACCTCCGAGCCAAGCACCTTCTGGGAACGGTTCGGGGAGTATAGTCTCAACTTGCTGACACATGCACTCACTCCTAAATTTTGATTCTGGGAACGTCTCGCGGTTTGCGAGCAGTGCCCTCAATGTCAGACGGCCATAACCGAGCGCAGGGTTTGCCTGAGCCAGAGCTTTGAGGTCGTCTGTCTTTGCCTTATCTTCTGCCGACCACTCGAAGAGTCCGAGCGTGTCGCTGTCGATATCTCCACCGAAGTCATGAGCAGCTGAGCCTGTCATCTTCTCGATCGCTTGAGATCTCAACTGACGGAGCACGATGCTGTCGGGATCGCCTGCGTTTGTGAAGCCCATGATGATCCCGTTCGGCTTTGCGTTAATGGAAGCACCGGCGGCGCTCCATGTTTCCCAGTCGCGAAGCTCACGGACCTCGTCGACCATAACTAAATCATTAGAGTCGCCACGTCCTGCCCTTCTGGTAGGTGCGCCGACTTTATAGGTACGGCGATCAGTGAGCACGAGCTTCTTGCCGCCGTTCCTTCTTGCCACGTTCTCGATGTCAATGTTCAGGGCTTCATGAGTTTCCTGGTCAAGAATGACCGCCTCCCAGACTTCTTCAGCCTTTTCCATTGATAGCGAAGTCCCGAAGACGTTTTTGACTCGTAGCACATTAAGAAAAAACGAAGCTATCACTTTGGACAGCTCCGTCTTGCCGTTTTGTCTTGATACCAGCACGAGGATCGTGCGGAACCTGAAGCGCCAAGTCTTTCGGAGATCGCCGACGATCTCCAGCATGTGGATCAGTGCCCACTCTTGCCAAGGGTATAGAACCATGCCGAGGATGGTCTTCGCGTACTCGATGGCAGCGAACCCGAGGGATGTGTTTGGTGTTAACCTTCTGAGTGGTTTAGTCCAGAGTCTTGGCTCAGTCTTGCCGAGTATCTCAGCCAATCTTGAAAGAGTTGCGGAGTGACTCCACAGGTGAAATACTTGCCTCGGTCTTGTTTTCTTCAAGTATTTCCTTGAGGTTATTCAAGGCGCTCGCATAGTCGCGGACTGTCGCCCTGAATTCCTGAACGAATGGGTTAACTCGTTGAACTTCTTCACCGGTTCCCAGTGTTACCTTCTGGCTGAGCGGTTCGGTTTTGTAGATCGGGATCTGCTGCTCGATCTTTTCCTGCATCGTCAGGACCGCGTTCGCCAGGCTGATCGTCTGCGCCCGGAGTTCCGGGCTGACTCTCTCGCAGAGCTCCTCGGCTTTCGACTTCGGCATCGGCTTCACCGCTTTGGGTTTAGTTGTCCGCCTCGTTGTCTTTGCCTTGGGCTTTGCTTTCGGCTTCGCCACTTTCTTCGTAGTTGTCTTTGTTGTCTTGGCCGCCTTCGTCGGCTTCCTGGTCGTTTTCTCTTTTGTCATAACATCACCGCCTTCGTGTGTGCCGCCTTGTTTTTAAGGCTTGGCAACTGCAAGGCTCACAGCTTTCGCCCCGTCGGGCTATCCAAGCCAAAAAAATATTTTGAGTTTCTCGGGGAGGGAAATGCCTGCAGGCGGTCGGAGGGAGTTCGCTGCAGGTTTCCCAAGATTTGAAGGCCCTACCCTTCTGGTCACCAGATCCGCGACCGCTGACCGATCGCCATGTCTTGCGACCCTGTACCCCTTTGTCGATTGCAACGCATATGGCTCGGCGCTATGTTGTTCAGGTCGAGCTCAAGCTCGGGGGCCACCGCATAGGGAACGATGTGATCCGGTTCCCAGGACAGCGGAGCAGTTGAAGGCTGCAGCGAGTAGTCAATTCTCTCGCCACAAATATGACACGGTGCGCGGCTACGTCTGTCGCGATCCCATGCCAACCTTCTGACCTTCTGCCACCTTGATGTATTCTTACTGCGTTGCATATATTTCACCCCTTTGGGTGTGGGTGTCTCGCGCTTGTGCTTGAGAGCACCCCCTCGCTCTATTTCATTCCAAACTAAAAGCCCCCAGGGACCGGCCAAGGGGCTTCTAATTTTAAGGAAGATTTGAATGAGGACGCGCAGCATGTGGGTGATAAATAATTGAAGCGCATCGCCATCTAATCAATTAAGATATAACACAGAATTAACTATCATTTACTATCAATTTGTTCCGGAAGGGTGAACTCTTTAACTGTAAGCTCGTTCTCTTTGTCTGGAACATAAAAACAAGCGTTAGGATGTATTTCAACGATTCTCTTCAAATAATCATTAAAATTAGTTACAGCTTCACATAATTGCCTGAAAGCTTCTTCAGCTGAACCGACTGCCTTCTCCATGCGTTTAAGGATGGCGCTGTCTATTGATATGCTCGAGCCAAGAACCTCGTACAAGTTCCATCTGTGAGCTTTTAATTCTGTCCTACAGTGCTTATATGATTGTCCTGTCAGCTCGTGCATCAGTTTGATGGTCTTGTTTCTGCTCATTTCTTTGTCGCCTCCTCCAGTGCTGCCATTCCTCTTAAAACGTTTTCAGCTATCTCCAGAGCTTCCTGATCGCCTTTGACATAGCAGCCGCCACAATGTGAGTGATATCTTCTTATTGTGTTGATGATCTCCGCCGCTTCTTTTGGTGTCATTTAGATATTACCTCCCTTGATTATCTTCCATAAACAAGAGTTACAAATGTCGCACTCTCTCTCGTTAGCCTCGCCTTTGTTCTTGATGAGCGTGAAAAACTGCGTCGTGCTATCTCTGTCATCAACAAATGAGAGCTCTTTGTTACAAATATCACAAACTCGTTTAATCATGTTCTAAACCTCTCTCATCTTCAAAATCGCAGTCCCACAACGCACAGCCTCTCATATTGCCTACTTTTATGTTGTGGGTGCAGTGCTTACAATCTCGGTAAGCCATTAAAGCCTTGATTGCCAGGTTAAATGCTTCTTTTGTATCTGCAAAAGGGCAACCGTCAAGCCATCTTTGAATTTCTTTTATGGCTTCTTTAGTCGTCATCTGTCTCACCTTCTTCCTCAAATCGCTCGCAAAAAGGACACAAAAGGAAATGCTTACAGAAATGACATAAAACCGTGTTTATCAGTTTTTTCATGTTGTACCTCGCATATCTGCCCCACAATTCGGGCAAAAGTTTTTATAATCTTTATGAGGATATGCACCGCAAAAAGGGCAAACACACATTCCTGCTTGAATATAATTCCACTCGCCTTTTGGTTTGTCTTCGTTGATTGTGAGCAAGCCTTTGCTGTTTGCCCTCTGCATTATCACAATAAACTTCTCAATATCCTCTTCGGTTATGTTGTCAAGATTAAGTGAAGGGTTTACTGCCGGAGCATTGTTGAGCATTTCAATAGCCGTTTTAACACCTAAATCATAGCCTTTGTCAAACTCCTTTATTTTAACCCCGCCGCATTTCAAATCTTCTTCAAATGCCTTTTTAAGCTCTGAACGGCTTATTAAATCGTTGTTCATGTCTTGCCTCCCTTCTTGTTGTTACCTATCCACGCCAGAGCTACCACTGTGACGCATATGATCGCTGTTATAATGATCGCCTTCATTCTTCATTTACCTCCTGCATTGTTACATCGCCACAGATAACAAACTCCGCTTCGAGGACTGGATAACTATCGCGTTCCTGTGTGATGCTTATTGTGTCTGTAATTACTGGCGCCAAAATAATATGTTTATCTGTTAATATTCTGAGGTATGTCCTGCCTTTGTGTGCGCTTCTATATCTGACATCGATATCACAGAGGTCATAAACCTTTGAGCCGCAGAATTGACAGCTGCCGAAGTCATCAAGAAGGCCGCCACAGTTGGGGCAATTCTTTAATTTTTCCATTAAACACCTCCGAAATTTTCGAGCACGGTCGCCATCTGCTCCAGCATTGTCCTGTGAATTCTATAGACCTGTGCGATGGCTACATGTTCCAGCTCTGCGATGTTTTCCCACTTGAGTCCGTTGATGTATCTGTCAACTGCTACCGCTCTCTGTGCAGGATCCTGCAGCTCACTGATCGCCTTCCTGGTCTTTGCAGTCTCTTCGACCAGCTGGCGCTTTTCTCTTTCATATCTCTCACGCAGCTGAGACATTTCCAGAAGTGTGTCCTCATGTCTTTGCCTTGCTGCATCCGAGTCATGGCACTCACTTCCGTCGCTCTCATACTTGGCTACACCGTTCCCGAGTCTGTCCTGGAGGATCTCAAGCATGCGCTGATCGGCTTCGACTTGCTTATTCAGGTTATAGTTCCTATTGAGCCAGCACTTTGCTCTGTATGCTCTATTAGTCATTGAGTCCTCCCTTCAATTCTTCAACGGTTATGCTGATCCAAGCAGCGTCTGCGTATCGCTTTGAGACTTTAAGCTCTACAACTTGAGCATCATCGTGCCAAAACTTCAACTGTGTCATTACGTCAGTCAGTTCCTTGACATAGTTGTCGCAGTCCGGTCTCGTGGTCTTGTATTGACCCCAGAGCTTTTTATTCTTGACGTCAAAATATAAGTTGATGGTCAGCCTGATCGGTTTATCGCTCGGCTCTTTGGGTTTATATGGACTGAGTCCGAGGATAAACTGCACGCGTGAGTCGTTGACGCTCTGCTTTTTGAAGTGATGAACATATGGGACTCTTTTACCGTTTACAAACTTGTATCTGATCTGCTCGCCCTTCTGCTGAGCTGTACCGGTTGGCATGCCTCTGTCAAAAGTCATTGTTATGTTAGTCTTCATTCTTCCAGAACCTCCTGACCGGCTCCAACGTCTCCGGGTGCCTTTTATAGAATTCATCGAGTGCGCTGCCGTTTCCGTCATCCGTTAACCATTCACAGAGTGCATCGATATACTCGTCTGCGAGTTCCTTATTGAGTGGGAAGACTCTGCACGGTGTGATCCGGATCTCGTTCGGAGGTGCCTCGATCTGTGTGAGCCTGACCCATTTAACAGCTTCAAGAAGCTCCTGGGGGCTTGGGTGCCACTTGCTCGTTGCGACACAGCGCTCAGCTGCCTGCATGACGTCATTGAGGTCATAGTCCGCGAGCATTACGCTGTAGGTATTAACACGCTGCGCAAGCTCTGCCTGTGTTGCTTTGCGGTCCTGTGGATATGCCGAGTGCAAGAACTGGACCAGCTTGAGGGTTTCCTTTGTGTTCATGGTTCACCTCCTGCCATCCTCAGCACCTCATTCCAGTCGATCTCGTTGTTGACCGTGGAAGGCGGACAATGTCCCGGTGCCTTCTGGTTCTCTTTGGCCTTCTTTTCCCAGGTGATGACCGCAGCCTTCCAGTCCTTCATGGGTGTCCCCCTGCCGAGCTTGAAACCTCTGGCCTTGTAATAGGCATACCAGGCTTCGGGATCGATTCCGTTATTACGCTCTTCACAATAGGCTTGAACTTCTTCCAAGGTCGGAGGCACAAATTTCTTTTGTATGTTTTCTTTATCCTTAGTACTTTGTATATTTAGTACTTTGTATTTATTAGTACTTTGTAATGGTTCGTTTTCCCATATTGTGGTTTTTCCTGAGTCTGGTTTTCCGTACTCTGGTTTTTCCACATTGTGGTTTTCTCCACTCGTGGCGGTCTCCACTAGTGGCATTTTCGAACTGTGGACTGTTTGGGGTGTGTTTGTGGGGTGTTTGGTATCTGTTTCGCCCTTTGCGGTCTGTATAGGTGCATGCTCATATATGTCCCAGGTGCATTTTGTGAAGCGTCCGCTGCTGTCTTTATGTCGGTTAATTACCACATATCCGGCAGCCTGAAGCTCCTGCAGCATGCGAAGGATGACACTCCTCGAGGATCCTGTTCTCTTTATGAGTCCGCCGAGTGAAAAACTCCAATCATCCGGAAGACTCAAGAGGTAAGCAAGGAAGCCACGAGCCTCCCATGACAGATTTACATTATTGAGCACTGCATTGTCGATCATTGTAAAATGCTCATTATGTTCCTGTCTGTTTACCATCTTTGCAACCTCCGACAATGAGCTCGGCCTTCTTCAGGATGTTCTCGAGCGTTACGATCGACTCTTTAACCGGGAGCGGTCCGTCTGACAGCCTCAGGACTGTCTTGGCGCCCTTATCCTTGTATATCTGATACTTTGAGCCGTCCTTGAGTTCCTGAAGCGCCTGGATGTCTTCCACGTTCAAAATGATGCGCTCGTTGAAATTGATGCCATGTACTTTTATAAACATGTGTCATTTCCCTCCGGTTCTTCGTAAATAACGACTTCGTTGATGATGCCCTCGCACCCAGCCCAGTCATCGGCGTAGGTGATACGCAGCTGCTTCTCGATCACTGCCCCGGTTCCCTGTGGGTAATAGCGCACAACGAAGCCATAGCTGTCTGTGTTACCCTCCGAGTTCTCTCTCGCCAGAACGGACAGATCGCAAATAATGGGATCGTTTCCGAACGCTCTGAGGGCCTTCGCAATATGATGAGCTGCTTCCCTGATCTCTGTCTCGAGGATCTTGTACTTCATGAGCCTGCCCTCCTGCTGCTGATCTCCGGGCCTGATATCGCAGGCATTTCTGACTTCGGTTTGATGCTGATGTAAATGTATTCCTGACCAAAGAAGTGGCATATCTTCGCCACGGTCTCAATGCGTGGGCTTCTGTAACCCTGCAGCCAATAGATGACTGACTTTCTTTCAAAGCCGATCGCCTTGGCGAGCTGTTGCTCTGTGACCTTGTTGCTCTTCATCATGTACTCGAGCCATTTCGCAAAATTAGCGTCAGCACATATCGACTCGATCGTCTGGTTATCTAAATAGCTTTTTCTCATGTCTCCGGTCCTCCCTGAATTGACAGCCTGATCTTGCCGACGACATCCTCATATGATTCGACTGTGCAGATAGTTCCATCCGATGAGAAGATGATCGTCTTCGCGTTCTTTTCTTCGTCAATTAAGAAACTGGGTGCAAATCTTGCGCCGGGAACGACCTCGCAGACCTTCCTGATTCCGCCGGTCTTGAGCAGAAGGCGCTCATTGTGTACTCCCAGGACCTCAAAGAAGCCATCGATCGGCTGCACGATCCTGTTGGGTGTCTCGATCTTGACCATAGGCGTGCCTGTCTTCATTTCCTCGAGCTTCGGGCGGAAGTCTGCAGCGAGCTCTTCAGAAGTTACGCGTTCGCGTACTTTAGTGATGCGTTCGCTGACTTTTGTCTGCGTTTGCGGAGTTTCTTCCTTCGGCTCGTCGACCTTGACGGGGAAGTTAAAGCTCTTGCCGTTCATGCTCTCAGCAAGTGCCAGGACGTCAGGCATGAGTTTGCCGTTGATCTTCAAATATCTGGCAGTCTCGCACTCGGTGCGCTTGATGTTCTTGACGAGCTTCAGGATCCTGCCGCCTTTGTCGTGATACTCACGAGCGAGGCCGTCCTTCATCTTGATCTGTCCGCCTTCTACCCAGATGCGAACATAGTCCGATTCTGTGAAGCGCTTCCAACTGTAATGTCTGAAAGTGATATAGATCTGGTCATTCATTCCGACCGTTACTGTGATGTCTTTATCACTGTAGTTTTTTCTTTTTTCGAATAAAGATATCTGTGCCATTCAAATCTTCCTCCCAAATTAAACGTAATAAGCGACGCCCACGGTCTTGGTTCCTGCCTTCTCGGGATCATCGAGATAGAGCTCACCCTTGTAGAGATATCCGGCTGTAAAATCGATATGAGCCTCCGAGCATCTGAAAAACCTTTTGCAATACTTCATGACTTCGTCATAGTCCGCGTCGATCTTGGTGACGATGTACTTCTTAACTCTGTTCTGGCTGGTTAAGCCTTCATAAATCTCAAACTTTGCCATTTTCTGATTCCTTCCTTTTAGTGTGATATTTGCAGCTGTGTGACTTCCGGACAGGTATGGGGTGATTTATAACGACGTTACAGATCCCATCATTCAAAAAGACCTTTTTGCTATGTTCGTGGAAGTGTATGCAGCTCTCGCAGTAATTGATCTGTTCCATAACTCAAAACGGTGTGAAGAGGTTGCCTGTCTCGATGCTCCTGCGGTCGAGGATCTCAACTGTCTGGGGCTGAGTCTTCTCGTTCTGGATCATTTCGAGCTCCATCTTCACTCTTCTGTTATCTTCCTGAAGCTCTCTGATCGTCTGTGCGTCAATAACCAGTTCCAGGATCATCCCGATCAGGAACCCGACCGCCAGCGCTGCGATGATGTAAATAATTGTCAATGCTGTCATAAATTGCCTGCCTTTCTTCTTCTGTCATGCTTAAATCTATGTAGGTGACCAGGTAAACCGATTCGTATCTGGTCGGGAAGTTATTGACCTCTTCCATGGTCTCGACAAAACAGTCGACATGATGCCCTTTTACTGCGCTCCCGGTGTCCTCTGCGATGTATAACTTTCTGTTATCCGGATCGTATGGATCCCCGACCAGAAGGATGTCGCCAAAACTGTGATAATTTCTATCTATTGCGCATGTGGTCGGTTCGTCCCATTCCTCCGAGTAGTGAACCTCTTCGCCTGATGCCGTCATCCTGCTGTATGTCTCTTCGTCTGAATAACCGGTGATGAAGTATGTCCCAAGGTATTCAAATTCGAGAACGATCGAAGTCTGTCCGCAGGGCATTTCTGACTTTGTCCTTATCAGGTGGAGCTTGGGCGGAGGGAGTTCTCTGTCATGGATCCACCAAGGTATTGAGGGGAAGATCTTCAAAACGAGCTTCTTGTGTTTGGGACCGTCTCCGAATATCAGACCGGAGCAGAAGACCGTCAGAGCTGCCAGGCCGAGGATGATCTTCTCGGCGCGTGAGAGCTTCATTTTTTAACTCCCTGAAGTGTGTAAAGCTCACTATTGCCTTCGATGACTGCCCTCAAGTTTTCCGGAAGTCTGAACCCAAACGAGAAAAGTGTCGAATAAAAGGACTGATGTGCTCTTAACGTTGCGCCGCTCTTCACGAGGTCATAACTGACGAGCTTGTTCCTATAGGACAGCGCCAGCTCATACCAGACTTCGAGGAAGATCTTTTTGAGCGGATCGCTCTGCTTGTAAACTGCTCCGATGTTGAGATCTTCGTGGATCAGTGTCCTGACGTTATAAATGTGTTCGAAGTTCATTATCGTTGACTGGTTCTTTTCCAGTATTTCGATGCAGTTCTTGAGCTTGTTCTTATATGCGGTCAGCTCCAGGGCGTGGATCTCTGCCTGAGTGAGTTCCAGGATAAAACGAAGATATTCGTCACAGATCTCTGCGCGAGCGTTTTCGAGTGCCTTGGCCTGCTTGTTGATCGCTTCCTGTCTCAGCTCTTCCTTTGTCTTGCCCTTTTCCTTCTTCTGCTCTTTGGTGATCTTCATCGCGAAGTCAATGCCGCGATAATTATGCTTATAAACAACGTTATCCTTTTCATGAGCTTCAGCTGCGTCTTTGATACGCTGGACGTTTTCCTCTGTATAGTTCTTGAGCTCGATGCTGCCATAACCAAACTCTGGAAGTCTTTCATAGTCAGAGCCTCCGAACCAGCCACGATCGTCTTCCTTCCAGCCGACTTCGTCGAGGACTGCCTTGTATTTATTGAAATTAGTTTCAAGATTCAGCTCTTCAAGATATTCGTCGACCTCGTCAGAGAGCTCTCGGGAACTATCTACTGACTCGAGGATCTCGTTGCGCTTCTCTACGTCCTTGACCTTGCTGAGCTTCATGAAGTCAGCGATAGAGAGCTGGAAGCGTTCAGATGCTTCTCCGAGTGTCTCCTCGTCGAGTTTGTTGATCTCGAGCCTTGCCTTGATCGTCTTCTCTGAAAAGCCTGTTTTGTCTGCGATCGTTTCAACTGTGTCGCCGAGGTCGAGCATCATCTGAAAACCACGAGCCTGCTCGATATAGGTCAGATCAGAGCGCTGGATGTTCTCGCAGAGCATAATACCGACCTGTTCCCTGTCGCTGAGTCCTTCAGCTATGACACAAGGCAACTCTGTGAGGATCCCCTCCGATGCTGCGAAACGTCTGTGTCCGATCAGGATGCGGAAATGTTCAAGTGTGTCGTCTGTGGGTATAACGGTCAAGTTCTGCATGATACCGTGTTCACGGATGGACTCCCTTAGTTCTTCCAGATCTCCGAGATCTTTACGAGGGTTATCCGGATGCGGTTCGAGCTGTGACCTGTTCAGATAAACGATTGATGATTTTGTTTTTTCTTTCATGTCAAACCTTCCTCAAATAAATCTGTTCTTTGCTTTGCCTGTCCGATCAGGAGCTTCTCGCGGTCTGTGAAACCTTTGCGCAGTGCTTTCTTGACATAGGACTGGCTTCTGTTGATGACGTCGGCGATCTCCTGGGTGTTCTTGTAAACCTGATACAACCGGGGAAACCTGACCGAGTCCGGTCTCGTGGTCTTCATGTTTTCACGCTTTCCGTTGCATTATTTGCAACTGTGTGCGGAAAAAAATAGAGTGGTATCTCATCAGCTGGAATTGATAAAACCGTCACGGCCTTCTCTATCCTGTCAGCCTTCCAGTTTCCACTTGTTAACATCCTCGACAAAACGGAAGGATCCACGCCGATGGCCTTGGCGAAGGCTGCGCGAGTCTCAAACTTTTCGTCGATTTTCTTCTTTAAGTCTTCCATGATTGCCTCCTCTCTTGTTTTTGTGTTGCATTATTTGCAACTGATTAGAATGTATCACTCTGTTGCTTTTTATGCAACGGCAAAATTGCATTATTTGCAATTTGTAATATTCCTGCAATATAATGATGGGGAAGGTGGTAATTAAATTATGAAAGACTTGTATATTATCAAAGACAGATTAAACACGGCTATGAAGCTCCGGGGTATGACAGCGACGGAACTGTCGCAGAAGACCGGACTAAATAAGTCATCTGTGTCGAGATATCTCTCCGGCTCCGTAATTCCCAGATCGATCGCGATTGGTAAGATGGCGCAAGCTCTTCATGTTAGTCCTGCGTGGGTGCTTGGCTACGATGTACCAATGGAAGACGGCACTCCGTTCGTCCATGTCGACATGGATAAACTGACACCCTCAAATCAGGACAGACTGATGTCTTATTATCAGGCGCTTCTCGATTCCCAGGAGGAAGGACATGGCAACACCTAAGTGGAATAAACAGAGGAAGCTCTGGATCATCCAGGGCCAAAAGAATGGAATAAAAAAGTCCTTTTATTCGTCCACTCCCGGAATGAAGGGCAAGCGTGAAGTCATCGACCTTTATGATGACTGGGTCGAGTTCGGAGGTGTGCAGAAGATCACAGTCGAGAAATGTGTCGAGTTGTATCTCCGAGATATTGAGGCGCGCCTCGGTCGACGTGATACATACAGAGAGACAGAAATATACACGCGTCTGTATGTCCTTCCTGCGCTTGGGCGTTGCAAAATGAATAATTTATCATTGAGAGACTGGCAGGCTGTCCTGAACGAAGCCAGACCGCAAAAACACCCATCTGGGAGCCTGAGCGTGAAGACCCTCACGCATCTGCGTGCCGTTTTGACTGGTCTGCATCGTTTCGCATATGTTAATTACTATTGTGATGACTGGCGTGGCTCTCTTTATATCCCACAGGGACATCAAAAAGGCGTCAGGCAGATCCTGCAGCCCTCCGATATTGCGAAGCTCTTCGATCCGGTCCGCTGTAGTGCATTGTGGTACGTTAACGCGTTCCGCATCATGCTGCTCTGCGGACTCCGTCCGGGTGAAGCTCTGGGACTGCAGGAAGGTGATATCGTTGACGGTGTGCTGTATGTGCAGCGTGCGATCAATGACCAGGGTGAGATCACGGAAGGCAAGAACCGGAACGCGAAGCGCGCCATCCCCTTGCCTACCCTTGCGAAGACTATCATCAACGAGACGATCGTCAGGAACCACAAAAAGAATTTTGGGACTCCGTGGATCTTCCCGAACACTGTCGGAGCTCCTGCATGTCAGGACAGCGTCAGGAAGCAGTGGAACCGATTGAAGGCAGAGCTGGGGATCCCCGGAACGTTGTACTCACTCCGTCATACCTTCGTGAGCATCGTATCAAGTCAGACGCACCTGGCTGAAGGCACGATCAAGGAACTCGTGGGCCACTCCCAGAGCATGGACACGTTTGGAACTTACAAGCATGCAGTCAAGGGTGAGCTGGAGACAGCTGCGGAAGTTATCAACCTCACATTTGAGCGCCTGAAAACTGCGGAAAATTAAAAAGTCAAGTAAAAAGTCAAGTACAGAAAAAACAAAAGCCCCCGAAAGCCTTACAGCTCGGGGGTTTCTTTTGGTGGGGCTGGTGGGACTTGAACCCACTGCTGTTAGTTCACCCGTGGACTGAAATAGTCCAAAAACATTGTAAAATAGGGCTTTCTTGATTTCAAGCCTTGAAACTGTCCGCCCAGAAAAACACAAAAGTCAAGTAAAAAGTCAAGTACAAAACAAAAACCAGACTCATAAATGAGAAAAACCCCGAGGGTGCTGCGTAGCCCTCGGGGTCATCCGGAAATAATATAAGCAGAAAAGAATTATGTTTTTGTGATCCAGGCACAAGAAACGAAGCCGTTATAACCTTCGTAACAAGTATGCGCCCACTGATCTGATCCGTCGACATATTCACCGTCAACGATCTGGTTAACGATGAGCTTGGTGCCGTTCGGGATCCCGATCAGATACATGCTGTCTGTTGTCGGAGCTGAGCGGAGTCTCAGGATGCCGCCGTTTGTTGTGACCTTATAGACTGCAGTCTTGGGAGCTGTCGGCTCCGGTGCAGGCTCTGGCTTCGGTTCTTCCTTGGGTTTCTCCGGCTCTTTGACAGTCTCGTCCCAAGGTTCCCAGCCATCCCAGTCAGGACGTCCTGCGCCGTAGATCCTCGGATCATCATACGCATAATATTTATAGGCGACTCTTCCACGCTCGCCTTCGTATGTGGTATTGCCTTCGATAACTGTGAAACCGTCTTTCCCGAGTTCTTCAATATAACCCCAGTCGACGATCATGCCTGTGTGATATACACCATCGGGGTTGCTGGGGCTTGAATATTTCGAACTTGCGAAAAAAATCTCATCTAATTCACAAAAGTCCTGTGTCGATTCATACCACTGTCCTGCGCGCTTGAAATATGAAACTTTCTGCACGCAGCCGGCGCCTGCGTTCGCTCCGGGACTCTGGGGCTCATACATGGCTGTCATTGATGTCCACTTTGTCCCTTCAGGATCTTCTTCATATGACGGATCTGTGCAGCTGTGAACGACAGCATTGTCGCAGAGAATTGCGCAGCTGTCAGCTTCGCCATTCTTGGGATAGTTATAATATCCGATTGCATCCATCTCGCCAACTATGGCGGAAGGGCTTCCTTTACCTCCACAGGGCTCGCCGACGATCGACCACAAATAATCTTTTGCTTTTTGTTTCCAACAATGGCCCATTATTTGCCTCCCTTCAACTTCTTGGCGTACTGGATGGAGCTGATGCCAAGCAGTGCGCACGCGAGTGTCGTGATGGCTGCAAGAGTTGCACCGATCGGCTCGGTGTAGGGGATGCTCCAGATCTGTCCGATCGTGAGCCAGAACGCAGTCAGAGCCGGGAGCCCGACCGTTGCGATCCATTTCAAAATGTCATATGTTTTATTACTCATTTTTGTCACCTCCTGACAGGAATTTTTTTTCGAACTCTCTTTTTATAAATGCCGAAGCCATTACTGTGAGCCCGTTCGAAAAATCTGGATGTTGCTCGCAGTAAAAATCATATGTGTCGCAGTCAAGGATCTGCTGACGATAGTATTCTTCACTGTGGTAGTCACTGCCGTGGTTCCTGAGATCATCTGCAAACCTCAATATATGAGTGCGCGCAAGAATTGCCTGGTTGCGCTCCTGATTTTGCTCGACTGCATCGATTCGCTTCACAATGGTCTTCTTCATGTCGTTCCGAGTTACAAGAAACTGAACAATGAACTGCAGAAACCCAAAAAACGCCTGACTCCCTAAAAACAGCGAAAAATACATAAAAAATTTGTCTTCCATTGGTCTCCCCTCCTGTAATGATAAAAGGGAGCTCATGGCTCCCTTTTATGATTCTCTGCAATAAGAATTATACCGAATTAGTTATAAGCCACCCTGATTTTTACATTTCCACTTCTTGCACTATAAACCATAAAAGTATAAACATTTCCACTTACACCATATAAAACGGCTATTGCTGGATTGTTAAACTGTGTATCAATAACAGAAACACTCAAAATATTGTGAATGCTGCTATCTGTTTTTGCAATTTGCCCGTAGTATGAAAAGGGTGAAATACCGCTATCACTTGTTGTACTTGAAGCCGTCAAATCAAAGAATTTTGCAACCTTGTTATCAACTTCACTTTTTGTATAGGTTGTTGAACTGTCCGCTTTCCCACTCAACCCACTATCAATATACGACTTCGTGTTAGTAGCAGAACCGCTTTCGATTGGGAGGTTAGTTGCATCAAAGTCAGCTGTGTCGACTTTATCGTTGAGTGCCGTGTCGGTCTCGCTCTTCGTGTAATAGTTCGACATATCCGGAAGGTCGGACGTGTTTGCTTTCTGATCCAGGAGGTCATCCGTCTCGTCTTTATCATAGTAGTCTGACATGTCGGGGAGCTCTGACCTGTCAGCTTTTGGAGCGAGTGCATTGTTGACACCTTCAGACGTTACTGCGTAGCCGTTACCGTGTCCGGGTGTAGGAGCCGAGTCAAATATAACGTTTGCAGAGTCATACTGATCTGCAACCTCTTCGGCGACCATTCCACTGATCTGGCTGCGCAAGTTGTCAATTTCGGAAGCTGAAGCGATTCCGCCGTCTGTCGGATCCATTTCGACCGCCATGATAACATTCAACGAACCGATGTTTGTCGCACCCTTCTCAACACGTACCTCGCAGAGATTTGCACCTTTTACAGCTGTCATCTGCTCGGTTGTTACTACGTCGACATAGCTGTCGGATGTGTTCGTCAATGTGCTTGTGACGATATTACCGTCAGGCTTGCGAACTTCAAACGTGATCGTCTCGGTTCCGTCGAGAGTGTAAGGCAGACCGCTGTCGTATAGATTGAAGCGGATGACTCTGCCGTCATCGTACTGAGAAGCGTGGCAGACAGGCGACTTCTTGCCCGGGACCATATCCAGGTTGATTATTTCCATGTGTGACTTCCTCCCTTCAGGGCATAGGTTCAATATTTAGAATAAACGCAGAGCCTCCGACTCCGTCGATCCTGAGCTTTGCGATGCAACTCCCTGCGACGTCTGTCATGTTCTGCGTTGTATCAAACAGCACGAGATCACCCGAGACGCTTGGGAGCGTCTCAGCGATCACAGTGCCATCTGGTTTCAGAATGTTAAGCTCAAGCACCTCCGAGCCATCCAGCTCGAAGCTCGAGCCGTTCTCGAAAAGTGCCAGGCATATCTCACGGCCTTCGTCATACTTCGAGAGGTTCACGACCGGGTTGATTCCCCTCGGTATCATGTCAATGCTGATTTTTTCCATTGAGAAGTTCCTCCAGTTTTGTGACGCGTGCCTCCAGTTCCTTGATGACTGCCTGCAGGTACGGGATCATGCCGATGTAATCGAGTGATGCAGGAGCTTCGCCGTTCTCCGGAGTGACGAGGTTCGGAAGGACTTCCGCAACCTCTTCAGCTATGAAGCCGCGGCGATCGGTTCCCCTGTCTTTGTCCTTGAAGTCAAAGCTGACCGCATTGAGCTCGAGGATCTTCCTGGCGTCTGCGATCGGCTTGATGTTTTCCTTGACCTTGCGGCTCGACGTCTGTGTCAGTGACACGCATGTAATATTACCGGTATGACCGAGCGCCCAGATCGTTGCCGTGTGGTCGGCTTTGAAGAGGTACATAATGCCGTCTTTGTTACCGGATCCAACAGAGAACTGCGCGACAACATTGTTTGAATTGTTATAGATATATAACGCGCCACCGTCACCCGAAGCGACCGCAAAAACGCGGTTTTCGCCCATTCCAGAATTAAGAAGTAAACCGCCACCCGTTGAAACATAATACAAACGCGCGAAACGGTTCCCGTTCATATAGTCCATTCTCAAATCGGGGAGACCGTTTTGTACTTCGACATAAAATCGACCGCTAGAATTCGCGTTTTTTAGGTCAAGGTATGACAAAACAGTGCTTCCGACCAGTTTTGCATAAGACAATAATTCAAGATATGCGTCTGTAGGTCTTGAGTGACTTAACTGCGCGTAAATTGTGTTGTCCGATTCAATCAGGTCGAAGGATGAGATCGCTTTGAGGTTTGACATTCTTGCGACGCCGTTCGTCATGTCGATCGTAGAGTTGCCCTGTGCGTCTGAAATCGTTCCGGCTTTTATCAGATCCGCGTTGAGCACTCCGGTCTTGATAGCATCTGCCACGATCTCGCCCGTCGAAGTGAGAGCAAGAGTGTCATAGTCGCCATCATATCCGTTTGCAGAAAAGCCGAGGCCGTTCTGGTTCCAGCGCCATACATTGACAGCCGTATCGATGTCCGGGGAGTCCATGACAAGGATCTCGTCAGGATATCCGTCACCGTCTCCGTCATGAAGTACGACATAGCCGCCGAGGTTTCCAGTGATGAGCTGCGTAGCTTGAGAAACTGAATTCGAGAGCTGTGAAGTTGTCGGAGTGTTTTCGAGTTTTGTCTCCTGCAACGATATCGTGTCGGCGATGTTTGTCCTGGCTTCTCCGAAGCTCGTGGAAGTATAACGCTCCCGGATAACGTCCCAGGTCGTAGAGATACATTTGACGGATGCAGATATTCCCAGAGCTTCAAAATAAATGTGGACAGTGTCGCAGAGATCGACACGCTCCTGCAGTTCCTTCAGCTGTACGAAGTCCAGCGTGATGGAGTTTCTGAGGTTAATCAGGCTCGAGGAGTTGCGAGAGATATATGCAGCTGCAAGAGTAGCAAGCTGATCGTATACAGGGCCGCCGTTTTTATAGTCGATGTCGTTGCTGAAGTCCATGACGATATCATGAGGAACGTCCAGGACTAAACCGGTAGCGACTCTGGGACCTGTGACAACGTCCTCGCTGTCGTTAGGGTTAATTGCATAACCATAGACACCTGTGACGAGGTTCGTCATGTCGAGCTCCTGCGAGAGCTGTGTGAGGTTCTTGCCGTATCGGATCTGCACGCCTCGATCGGTTCCTCTGGACGCTAACAGTGAGCATGTATAATTGTCATATTTCCACTCACCGCCGTAAATATCCAGAAGACTGCCCTCTTTTCCTCCGAACCATGAACGTGTCGGAGCCGGGACTTTTGTCCTGAAGACTCTAGTCGCTGAAATGTTTGTGTTGATCGTGAAGTTTCCGCCGCCTCGCGTGGTTAATTCATAACACGCATTGACTGCGTTATTTGTGAAAATGCCAGCCGGTGCCACCTTGCCGCCGAGATCATACGAGATATGCTGACCGTAGCAAGTAAATCGGCCATTCATTTCTTTGCCTACTTTGTAGATCCTGAAGAGCTGAGGGGCGTCTGTAAAATTAGGTTTTGCTTTGATGAAGCTGTTCGGCTGGATGTCTTCGGCATGGATGCCGCTAGATGGATATTCTAGCGTAAGCTCATATTGACCGTTGCGCTCTTCCGTAACAGTGCATGCTAAGCAATCAGTCAATGCTCCGACGCCATAATGTGACGGGACTGTGCCCTCTGTCAGGGTTGCGTATAAAATCGGGATCATTTTAGCCTCTTAAATAGTGAAATATCTGGGGACGATCGTCACTTTTGTGATCGTTCCCGATGTGATGATCGTGTTCTCACCCGGTGCGATCTTCGGAAATGTACCGGACACCGAGCTGTTAAGGTTCTGGCCTGCAAGTCTGTAGGCGTTCATCCGTTCAACGTCGATGTTGATATAATCTGTCAGGCTTGCAGTGATCTGCTCGCCATTGATCGCCAGGGTGACGGTTCCGCTTCCCTCGATATGAATGAGGGGCTTGGCTGCAAAGCGTGTGGAGTTCAGGAGCTTCGTGCCGTTCGACACGGTGACAGGAAGCTCGCCCTCTTTATAAAAGCGTTCAGCTCTGCACATAAATGAGAGAGTTGCCTCACCGTACTGGGTGAGCTCGTTGCTGAAGTCTGCGCCGCCGTTGAAGTATGCAAGTCGGAAGACGTCAGGCTCAAAATTATCTTCGAGTCTCTGATAACCTTTTACGGAATTGAGCCACGCCTCGATCGCGTTGACCGATGCAGCGAGGTCTTCCTTGCCTTCAGCTGTTAACCAGACTTTATACGGTCGAGCTTTGTCCTCCCAGGCATCTTCCTGGAAGAGGACCACGCCGTTCCTTCCCGGAACGTTGTAGCTCGTTGACTTCCTTGTGGATCTTTCAAAGGCAGGAGCCTCAGCGACCACCATGCCATAATCGCTAGAGGCTTCGCCCCCGAATACAATCAGGCCACGCCTGTTTGTAACTTGATTAAATAACTCAGCCATTAAATACTGCCTCCCTTCTTCGAGTCATGTCCTCGAGCTTGTAGGCTACTGCCTGAGCCAGATCGTCCACGTTCTGACCTTCAGCGCCGTAGACGTTTATCGTCACAGCTCCGCCGTTATATGTAGAGCCTGAGCCTCCGAGCATCGCGCCCTGTGAAGCGTATGCCGTTACGTCTGCGGTCATCGATGCAGTCATTCCCGTGAGACTGTTCTCCATGTCATCCTCGACCGCTCCGATCTCGTCAGAGAAACCGACACCGAGACCTTCGGCGAGGTTTACACCGATCCCGGCGAACACCTTCGAAGGTGAGTGGATCCCGAAAATGTCTTTGACTTTGCTGATGAGCGTATTGCCGAAGCCTTTAACTTTGTCCATGATCCATTCGACCATGTTGCTGATTCCGTTCCAAAGTCCGGCCATCATGTTGTGGCCTATAGCCTTGAGATTATCCGGGAGCTGCTTGAACATGTTCACCGTGTTCGTTATGAAGCTCTTGATCTTCTCTACGATGTTCGAAATGCCTTGTTTAACGTTATTAAAGCCGTTTGTGAAGCTGTTTTTGAGGTTGTTGATCCAATTTGTAAAGGTGTTCTTGACACTGTTCACGAGGTTCGTGATGAAGTTCTTGATGCTGTCGCCCCACGATTTGAATTTGTTATAAACGTTAACGGCCCACTCTGTTATTTTCGGGATGATAAAAGCAAGCCCTTCAGCTACCAAGCCGCCCATCTGGTCAAACAGACCTATGACGAAGTCGATCAGGACCGGGACACAGTTGACCAGTGCCACAAAAATAGCACCTGCAAGATTCAGGACTGCACCCACGAGGGCCTTGATGTTCTCGGGACTTGTGAGCGCAAGGCAGACCTCTGTGATGATCTGAACGATCGCCGGGAGCAGGATCGGAAGGATCTCGCTGAACCGGTTCACGATGTCGACCGTGAGCTGTATGATCGAGTTGATGAAATTCGTGATATTGTCGTCAGCTGTCAGCCACTCGAGCAGAGACATGACCAGCGTAAAAACGCCGTCAATAATCAATGGAAGCGCCTGGAAGAGTGCCGTCAAAATGCCCTGAATTCCTGCAATTATCGACGGCATCATCTGGGGGATCATAGAGGTGACCGTGACAATAGCCTGGACAATTACAGAAAAGATCGAGCTGGCCAGCTGCGGAAGCATCGGCCCGAAGCCTGAGATCAGGGACATGATGAGCGTCTCCGCCAGTGAAAAGAACTGAGGCGCGAGCGCTGTGATGTTTCCGATGATGCTCTCGAGTCCACTCTGGATCTCTTCAGCTCCGCCGTTCCCTGAGAAGACTTTTGACAGTCCTGTCATCACGGAAGTAATTCCGGGAAGGAAGTCGCCGACCACTCTCTTCTTCAGTCCTCCGATCGAGTCCTGCAAGTCTATCATTGTGTCTTGATAGTTATCAGATGCGGCGATGGCGTCCTCGTCCATGTAGGCGCCGAGCTCATACATTTTTTGTTTAGCTGCTTCAGTCTCTTCCGCAGTCATTTCGAAAACTCCGCCGAGTTCGATCGCACCCTTGCCGAGCAACTTGCTCGCGAGTGCCGTCCTCGTTGTGGAGTCCTCAACGTTCTGCAGGGCTGTGATAGTAGCGCCGAAAATCTCCTCCTGGGACATCGTTGCAAGCTGTTCCTGAGTGATTCCCAGAGCTTCAAACGCATCATTACCTTCGACGGCTGCATTTGCCAGGGTCTTCATCGCTGTCTTCATCGAGTCGATTGAAGTGCCTGCTCTCTGAAGTACGAAATCCCATTCCTGATATGCCTGCGTAGATATGCCCATCTTTGCAGCGTTGTCACCGATCGCATCGCCTGCAGCGCTGACATCGTTGGCCGTATCAATGAAAGCCTTACCGGTTGCAATAGCTGCGCCTGTGGCGGCAGCCATAGCCGCACCGATGGCAGCAGTGGCGCCCTTGATAGCTCCGGCGAACTTCTCGCCAAACTTCGAGCCGCCTTCTTCTCCTGCCTTTTCGCTGGCTTCATTTGTTACGCCTGTCAGTTCCTTGGTGATGGTAGCCTGTGAGCCTTCCATTGACGGGACTATCGTCACGAAAGCGCGAGCGACTTCAATGTGTTCAGCCATTTCCCTGCTTCCTCCTAAACCAGTCACGGAGTTCGTTCAGAGGGAGGGCTCCCTTGCCAAACTTCCGCGCTTTATCGTTATCCTTTCCCGGTCTCGGATAGGGTTTTATTTTCGTTTTCTTCTTGCCACCGCTCGCATGGTTCACGAGGTTGGCATTGATGATCTGGAGCATGTCGAAGATGTCCGCAAGAAGTGCGTTAGTTTTCAGGGTGGTCTCCCATCCTGTCGACTTGCCCAGCTCTCTCGCTGTCGCGCTGTCAGGTCCCAGACCTTTAAGAAACGAATAGAGGGACCCCCACGAAAGAGGTCCCCCGATGTCGTTTACTGTGTAACGCGTGCGAGTTATAAGGTCATAGTTCAAAGCCTCGGCGTGTTCATCCACGAACTCGGCGAGGCTCAAGATTCCCCCAGTGTCGGATCAGGAAGTGGATCGTCTGATTTTCTCGTCTTTTCTCCTGCTTCCTTCCACATTTCCATGAGTTCCTGGATGTCCTCGTTGAGCATGTCGTCAACGAGTTCCTGACCTAAGTATTGAGCAAAAAAGTCGCACATATACTCGTATTGATCTTCTTCGGGCATCTTCTTCATTTTCATGAAGTGACGCACTTCTTTGACCTTCATGGAGTTGATCGTCGGGATGTTGTACTCTTTTCCATCGATCTCGACTGTGAGAAACTTCTGGGGTTTTCTTGTTAACGCGTTTTTGGGTGGCATGGTTTTATCCTCCTATCAGGAAATTACGCAGGTGCGCCGTCGTCTTTGACGAGTGTCCAGCTTGCAGCTTCGACAGTTACAGGCCAAACGATTGCCTCAGTAGGTGCGAATGTGATATCTTCGACGTCTCTGAGGATGCCGTTCGATGTTCCGATCATGATCGTGTCATCGCCGTCCTTCATCAAGAAGAGAAAGGCCTTCGGTGAAGCGGAAACACCGGGCGCAACTGTTACGCTGATGAGGTTGCCGTGATCATTTGTTGCTGCGACCTCGGTGACGTTATCGTCGCCGAAGATTGTTTTGAGTGTCTTGGCTACTGTATACATGAGTGAGCCTGCTACAAGACCGCCCTCGTCTCCTGCGACGAGTCTCTCGACGATCTTCGCCCAGTTTCTGAGCGGCTCGCTGTCCTTGTTGGGTGTCCATGTGATGCCGTCCGCATTGATAGCGCCAGCTTCTACCCAGTCAGCTGCGAGAGTCTCGCTGGGATATGTAGGGAGCGCTGTACCTGCCGGAGCAGTGTAGAACATGCCCGTAGCCAAACCGATTCCAAGATTAACCTTGTTTGTTGCCATAGGTGTATGACCTCCTGTTAATTATTTATTGTTGCTTGTTCACGGTGAGCGGTGACGAGCACTGTCGCCGTGCAGAGTTTTAAGTCAGGGCGCACCGGATCAGTCCCCCAGCGTGCCAGACTGTTAAGAGTTACATGACGAAGAGCGCCGACCTGATTCTGTGATAACGCCTCGAGAGCGCCGAGCACGTTGCTCATGGTCTCGTATGCTTCACCGTTCTCCTCAGCTCTTACGCTGAGCGTCACGGTAAAAGTGTCGATCGTGTCGTTCGTAGAGCCTCCCGTCGCAGAAATAAGCACGCACGGGAGCGAATAGACTGCAGGAAGCGGAGGACAATACGCATTGAAGTAATCACTCAATGCGAGCCTGATCTCTTCCTCAATGTCTACAGGTCTCAAAATGTTCAAATTCATGATAATGCCCTCGTTAGTGCTTGATCTTCTGATTGCGCTGCGCTTGCGTTCTTATCTGATGCCGTGACGAAACCGATCCAACGGCCGCCGCCATAGCCTCCGATCTGTGTCGATGCAACGAACCCATCACCGCCCCGGGCGTTGTTTCCGTTTGCCTTCTCACAAATCTCTTGTGTCGTCTTTTCGACGAGGTCATGGCAGCCCTCCGATGTGAGGATCTGCTTGAAGCCTTCAGATATAAACTCGATGCGCGCGTCTGCCATGTGTTAACCCTTCCACAGCTCGAGATTGAGCTGTATATGTGACATATTGACCGCCCCGGTCCACTTCCTCGGCTCGCCGTTGATCGTGTAGACGTTTCCATCAAAAGCGATGCGGTCGCCTGCCTGAACGTCAGAGCCTTCAGGAATGTATGCCGTGAGCATGTCAGTGATTCCCAGGACACGGCCGTCTTGCGACAGCGATGTCGTTGCAGGCTGTACGGAGCAGCCTGTTATCTGCTTAGTAGAAACAGCTTGAGGACTCCAGTCTGGGATCGTGGAGCCTCTCGACACTTTTGTGCCCGGTCTGATCCTCGTGATTGTCTGCCTGCAAAATGATGGAAGCATATCAATACACCCCTCTCGCCCTGTAGGAGTTCAAAACCTCACGAGTGTCATCTGCCAGAGCTGACGCGCTCGCTCTTCCTGCCCATGCTGAACTGTATGAAACAGATACACCGCCGGCGCTCTCTGAGTTGACGCCGTAGGAGTTAGCGACTGCGTGCGAAACGTTGTTCGCTGCTATCTCTTTGATGACCGGGATATTTGTGTCATCGAAGCCTGCAGTGTAGTGGATGAAGATCTTCGACCTTCTGCACCTGGGACCCACGTCGTAGATTCTGAGAAGACCCTCACCCATTCCGATGTCATAATCGTCTGCATCAACTTCCTCACCGATATAGGTGTCTTCTTCAACGTTATAAACAGCGTCGAGGATGATCTTCTCGATGCTCGTCACATGAGTCGCAGGGAGTTGAATGAGCAAGTCACTGCCCACAAAAGCATCACGCAAGTCTTTCATATTGATGAAAAGGCCACAGTGCAAGTTTGGAGAAATGTGCCAGCTGCAATAATTGCGGATAGATGCGCATGCTCCCGGAATACTCGCAGCGATGCGAGGATCACCCTGAAACTTGTTACCTGTAAAAGCGTTAAACTCGTCGACAGTTAAGAAGTCCGGAAGTGTCTGGGCGTCGACTACATAGCCCCACGGTGTGAGGTTTCTGTTTGTGAATTCGCTCATTTGTTGCTTCCTGCCTTCCTTGCTTTGTTTGCCGGTGTCTTCTTGGCCTTGGTCTCAACCTTCTCAGGCTCGGGCTTTTCTTCCTTTACAGGCTCAGCCTTAACGGGTGCCTTTGCCTTCTCGTGAAGGATAGCGCCAGCCGGGACTTTGTCCTCTGCAAACCTGAAGAGCCTGCCATTATATTCGTAAGTCTTCATTTATTGCGTGCCTCCTTCCTTGAGAAATAAGGGGA
>Ga0326513_10000737_pt1 | contig 27799 bp, 22 predicted proteins | sample 2_2465_0518_D_FD_203654 | JGI IMG/M metagenome (GOLD analysis project Ga0326513, IMG submission 203654) | Bovine rumen microbial communities from UC Davis, California, United States - 2_2465_0518 | ecosystem: Host-associated > Mammals > Digestive system > Stomach > Rumen | place: USA... | reverse complement strand
ATTAGAAATATTCATTTAGTATGCTTTCTTTATCTCAGCATTCTGATAGTAGTGCAAGAGTATGTCATTATACATAAAGCCTTGCTCGCCCATAACGGCTGCACCAATCTGGCAGAGACCTACACCATGTCCCCAACCACGTCCGTCAAGTATAAAGCGCGATGGAATGGTGGTACTATCGGTATCCGGAATCTGATTACCTTCAGCATCAAGCCGCATAAGTGTGAAGGCAGAACTATATAGATGAGACTTAGATAAGGTCTTACGTATTTCAAGTTCCTTACCAATGGTAAACGTACGCTCCGTACCTACGATCTTCAGCAAGGATATTCTACCGCTCGGACCACGCTCAATAGCCTTTAAATTGACGATTTCACCGAAATCCATCTTTGTCTTATCTGCGATGAGTTCGCTGATTTCCCTCTGTGAGTATTCCACTCTCCATGTGTAGAAATCGTGCGTCTCCAGATCGTAGTCGTTGAGCACCTGAGAAATAATGTGCGCATCCTGAGTGTTGCAATATGGATCCTTAACCGACTTGAGGTAGGGCAGAGGCGTATCTTCCCAACAATACTGATATTCCTCCGTAATACCGCCACAGCACTTTGAGAAACGTGTATCGCATATCTCGCCACCGTATGTTAGAATCTGTCCGCGAGTGGCCTTTACAGCCTCTATAACATGCGGATTTGCCGCGTGTGTAATGCCCTGATAGCGTTGGCAATGATCATCGGCACAAACATCGAATATCGTGTGATCCTCTCGGTCATACCAGCGAATAAGCATATCATCCTTCTTTGTGAAAGAGAAGAAAGAGTTGGCTGACTTCTGAAGTCTGTTACGCTTTTCTATTTGAGCAAGAAGCCAAGAGCGTGAGATTACCGCATGTGCCTTGAGAAGTTCCAGACTTGAAGTAGCCGACATCTCGCTTGAAATGACGCTTTCAAGGTATCGCTCTACAGGCAACACGTTGATAGCACATATCTTATCCTCTTCAACAACCAGTCGCAGAGTACCGACAAAAGTCTGTGTCTGCTTACGTTCCCAATGGAAGTTCACACCGATGATTACGTCGGAAATCGAGAAATTCGGTGCTTGGTGTTGGGTGTTAGGTGTTGGGCGGAAGGTAAGATGCTGATACTGATTCCCATTCCATAGTATGCCGCCCTCTGAGAATTCCACAATCTGCGGACCTGTTATTTCCTTGCCTTTGGCAGTATATGGGGTATTGAGCGTGAACTCTATCTTCGTAGCACTTATAATGCCAACCTTAACCTCTGGCTGCTTAGAATTGACAATTGATAATTGAGAATTGACAGTTGAAGGAGATGCGATTTCATCGGCAAGCCTTTTTGCGAAATCAACCGTTATACCGACTTCCTGAAGAATACCGTAGGCAATATCTTGTGTCATACGGTCAAAGTCCTCCTGTCGTGGAGTTATGATAAGTCCAGCCATATCCAATGCCCCGGGAGAAACGATGAATTGGGCATTTCCCTCTGCTGTATAGCAATCAGGACGATGCTTTGCACGAGGAATGATGACTGATACGAAATCCTTGTCCTCACGCCAAGCAAGTATATTCATCATCGGCTCTTCACTATCTTGATTCTGAGAAAGATAAGCAAATGCCTTATAGAATCGCTTGAATAATTTCTTGTCGCCATCCACACTCTGGCTTCTTATCACGAAAACCGGACACACATAGTCGCTCACAAGGCTTATGTTCTCTGTTTCCGACAATGAGAACAGCGTGGTGATGTTATGCGATATGCGCTTCCATTGCGTCTGCAAAGGAACAATGCCCGATGTTCCTGCCTGAAGATGAAGATGGTCAGGAGCCGATGCTCCACACTTAGGACCGTTATAGAATACCATCAACTCCGGGTATTTTGTCAATACACGATGTATCTCGCCATAGCGTGCCATTATTGCTTGTGGCTCGTGTTCCGTGCTTGGAAGCGTGAAATGCTGCGGAAGGATAGGGAACGGATTTACGAGAAGCTCAAGTACAGGTGCGCCCTGAGAGTTCCTTATCGTATGTACCATCTGCTGCTTTGGACGATTCTCACGACAAAGGAAGCAAGGGCGTTTCTCAAGCGAAGCCTTGTCAATCTTTGCGCCCGTTGAAACCATTCTCGCAGGGTTAAACTGCACCTTCACATCACCTAACGCCTTCACCTTAACGTTTCTCAGGTCGTTATAGCGTTTCTCTGCATCGCTCCATACTATAAGCTGTCGCTCGAAGAAACGGTTTAATGCGCTGTCCGCATCCGTCACCTTGCCTTGATTCATGGCCTGACGCGCTATAATCTCCATCGTGCGCAATCTATCCTTATATAAGTTGTTCGCGTTGATTCTGTCGATGGAAAGGGCAGCATCAGAGTTTCCTCCCCAGCGACGGCAAAGGTACAACTCGTCATAGATACGGCCTATGCGATATTTACGTGAAAAAGCAAGTCCGAGGGCATAGTCCTCGCCATAGCTCGTGTTAGGGAATCCTATGTGGCGAAGTATTGGAGTAAAGAATGCACGAGGCGCACCTAATCCGTTGATACGTAACGCATTGTTAGGCCCGTTCTCATCGGTCCATTCCTTGTGGTCAATAATGCCTGGAGGTAAGGTGTTAAGGTCGAAATCACACATACGATATGCGCCTATAACCATAGCCGCCTGCTGCTGATAGAAGGCATCAACAACCTTCTGAAGCGTGTTTGGACTTGAATACAAATCGTCAGAATCAAGCTGTACGGCAAATCGTCCACAACGTGAATCGTTCACGGCAAGGTTCCAGCAACCGCCTATTCCGAGGTCTGTACGCTCAGGAATGATATGCACAAGCTGCGGATTTGAAGACAATTCGCTCAGAATCTCCGTGGTTCCATCGGTTGAATGGTTGTCAACAACGATTACATTATATTTGAACTTTGCTGTCTGTGACAAAGCACTCTTCACGGCATCTGCCACCGTCTTTGCGCGATTGAATACCGGGATGATGACCGAAGCCTCTACATCAAACTCCTGTTCGTCAAAATCAGGTATAATGCGCTTTGAGGTATCCACCTTTGCACCTATAGCCTCAAGATGCTCGGTAGCAGCACGCTCCATCTCTATCTGAACCTCACGGTTACGTGGGTTCACATAGTCAAACTGCTTCTCACCACTCTTGCGGGTGTCAAGTTCCTCCTCACGATACAGATACTCGTTCAGGTGGAATATCTCACCCTTGCGTGAAAGGAAGAGACGGAGGGCATAGAGAGCCGCAAACTTATATTCCGTCTTGGCTGCAGCAACAAACTCATGGAGTAGGGAAGTGCGGACGAGAAGAAGCTGTCCGAAGTCGAAATCATCGCGAATGGAACCGGTGAAATAGTCTATTGCCGGATGCTTCTCCGTCTTTCCATCCGTAACGGTATAATGGTCGGCATAAACCATAGCCGCCCCTGTACTATTAGCAGCAGAAACGAGTCTTCGCAAGGCATCTGGCTCGATGGATACGGGCGTTTCCTTTTGTGAAAGGAGCACATAGTCGGCAGTAGCAAGTGAAGCTATCTTGGATATAGTCTCAGAAGATGCCAATCCACCGATCAGGGGCAAAACGGCAACCGCATCTTCAGAAGAAAAGAACTTGTCTATTCTATTTTGCATAATTGTCTTTGTTCAAATATAAAATAATATCAGGCAAAGGTACGAAATAAATGTTGAAAACGAGATTATTTTACATATTTTAGCATTTCGCCGAACACATATCTCTATTTCGAGTGAATCGAAGGTATCACATTTCGTGACTCCATCCTCATCCACATGTTCTATAGTCCTTCGCTATTGGCAGGAAGTAATTACCATTAAAATACCATTAATTTACTATTAAATTACCATTAAAATACCATTCTCAATGGTAATATTATGGTATTATTATGGTAATATAATGGTATTATAATGGTATTATCATCGAGTTTGGTTGGGAGGAACAACGGAGGAACATCGGAGGAAAGGTGGAGTTGCAACACGGAATCAACGAAAGAAACGAAAACTTCGTCTATTCCGTGTTTTCCGTGTTCAGCAGACTATTTTTCCCCCATTTATTTGCCCATATCATTTTTTTTGTATATTTTTGCACCTGTATGGGGATGTATTATGCGTTATACATAATAATCCCCTAAGAGTAAGCAAAATAACTTAAACAAAATAAAACGGAAAATGAGCACGCAAAGAATGACTTTATCTTTTCTGACAGAGAGCAAGGCCTTACACGTCAGTCTCTCATCCATCCGACGAGTCGCTATCACGCTGCTCATCATGCTGCTGACTACGGCAAGCTTATGGGCACAGAATCTTCCACAAACAATATACCAACTCTCCCTGAACGCAAACTATCAGGGAGGTGCTATAGGAATGGCTGATGTTCCAGTTTCTAACCCTACCTATACGTTAGCATCATATGATGAACCTACTCGTGAAGGTTATATGTTTTGTGGTTGGTCAACATCATCGACGGGAGCTGTCCAATATCGTACTAATGACCAAATCACCTTAACTGGCAATCTGACGCTTTATGCTGTTTGGGATGATAATCCTTATATAATCACTCTGAATACGAACTATGATGCTGGAGTGTTTAAAAGCATTCTTGTCCCTCGCAATCATCCTAACTATACGCTAACATCTCGTGATGAACCTACACATACTGAATATACATTCATAGGTTGGTCTCAATCACCAACTGGCGTTGTTGATTATCGTACTGGTAATAAAGTAACCTTAACTGGCAATCTGGCGTTTTATGCCGTATGGGGAGGAACCATAAATTCTCTGACATACACTATCACCGATGAAGAAAAAAGGCAAGTTGAGTTGTTTGAGTATGAAGGAGATAAGCCTGAAGGAACATTGGTCATCCCTGCCACCGTTACAATAGGTGGTAAAGAATTTTCAGTGACAAGCATTGGGAATAGTGTCTTTTCTGATTGTTCCAGCCTTCAATCCGTCACTATCCCTAACAGTGTGACAAACATTGGAGATAATGCTTTTTCTTGGTGTGAAAAACTTCAATCTGTCATTATCCCTGACAGCGTGACGAGATTTGGGAATAGTGTCTTTTGGGCTTGTACCAGCCTTCGATCTGTCATTATCCCTGAAAGCGTGACGAGCATTGGTGAGGAATGTTTTAGGTGTTGTACCAGCCTTCAATCTGTCATTATCCCTGAAAGCGTAACGAGCATAGAAAACGATGTCTTTATGGCTTGTACTGGCCTTCAATCTGTCACTATCCCTAACAGCGTGACAAGAATTGGGGATACCGCATTTGATGCCTGTATTAGCCTTCGATCTATCACCATCCCAAATAGTGTAACAACCATTGGGGGTGGCGCCTTTGAGTTTTGCAGCAATCTTCAATCTGTCACCATCCCAAACAGCGTAAAGACAATTGGGGATGCTGCCTTTTTTGATTGTTCCAGCCTTGAATCAGTCACTATCCCTAACAGCGTGACGAACATAGGGAAGGATGCCTTTTGGAGATGTAGGAGTCTTAAGTCTGTTACTATCTATGGCAATCCGAAAATTGGAGATGGTGCCTTTAAAGATATCTCTGCAAATGCTACTGTGACTATGAACCTGACGGCAAGCGAAATAGGCAATGATTATTGGACTACTTTCTATAACGACGGCTATAACTTCCAAGCTGATGAGAATACCACGGTGTATAAAGGAACGGTGAATGAATCATCGCTCATGCTGACGGAAGTAGAAGACAAGATTGTAAATAGAGGAACAGCGGTAATACTGAAATCATCAGGCAAGTCAGTAATGACTCTTACAGAATCAGGCAGCAGCGATACTAACGGCAACGACCTGCGCGGTAGAAGCGATAGGACTTTGCGTACAGATGTTATTGCCAATATCAGCGATGCAAATGCCATCTATACAATGGGCAATACATCGGCAGGCTTCGGTTTCCACAGATACACAGGCGAGTATGTTCCGGCAGGCAAGGCATTCATTCCACTCTACATCGAGAACGAGGCTAAGGCTCAGAGCCTTACTATTGTCTTTGCCATCGGGTCAACAGGCATAAACTCCGTGTATTCTGACAGCAACGAGCAGAATGATTGGTTCTCTCTCGACGGCACTCGTCTCAGCGGCAAGCCTTCACAGCCAGGAATTTATGTTAATGGGAAGAAGAAGGTGGTAGTTAAATAGTCAAAGGTCAAAGGACTAAAGTCAAAGGTCTTCAATCATTACCCTTTGCCCCTAGTCCTTAGTCCTTTGACTTTCCCCCCCTTAGAAAATATGCAGGAGCGGCGAAAGAAAAAGGGAAAATGGATGGGACAGGTTAAACTTTCGGGAGACTCATACGTAAATAATAACAGGAGCTACGAGTTCCACCTGAACAACAGACTAAACAATATGAAGAAATCAATCTTTTTGACTGCCTTGGCTATGGCTATAGGTGCAGCCGCCTTTGCACAGGGCAAGACAGACGGGAAATATATTATTCCGACAACTAACAATAATGGAGACTATCCTCGCATCCTTGAGGACAATAGCGTGCTTCTGCGTGTTCGTGCCAACGATGCAAGCAACTGGAAAGTGAGCCTCGATGCTGACTGCAAGTTCACGAAACAGGAGGATGGTACGTGGATAGCAAAGACAAAACCTTTGGTTGAGGGTTTCCATTACTATTGGTTCAATATCAACGGATTGGATGTTGCCGACCCAGCAAGCAAGAGCTATTACGGCTGTGGACGAATGACGAGCGCGATTGACATCCCAGAGAAGAACTGCACGTTCTACGACCGTAAGGATGTGGCTCACGGTAAGGTGGTTCAGACAGAACTGTTCTCTTCCGTAAGGAACAAGCACGTTGGCATGTGGGTTTATACTCCGGCAAGCTATGGCGAAGGAACGAAGGAATATCCGGTATTGTATCTTCAGCATGGCGGTGGGGAGGACGAGACAGGCTGGATAAACCAAGGTAAGGCAAACTATATTCTCGACAACCTGATTTCTGAGGGCAAGGCAAAGGAGATGATTATCGTAATGGTGAACGGAACGTTCAGCGTCCCTGGCAGACCATTCTCCTATTCGGTTGAGGGCATAAAGCCTTTCGAGGAGGATTTGATAAAGAACGTCATTCCTTTCGTGGAGAAGAACTTCCGTGTGAAGAAAGACCGTAAGAGTCGTGCACTTGCCGGCTTGTCAATGGGTGGAGGAGAGACCTTCTTCGCAGGTTTGCAGCATACGGAGCTATTCTCAAGTCTCGGAGTATTCAGCACAGGTGTGTTTGGCGGAATAAGGGAGAGTGGGGCGTTCGATGCTGAGAAAGCCTTACCCGGACTTATCTCTAACGCGAAGAAATACAACGATGAATTGGATGTTTTCTATATCTCCGTAGGAACAGAGGACAATCGCATCACATCATCCAAGAAGGCGGTGGAGGATATGAAGTCAAAGGGTTTGAACATCGTGTTCAACACCTTCCCCGGAGACCACGAATGGCAGGTATGGCGCAAGTCTCTGCATGATTTTGTTCAGAAGATATTTAAATAAATTATAGAAATGAAGAAGTATTTATTATCATTGTTTATGATGCTGTCAGCCATGAGTGCTATGGCACAGATGGGAATGGGAAAGCCTATCGACATCGACCTCTGGCCTAATGGGCTGCCAAACAGTAACGGTATTGATAAGACTCAGCCTTACAATGACGAGACCCGCAACTTCAAGCCATCTATAAGGGTTTATCTGCCTTTTGGCAACGAGACAAACAGAAAGGCGGTACTCGTAATCCCTGGTGGCGGTTATCGCGTTCTCTCTCTCGGTCAGGAGGGTTATGATTGGGCTACCCATTTTATGAGCAGAGGCATTGTTACCATCGTGTTGCGTTACAGAATGCCTAATGGCGTTACGGAAGTGCCTCTGAGTGATGCTACCGAAGCTATGCGACTGATTCGCGAACATGCAGCCGAATGGAAGATAGACCCAAACAAAGTGGGAATTCTCGGGTCTTCTGCCGGTGGTCATATCGCTTCTACTATTGCTACGCACAACCCACCAGAGACACGTCCGAACTTCCAGATACTCTTCTATCCAGTTATCTCTATGGATAAGTCTATCACCCATATGGACTCTCACAACTGCCTTATAGGCGAGAATGCCTCTCCTGAGCTTGAGAAAAAATACAGCAATCATCTTCAGGTTACCAAGGATACTCCTCCTGCCATTATAATGCTTGCAGATGATGATTTCCTTGTTTCTCCGCTTAATTCTGCGGAATACTACATGGCTCTCCGCAAGGTTGGTGTAAAGTCTTCCATGCACATCTATCCAAGTGGTGGCCACGGATTTGGATGCGGAGCATACTTCAAGTATCATCACGAGATGATGCAGGATTTGTATAGCTGGCTGGAGACGATAAAGTGATAACGTGTAAAGTGTTCTTTATTATTTCGTGTTCTTTATAAAAAAGGGATGTTCAACCAAAACGGTTGAACATCTTTATTTTTTATCAGATACGCAAAAAAAATATATCAATAATTTGCATGAATGAAATAAAGTTTGTAATTTTGCGTCAAATTTGTATTGCCTAATAAACAAAAACATTATAAAGAACATGAACAAATACCCAAATCTTACAAGTCCTATCACCTTAGGTAAGGTGACTTTCCGTAATCGTATCTTTTCCGCACCTATGGGTGCAACAGACATAACCGCTGATTGCTGTCCGGGTCCCCGTACTCAAGGTTTCTATGAGCTTCGTGCCAAGGGCGGTGCTGCTGCCGTTACCGTAAGTGAACTTGTTGTTCATCCAGACACGGATGGCAGTCACATGCTCCATCTCGACCTTGAGACCGTTGGCTGTCTTGCTGCCCATACATTCGTAGCCGATGCCATACGCCGTCATGGTGCTGTGCCAAGCATAGAGCTTTCACACTCAGGTCAGTATGCTGGTACTTATATGTCTGACAAGAATAAGAAGGCAAGTCTCAACCAGTGGGGACCAAGTGACGGAACACGCCCTGACGGCCGTCCAGTGAAGGCTCTCTCTAAGGAGCTGATTGCTGACATAGTGAAGACATACGGTGAGAAGGCAGCCCTTTGTAAGCGTGCTGGCTATGAGATGATAATGGTTCACGCAGGTCACGGATGGCTCTTGCACCAGTTCCTCTCTCCATATCTCAATCATCGTACAGATGAGTACGGAGGCTCTCTTGAGAATCGAATACGCATAGTTCGTGAGGTTCTTGCTTCAGTACGTAATGCCGTAGGACCAGATTTCCCTGTTGAGGTTCGCCTTAGTGGTAGTGAGCTTTTTGATGGTGGCTATGGCATAGAGGATGGTATCAAGATTGCACAGGCGGTAGAAGAGTATGTTGACCTTATCCATGTTTCTGCAGGTTCTTATCAGTTTGGATTCTTCAACACCACACCTCCTATGTTTGACGAGCACGGTGTGAACGTATGGCTTGCTGCCGAGATAAAGAAGCACGTTAAGAAGCCTGTTGCTACTATCGGTGCTCTTAGCGATCCTGAACAGATGGAGCGCATCATAGCCGAGGGCAAGGCAGATGTAGTTTATATGGGGCGTCAGTTGCTTGCTGATCCATTCCATCCTCAGAAGGTAATGGCTGGCAAAGAAGACCGCATAGTGAAGTGTCTGCGTTGCTATACCTGTATGGCAGAGCGTCCTGTCACGTTCACTCGCCGTTGTGCCGTTAATCCGCTTATCGGCCGTGAGATAGAGGGAATGGAGGTAGCTCCTGCACGTAAGAGCAAGAAGGTGATGGTAGTTGGTGGCGGTGTTGCGGGTCTTAAGGCTGCCGTTACTGCTGCACAACGCGGCCACAAGGTTATTCTCTGTGAGAAGACCGACAAGGTTGGCGGTATATTGAAATCGGAGCAGGCTATTCAGTTCAAACATGAGATGTATGAACTTGGCTTGGTTCTTGAGCGTCAGGCTCTGGATGAGGGTGTGGAGATTCGCCTTAACACGACCGTTACGCCTGAGTATGTGGAGAAGGAAGGCGTGGATGCTCTTATTCTTGCTGTAGGTTCTACACCTGTTGTTCCTCCAATTCCGGGTATCGACGCTGATAATGTTATAATAGTCAATGACTATTATCTCGAAAAAGATAAGGTTGGCGATAGTGTAGTAGTGCTTGGTGGCGGTCTAGCAGGATGTGAGTGTGCTATTCATCTTGGTATGGAAGGCAAGAAGGTAGAACTTGTAGAGATGCGTGACACGCTGGCTGTGGATTGTAATATCCGTCAGCGTCCAATACTGATGCGTAAGGTTGCCGAGTTCTCAACAGCTCATACGGAATATGTCGGTCTGAAGATAACGGCAGAGGGGGTTATCTGTAAGGATAAGGAAGGCAAAGAGGTGCTCGTTCCGGGCAAGACGGTTATCTGCGCCCTTGGTCAGCGTGCCAATCGTGCCGATGTTGAAGCCCTCCGCGGATGTGCTCCATTCGTTCGTGAGGTCGGTGACTGTGTTCGTCCTGCGAATATCACGAAGGCAATCTACGAGGCTTATCACGCTGCGTTGGATATTTAAAGTAGATTATATTATTGTGAAGGGTGGGGAAGGATTAACTCGACAAACCTTCCTCACTTTTTATATTTCTTTTAGACTTTTTGGGGGGAATCTCACGATGAAATCGCAGAGATATAAATGGTATGTTTTCCTGTAAATGAAATTTGTGTACGTACACATAAAATTGACACAAGTCATGTAAAAGCTCAAAAATGACACTTTCTACAGAAATTGTTTGCGCACACAAATAAATTGTATTAATTTTGCACTCGGAAATCAGAGATGTCCACCAGCTTGCTGCTGACGGTTGACCATTTCTTTCGTGCGAGGTGCGTAGCACGTTGCAGTGTCAAAAGGAAAAAGGAGGTAAAAACTTCTGGAACGCATTCCGAAAGACGCTTTTGGAATAAAATTGTTTAGGTTAGTAGAATAATAGTTTTTAGGTTTAGTTATTAGGTAAAAGATTGATGCTTAACTCATTTGGATAACATCAAAAAAGCTGAAAGCTCCTTCTTTTGAAGGTTGAATGAGTTAAACGCAAAAAATGCTCCTTCTGTCGTGATGATAGTTGGAGCATTTTTGTGTTATATCCCTCAAATCTAGCTTAAAGGGAGACCTGAAAGTTGACAACTATGCGTAGATATTCTCTATTTCTACAATATAGATATCATGAAGTCCACCACCAGGCTTATCGTTATACCAACGCTCAAGGAGTGATTTTTCGATAAAACTGTCAGCTTTCATCGGTGACTTGAAGAGTTTGCGGCAGTCAAGTGTCATTCGTGCCTCACCAAAGGTAATGGCACCACTCTCTAAAGTCTCTGGTGTTAGTCCTGTAGCCTCGGTCTTGTTGATATCCCTGCCAGACTTGCTTCCACATATTTGGAGAGCCTTACGATATGCTTCACCATAGAAGGAAAGTGTCAAACGATCATTTGCCTCGATAAAATCGTGTGTGAAACGTTCCGGACGGATGAATATGAAGGCTACAGGTTTGTTCCAGAGCCATCCTATGCCGCCCCATGAGGCTGTCATTGTGTTGTATTTGTCGGGAGTACCAGCTGTTACGAGCATCCACTCCTTTCCTATCAGGTCAAAAGCGTTCTCTTTTGCGAGAATCGTGATGTCTTGTTGTGTCATTTTTTATTGTATTAATAATTACAGATTCCTTGCCTTATATATTCTGTCCTTTGCATCGTTGAGTTCTTGGAACTTCTTCTTTGCTGCCTCCTTCACATCATCACCGAGAGTTGCCACGCGGTCAGGATGATATTGAAGGGCAAGTTTGCGATATGCCTTGCGAACCTCATCATCAGTTGCATTCTTGGTAAGTCCGAGAACCTTGTATGCATCATCAAGACTCTGACCGCCAAGACTCAGCATCTGGTCAATTACCTGAGGATTGAGACCGAGGTTATATGCCACGTTGCGCAGTTCCCTTATCTCGCTTTCTGCTGTGATGCCGTCGGCCTTAGCTATATCGGCAAGGAAAGCGACAAGCTGAAGGCGATGTTCTTCCGGCATAGCCATACGCATCTGTCGGCAAGCCTCGCCAATCTGTTGCTTCCACGACTGCTCACCATGCTGTTTTCGGTAGTCGAAGAGTCGGAGAAGAATATTATTTCCTTGCTCCACAGCAGTTTCACCGAAGTTAGCACGGAGGAAGTTGCGTACGTGTTCCATTTCCGAGTGCATTATCTTACCGTCTGCCTGTATTATATGGGCAGATAGCACCATGAGCGAGAAGAGAAATCCGTTTCTGTCGCCTTGCTGTGACTGTCGTGCGCGCTTTAGAATGTCCTCTGCTGTGTTGTTATATGCGCCATAGGCATTGCTGTCAGAGGCTGTGTCCGTGCGCTTGTCTGAAAAAGTATCTATCACGGTGCCAAGGATGAATCCTGCTATTGCACCGAGCGTTCCTCCGTTGACATATCCGAGGAATGCTCCTATCCATTTCGTGTATCCCAATGTTATTTACTATTTGACGATTTACTTTTTTTCGCAAAGGCTCAACAAGCTAAAGCAAATTCTTCGCAAAGCTCATCAAGCTACGCAAGTTCCTATGTACTATTTATTCGTATATAGTTGCTACTATGCTGCGCGGACCTCCATAGTCGCGGAACTCGCAGAGGTATATGCCTTGCCAAGTACCAAGGTTTAGGTGACCATCGGTAATCGGTATTGTGATGCTTACACCGAAGAGAGAGCTTTTGGCATGGGCTGGCATATCGTCAGAGCCTTCAAGTACATGATCATAGTAAGGCTCGTTTTCTTTCACGATATGGTTCATTATCTTCTCCATGTCATATCTCACATCCGGATCTGCGTTCTCGTTTATAGACAAGGCGCACGATGTGTGCTGCACAAAGAGATTGAGCAGTCCTACCTTTGGGAGTGGTCTTGGTAGGTTGTCGAGTATCTCGCGCGTTACGAGGTGGCATCCTCTGCGTTTTGCTGAAAGTCTGAATTCTGTCTGTTGAATCATATTTAAATACGAATTAAGCAAAAGTAAGTTCCTAATGACATTGTCTATAAAGAAGGCTTTTTATCAATATTTAGCAATTAACGTGCCAAAATAGGTTTCATATCTCCGCAATTTCTCCGCATGATAGATATTCTATTTGGTTGCCCATTATAGCCTTGAGTTGCATATATTGTTCTGTGCCGGTACAATGCATAGTATAGAACGTGCAATGCTCGTACTTCATCAGTTCTTGTGCAAGGGTATTGATGAGTTTTTCTTCTTCCTTACCTGTTTCCTGCGAAGAGCCTTTTGCAAGATGCATTCCTGCAAATACATGGGTAGGAGGCTTGCCAATAACCCTTTCTGCCTTGCGTATGATGTTTATGATACCCTTGTGCGCACATCCGGCAAAGAGTAAGGTATTGCCTTTTTCCTCAATGATAAGATTCTGCTCATGCGCGAATGAATCGTTCTGTGTTTCTGAAGGTCCGAACAATAGTCTGTTTCCTTGCGGACAGCAGAAATCACCGATTACATCGGCAAATATTGTCATCTGATTATCAAGCCGTGTCAAGGAATCACACATCACAAGGCGTGGATTATCCTGTAGATCTGTGTCTAAGCCGATATATTTCAATCCGTACTCCTTTAACGAATAATGTGGCAGAAAGGCATCCTTGTGGATATATACCTTCGCCTTGTCATTTATTTCCAGAAAAGCACTAAGTCCACCTCCATGATCATAATGACCATGCGATACTATAGCGGTGTCAATATCGGCAATGCTAAGTCCGAGTTGTTCTGCATTTTCTGCAAACAACCTTCTTTGTCCCATGTCAAACAGAATGTTTCGCCCGTTCTCCAGTTGTATATACAGGCTCAAACCATGTTCCACAGGCAGACCTACGGCACTAGTATTCTCAACGACAGATGTTATTGTCATTATTTCGTTGTAGGCTTTCTTATTTTACATATCCCGGACTTGGGAGGTGCATTCCATACATCGTGAGTTTGTTCTCACGGGCATACTTTATCAATCTTGTACGTGACTCCGCAGCTGCTTTCTGGTCCATGTCGAAAGAAGCATTGTATTCAGGATGCTTTAGTTGTAGGGCTGCTCCGTGCATAAGGTCGCCTATTACAAGGATGTCATTCTTCTGGAATACTGTGTGACCAGGAGTATGACCGTAAGCAGCAATAGACTTCACGTCGCCAGGCAATACATCACCTGCCTCAAACAGATGCAGGTGGTCCTTGTAAGCTTCTAGAACCTTCTTTGCCTGTGCACTTCTGTCACCGGGCATAGCCTTCCATGCCTCTGCCTCTATTCTGTTGATATATAACTCAGCATTAGGGAATACCACATTACCATTCTTGAGCAATCCACCGATATGATCGCCATGCATGTGAGTGATATATATAAGTTTTAGATCCTCAGGCTTGATGTTATCCTCAGCAAGTTTTGGGATAAGCTGACTGAAATCAGCTCCAAGACCAGCATCGATTAATATGGTCTTACCCTCTGCCTTGAGCAGGCAACAACTCATACTTGAAGGAACACCGTCCTTGAATCCGAGTTCATTCCAGAGATCGTCAGGCACGGTAGGGAATGTTCTATGCTGCTGGAAACTTGGTCCAGGCTTGTCCTCTATCCATTTGATAACTGCAGGCTCATTTGATGTAGAACCGTTGTTTACTTTCTGTGCGCAAGACATCATTGCGAACGATGCCAATACGATTGTCAGGATTTTCTTCATAAATGATTAATTTTTATTAGTTATTACTTTGATTGTTGATTATTGTCCATTTCCAAAATACGTAGAATCAGCGGAGCTATTGATGTCTGCAGAATAGTATCTGAGGCTGAGAGGAAACGCTTGACAAGGTTTCTGTCGATGTTCCCGTGAATAATGAGCGAAGTAGGGTCATATGCCTTTGTACCAGGTAGGTACACATATCCGTGAAAGCCGCCTTTGAAGTTTGTTATGAAGCTGCCTTTACGTTCGTTGCTGCATCCTACGCCAGAGACAGGAGCAAGACAGAGGGCGGCTGTAGGATCGCCTTTTATGTCGAGAATTTCCTCGTTTGATAGTATGTTATATAATGACCTTGTGGAGTCTGGCTGTTCGGAAAGAATCTTCCTTACCTTCTCTATGCAGCGTATTTTCTGCTTAGACGATAGCTTTGGATTTACGTACATATATGCCGCTGCTCCAAGTGAATTGAAACATGCTTGCCAATTGCCATCAGGCTGTTCGCTTAGCAGACCATTGCTAACGAGCAGGGCATTGGGATGCAGACGGTATTTCCCCTGCGTAAAGCCATGGTCGCCCGTTACGATTATTGTCACGCTGTCCTTCTGATGCGTATATTCAAGATTCTCAAGTATGAGACCTATTGCATGGTCGGCTGCCGCTACTGATTGCTGCGTCTCGAAAGAGTATATACCCGTTTCGTGTTGTTTGTAGTCGGTTGTCACGAGGTGCACGGTCATAAAATCTGGCTTGTAGCGGTTTGTGAGATAGTTCACCATACTTGCCACCTTGGCATCGTATTGAAACGAACCGGCACGCAAGGTGGTGTCCGACAGATGTCCTATTGCCTCACGCTCCAATTCCGCCATGATATCCGCAGGAGTACATACAGGACGTATATAGTCCATTCCGCTTACGGTGACGCGCGTTGTAGGGAAGTATTCAGGCAGGTTGAAGTCAATCCATTTGCTTCCTGTAGTGACCGGCCAGAATACAGAAGCCGTTGTGCCGCCTTTCTCTTTTACGGTCTGCCATAATGTCTTTGTGCGGATGCTATCGGCATACCAGTTGTATAATGCCGGCTCAGCCCTGTTGAACTGAAACTGACGGTTACAATGAATGCCGTGGTCGAGTGGGGCAGAGCCTGTTACCAATGTGGTATGTGCCGGATATGTCATCGTTGGGTTCACCCCGATTACATTCGGCACATATATTGATTTCAGCATCAATTCGTGCAGGAAAGGTGCCGGCTGGCTGACATTTGTGAGTATGTCGTTTCGCAAACCGTCTATCGTAATGAGTATCACTCTCTGTCTTGCGGAAGTGCAGAGGCAGAGTATAGTGAGTATCGACAAAGAAAAAATCCTTAGCATTTCTTAATATGTATTTGGCCATGTAGTCTCAGGACAATCCTAATGAGAGGAAATATGCGAATCTGCCCTGATACTGGTACACATAACGTTTTCTGAGCACAAAGTTATGTTTTTTTCTCCAAAAAATGCTACAATATACAGTTTTTAACCTAATCAATTACTTACTGCGATATCGAACTTGCTAAAGTGGTGTTATATTCTTTTTTTTAATATATCTTCTTTTTTTCACGGAAAAAATGTAATTTTGCAGAATGGAAAAGAAATCAGACTATACAACTCTGCTTTTTGATCTTGATGGTACTCTTGTGGATAGCGGTGAAGGCATTATGAAATGTGCCCAATATTCGCTTGCGCATTTCGGTATTGAAGTGGCTGACCTTCAGACGCTTCGTCCGTTCGTAGGCCCTCCGCTTGAGGATTCATATAAAGTTCTGTATGGATTCAGTGATAAGGATGCAATGAAAGCGGTTGAGATATACAGGGAACGTTATTTCGCAAAGGGATGGCTTGAACAGCATCTGTATGACGGCGTTGTTGAGTTCCTCGAAGAACTTAGGCATAGAGGCTATGTGATGGGTATCGCAACGAGTAAGATGCAGATACAGGCCGATAAAGTCACAAGTGAGTTCGGACTCCGACATTTCTTTGATTTCATAGCCGGAAGAGACGATAAGGGCATCCTTCATACAAAGGCGGATGTTATTAATGCCGCGTTTGCCTCTCAGGGCATTGAAGACCGCAGTAAGATTCTGATGATAGGCGACAGGAAGTTTGATGTGCAGGGTGCAAAGGAATGTGGCATCGATTCTATGGGTGTGCTCTATGGCTACGGAGACAGGGAGGAGTTTGAGAATGCCGGTGCTACTTACATCTGTCGCGACTTTGAAGAAATACTTTCCTTGCTTTGATTTTTATCGCCTTACACTTATGTTTTACTTTATTATCAACGTAGTAACATTTTGTATTAAAGAGAGTTGCTAACGCAGTAATATTTGTACTATTTCCCTGTATATCCTCGTTTTACTCGTATGTATAGGGGGGGGGGCATAGTGCTGCCTTTCTGACAATTCGGGACTTCTAAAAGTTTGTTTGAATGGATAGCTAAGTTTCTTCTTTGCAATGTGAAATTACCCGGTAAATCACTGATTCGAGAAAAAATAGCCTATTTATCGTATTTTTTCATAGAAAAAGTAATTAAATTTAAGAAAAAATTGTATCTTTGCAACGAAAATCGGTGGTGTCTATGTATGATACTGCTGAAATTTATTAAAATTGCAAACAATGAGAAAAATAAAATATATTCTCGCTTTTGTTTTGACACTCGTATTTACAGATTTTTTCCTGGCTTCATGTCATAATGAGGAAAAGCCGGAAACTGTTATAGACGAAGGACTTGTAGGTACATGGGTGTCTCAGGACAACAAGAAAGACTTTCACGAGGAAATAGAGTTTCGGGGTAACGGCAATGTCACTTCTACGTTGTATGCCAACAGAAAAGCCTTGGATGTAAGATTCGTTGATGCTGATGGCGTATGCCATAGGGTCAAGGGAAGTTTCCGTACGGAGAATGATATTGTGAAACTTTCCAAGGTTCAGGTATGCGACTATGAGGAGTATCACGACTGGGAATGGCATGGTCTTGAAATTCTGGAGAATGTGGCTGATATGAACTATCTAATGCAGGCACGCTATTCTCTCTCCACAAATGGCGATACACTTGTCCTCCATTCCTTAACTGCTGATGGTGAGGAGGATAACACCTATATTCGCAAGAAATAATTTAATCGGTCAGGTGTCAATAGTGGTGCAAATATCACTGGTGGCACCTTTCATTTTTTATATATAACACTAAACTTTTGGGCTGTATAAACGTATAATAGACAGTTTGTGTTAACTAATAGCTAAAGACATTCAAATGAAGAAAAAATTATTATTATTCGGTGCTGTGGCTGCTCTTGTCTCTTGTACAGCCAATCAGACACAGGCAGAAAACAAGCCTCGTTCACTTGTAGTTTTCTACTCTCAGTCAGGTAATACAGAGAAGGTTGCAAATATCATTCAGAAGAAGACTGGCGCTGATATTGAGCGCATAGAAACTGTTAATCCATACTCTGGAGATATGGGTGCAATAGCAGGTGCGTTTATGGGAGAGCGCAGGGATGGCAAGTTCCGTGACCTCAAACCTATGAAGGCCAAGGTAGCTGACTATGATACTATCTATGTTGGTTATCCTATATGGGCAGGTACATTCGCTGGTCCTATGCATAGTTTCGTCAAGACTGCCGATCTCAAAGGCAAGGTGATAGTTCCTTTCTGCACATTCGGTAGTGGCGGTAATACAAGTATTCCCGATCTCAAAGCTGCATTGCCGGGAAGTACGATTACATCTTCATGGTATGGTGTAAGAGCTGCACGTGTTGATAAGGCAGAGGCAGAGATCGAGACATTCCTCATCAACCTCGGTGCTTTGAAGGGCAAGAAGACATCACTTCCTGCTTTCTCTGCACAGCATGCCGTTTCCGCCGATGAGAAAACTATATTCGACAAGGCTTGCGGTGACTATCCTATGCCATTGGGAACTCCTTCAACCGTTGGTACACGTTCACTCGACAATGCCACAGAATACCTCTTCACATGCAACAACAAGGATATGCAGGGCAAGGAGAGCAAACAGCTCATCTATGTCATAAAAGGCAATGCTGAGGGTAGTGTTCCTGAGTTTACACAGGTGGAAAGATAGATTTCATTTACTATTTTATAATTTACTATATACTATTTATTTACAATTTAGCTAATGTACTATTTCTCGTAAACAATGAAAATAGTCAATTAAATTAAATAGTTCATAAATAGTACATAGTAAATAGCTAAATAGTAAATTATATATGGTTTAGACACCACGCAAACCCCTTTGCCTTGCGTAGTTCTATCTCATTGAAGTGCCCGCCAACATTCCATTCTAAGATGCAGTGGTCAGCTCCCAATTGTGTTTCATGACGCTTGTGCTGCTGTCTTACCCTGTCACCTATAATACAGAATGGTTGTTTGCGGGTACATTCTTCTTTATCTCCCAGACTCATATAAGCATACTTTACCTTCAATGGATGTGCGTCAGCATACTCATTCCAACCCTCCATCCATAGTGAAGGAGAACCGGCAAACACCGCATCAAAAGCATCTGTGCGCGTCACGCTCCATAGGGCAAAGAGTCCGCCAAGCGAGTAGCCTCCAAGGATGAGACTCTTAGGATGCAAATTGTCTTGTATATAAGGCAGTAATGTTTTTTCGAGATACTGGAATGTTTCTTCTGCACCTTCAGGACGCAGGTCTGTCTCTGTAACTTCAAAGGCTATCATACAAAAGGGGACGGAAGAAAGTTCGGCAATGAGCTTACACTCATCCTCTATCAGTAATCGCTCAAACTCGCCAAGAGGCTTGACGATAACCGTTTCCCCGATTTTATTTTCACCGATTATATGGCAGTTTCTGCCTCCTATATCTTTTAGCATAAGTTAGAGTAAAGGGTAAAGAGTAAAGAGTAAAGAGTAAAGTATAAAGAGTAAAGAGTTTGACTATCAACTAAAAATTAACATAATTATGAATAAGACCATTGAGGATATCATCTCACGTAGAAGTGTGAAGAAATACCTTGACAAACCAGTACCTATGGAACTTGTCGAGGAAGTTGTTAAAGCTGGCACTTACGCCCCTTCCGGAATGAACAAGCAGTCGCCAATCATCATTGCCGTAACCAATAAGGCGATGCGCGACCGTTTGAGTAATCTGAATCTTCAACTTGTCATTGACAGAAATCTCAGCACATCATCCGGTCATAACGACCCGTTCTATGGTGCTCCCGTTGTGCTTGTTGTACTTGCTCGTAAGGATGTCGGAACATGTATCTATGACGGTTCTCTCGTGATGGAAAACATGATGATTGCAGCCAATAGTCTCGGACTTGGTTCTTGCTGGATTCATCGGGCAAAGGAGTCTTTCGAGACAGAAGAGGGTAGGGCTATCCTTCGTGAACTTGGAATAACCGATGAATACGAGGGTATTGGCAACTGCATCCTCGGCTATGCCGCTCCTGATGCCTTGAAACCGCAAAAACCACGAAAAGACGACTATGTGGTGTGGGTGAAGTAAAAGTCCCTTACCAACAGCCCCTCACCCGTCCTACGGACACCCTCTCCCCAAGGGGCGAGGGGGAATTTAGTAATAATCCCTTAAGGGAATCTTCGTAAGCGATAAAATGTAACTTTCTCCTCGCCCCTTGGGGAGAGGATGCCCGCAGGGCAGGTGAGGGGCCGAGGTCGCTATAGTTTAAGATATACTCCTATTGCAATCTGCAACGCCAATATGACAGGCACGCCATACTTGAATTTCAAGTGCATGGTCTTATGATGCCAAACATACATTCCCATCCACGCACCAATACTACCGCCAATAACGGCAATGAGTAGGAGAGTGGCTTCGGGAATACGCCAAAGATTCTTCCTCGCCTTCAACTTGTCAATGCCAAATAGGATAAAGGCAACGAAGTTGATGGCGAGGAAGTAATATAACAAAATGTGCATACTGCTTATTTGAACAGCTTGTTACAAGCCCAGAGCACAATGACAGCTCCGATTACAGCACATACTATACTGCCAATCAATGAGTTTACGCCTATACCGAGCAGACTAAACACCCAGCCGCCTACGACACCACCGATAATACCGAGGAAGAGATCTACGAGGCAACCTTTTCCTTCTTTGTTTGTCAACTTGCAAGCAATGAAGCCTGCCAAAATACCGCAAATAATACTTGAAATTAGACCTGACATAAATTAATAATGTTTAGTTATTAGCATAACGTGCGAGGATTCCTCACACGAACTTCAAATTTGTATCAATCCTATAGGTTTGCATACGTTATTTGATGAGTGCAAAGATAGTACATTTTGCCAAATAACAAGAATATTTTTTAGAAAAATACGTTAAAAACATATCGTTTTTGAAAATTACACCAAGAAATACATTGAAATCTGTAAGAAAATAAATTATCAGGAAATATATTTCAGTAAATTTCGTGCTAATATTTTGGAGAAATCAGATATTTTGCTTATTTTTGCACTCAGATAGAAGTAATAAACAAATATTAACCACTTAAACATTATATAACAAGAAACAGAAAGTACATTTTAGAATAAAATCAGACGAGCGGTAACGCTTTCCCCATGCTGATGATTGTCTCAAACATTCTCAGCAGATAGTTAAACACTTATTTATTAACTTGGGTGAGCAACTACCGATTCTCGACATAAAATATAACATTGAGCTTTTAGCTCTTGTTCTCTACTCAACGAAATCGCCAGTTTCAATACGCGAGAACAAGAATGCGAAAAGTTTCATGTCCTGTATGGGACGTGGACTTTGACGTATCTTGTCTGCGTAGAAGGTGTTTGGCGATACCAGTTGAGTAGGACGAGGATCTCGGAAGGTCTGCGCCCTTTTATTTTTATCTAATCATGAAAAAGTTATTAACACTTATTTTTCTAAGCATGATTGCCTTTAATGCGATACATGCAGAAATAACTTGGACTTTGTCTAAAGATGGCACATTGACCATATCAGGAACAGATATGCCAAACTATGAGTATAATTCATATACATATAGTTGTCCTTGGTATTCTCAACGTTCTCAAATAAAAAAGGTAATGATAGAAGAAGGAGTGACGAGTATTGGAGATGATGCTTTTATAAATTGCTCATGTCTTACCACCGTCACCATCCCGAATTCTGTGACGAGTATTGGAAACTCCGTTTTCCAAGGTTGCACAAATCTCACCTCTGTAACCATTCCTAACTCTGTAACAAGTTTAGGACGTTCTGTTTTCAGTAATTGCTCAAGTCTCACCTCTGTAACTCTCCCTAACTCTGTGACGAGTATTGGAGGAGATGCTTTCTATTATTGTAAAGGACTAACGTCTATAGACATCCCCAATTCTGTAACAAGTATAGGGGTAAAAGCATTCTATGAATGCTCAAAACTCTCGTCTGTCAAACTCCCTAAGTTTTTGACAAGTATTGGAGAGAGAGCTTTCTATAACTGTAGCAGCCTTACATCCATCAACATTCCTAACGGTGTAACGACCATAGGAAAGCAGGCTTTCTATAAGTGTTCAACTCTCACCTCGATTACAATCCCTAATGCCATGACAAGTATTGAAAACGAAGTTTTCTATTTTTGTCGTAAGCTTGAATCCGTCACTATCCCAGAGTCTGTGACTAGTATTGGAGAGAATGCTTTCTATGGTTGTACAAGTCTCCAATCTATCACTATATCAAAGTCTGTGACGAGTATCGGAGAGAAAGCTTTCTATGGTTGTTCAGGTCTCACCTCAGTGGCTTTAGAAATGAAATACAGTGAAAAGATGTTAGATATGTGTCCAGATATCTCCTCCATTACAATTCTTGACGGTGAGACGAGTATCAAAGATGAGGCTTTCAAGGATCGTACAAGACTTACCTCTGTTACACTCCCAGAATCTGTGATAAGTATTGGAAAAAGAGCTTTTTCTGGATGCTCTAATCTTAGTTCAATAAATATCCCTAATTCTGTGACGAATATTGAAGAAGGAACCTTCATAGGCTGTTCAAGTCTCACCTCAATAACTATCCCAGAGTCTGTGACGAGCATCGGACAGGAATCTTTCTTTGGTTGTTCAAGTCTCGCAAGCATCACCATTCCAAGTATGTTGACTAGTATTGGGAGTCATGCTTTTTATCATTGCTCAAGTCTAACAAGCTTCACCATTCCTAACTCTGTGACGAGTATCGAAAATGGAACTTTTTTGGGTTGCTCCAGTTTAGCCTCAATCACAATTCCGAACTCTGTGACAAACATCGAACAGGAAGCTTTCTCGTATTGCTCAAAGCTCACCTCTGTTACCATACCTAATTCTGTGACGAATATTGAATATAAAGCTTTTAAATCTTGCTCAAGGCTCACCTCTGTCTCTATCGGTAATTCTGTGAAGAGTATTGGGAAAAGTGCATTTTCCGAATGTAGTTCTCTCAAATCAGTTATCATTCCTAACTCTGTGACGAGTATAGGAGATGACGCATTTTATAGGTGTACGTCCCTTTCTTCTATTACATTTCCAAATAGTGTAAATAGTATTGGAGATGGTGTTTTCTATCATTGTATTTAAAGACCATAAAACAACCATAAACAATGAAAAATACATAAAGATAAATTATTGATTATCAACAGATATTAGATTTTAACACTTCAGACTTACTTTTTGGTAGTTCTCAAAAATCCGCTTACCTTTGCAACGCATTTCTACCGCGGAGAATTTTGAGGGCTCTTATTTTGCCATCTCGTGGACAGGGTTGACAAAGGTTGACAAGAGTGGACAACGGTTGACTGATGAACGAGAGGGAAAAGAGTAAGGAAGTGACCTCATTTGAAGAACGTGACATCGAGGAATGAGTTGACAAGGATTGTCAATGATTGACGAAAGTTCACTCCGTGGCGGTTTGCAAGAAATTGATTGTAGAACCACATAAAAAGGAGTCAAATGAGAAAGACAAGAAAATGCGCCTTCTGCGGCAAGGAGTTCACTTGTAACAGCGGTTCGCAGAGGTATTGTTCAGAACATTGTGCTGAGGCAGCAAAGGCTCAACGCAAGAAAAGGCAACAGGACTTTTTGAAGGCTGTCCAACCTGTTATAGACATCGCCAGCCAGGAGTATCTTACATTCTCCAAGGCTGCCATCCTAATGGGATGCTCCCGTCAGTACGTTTACAAGTTGGTAAACGAGGGTAAACTTCCGGCATCACGAATCAGCAGCCGGATGTCATTCGTCCGCAAAGCAGACATCGAGATGATGCTTGCTGGCAATCCTTATCATAGAGTATTGCCAACATCCAAACCTAAGACTCCTTCTTCCCTATCGTTGAAGAATGGACACGCTCCAAGTAAGCCAGCGAGAAAAGAGGATTCTGTTCAGAACATCGAGCCTCTTGAATACATCTCTGGCGACGATGTTATGGCAATCTACAAAGTGAAACGTTCATGGCTCTACACTTCTGCCAAGAATAACCAAGTACCCATGTGTAAGATTTCTGGAAAGAACTATTATAGCCGAAAGCACATGGATGCGCTCTTCGGAGTTACTGCCGAGATAGACGCCCTGACAGAGTGGCTCACTGCCGAGGAGGCTGAAACAATATATTCCACTACCTATGAATCATTGCGTACACATGCCTACCGCCGTCATATTCTCACCAAGCGAGAATATGGCAGGACCTATTACTCAAAGATACATCTGGACGAGATATATCATCCAGATTTGAAGGCGAGTGATGCCTATTACACCATAGCCGAAGCTGCCGAGAAATACGGCATGACCAAGAGCAACATCTGTGTAATCGTCAAGACGAATAACATCACTAAGGTGAAAGTCGGTATCCATAACCTCATTGCCAAGGAGGAACTAGACCGAATAATGGCAAGCAGACTGGCGCAATTCGGGGCCTACAGGCTCCAATAATGCCCAATAATAAGCATCAACTGCGTGAAAGTACAATTATCCACGGATTATGAAAAGGTGCTTTGGTCACACTTTTGTCACGCAGTTACTTTGCACCCGCTATGAGATACATAGCCTTCGATTATCAACAAAACATATTTCATACAAGAATGAGTAACATTTGCAAGACAGTAACCTTGCGTACACGTAAGATAAAGAAAGGTACGCAACTGAGCTTCTACCTTGACTACTATCCCGGCTACAGGGATGAGTCAACCATGAAGGTACAGCGACATGAGTCACTTGGCATCTACATCTTTGCCAAGCCCAAGAACCAGCGCGAGAAGGACTACAATGAGCGCATGACAGAGAAAGCCGAGGCACTGCGCTGCCGACGCTATGAGTCCATTGTCAATGAGAGGTACGATTTCTTTGACCGAGATAAGATGAAGGGCGACTTCCTTGCTTACTTCAAGATGAAAGCTGACAAGAAGAACTGCAAGTGGCAGCATGTGTATAAGCACTTTGCCCGTTTCTGCAACAACAAGTGCCGCTTCGATGAAATCAACGTTGACTTCTGCAACAGGTTCCGTGAGTATCTTCTAAATGCTCCGCAGACCATCCACACAGAACACAAGCTCCACATCAACAGCGTTGCTGGCTATTGGTCAACCTTCCGTGCCGTGCTTCATACCGCCTACAGGGAACACAAGATTATGGAGAATCCAAACGGCTTCCTTGACAGGATTGACACCATCCCTACGGAGAAAGAGCACTTGTCCAAGGATGAACTTGTAAAGCTGGCTAACACGCCTTGTGACTATCCTATATTGAAGATCGCTTTTCTCTTTGCTTGTCTGACAGGACTACGCAAGAGCGACATTAAGCAGCTCACATGGGAGAACATACAACCATATGGTGATGGAGGTATGTATGTCACCCTTCGAATGCAGAAGACCAAGGAACTGGTGAACAACCCTATCAGTGACGAGGCACTGGAACTGATTGGCGAAAGAGGAACTGGCATCGTCTTCAATGGCTTTACGGACAAGCTCACCCAAACACCCTTGAAGAACTGGCTGAAAGCCGCTGGCATCACCAAGAAAATCTCATTCCACTGTAGCAGACATACATTCGGTTCCTTACAGGTGGATGCAGGAACAAGCGTCTACACCGTCCAGCACATGCTTGGACACAAGAATGTGGAAACCACTCAGATCTATGCGAACATGGCAGATGAGAGCAAGCGCGAGAGTGTCAACCGCATCACGTTAAAGCCAAAGCTAACTGCGCAGTTGAAAGTCATTGGGCAATGCTAGACTAAACATGTTTATGGGTTCTATTCCACCATAAAATGAAACCCAAGACGTTTTTCAAGTTATAAACATAGTAAACAGTAAATCGTAAACTGGGAACCAATTCTATCTGGTTCCCAGTTTTATTTTATACCTTTACCATACAAGTAAACAATGGCAAAAGAAGGAAAAAACTGAAAATAAAAATCATACTGACTTTGAGTATGATTACTAAATAACAATAAATAAAGGGTATAGAAGAGAAACAAATGCCCGCATATGACACATTCTTCTTAACTTTGCATCGGCAATCCTGGTTCCAGAATACGCTCGCCTTTTATAAAACCACAAAGACAATGAAAATAGACTCTCCATCTTCAATCACTCCACATGAGGCATCCAGCCGACTTGACTGGATTTCCACGAGAATACTGCCGGGAGTTGCGGTATTCATTATTTCAATCCCACTTTGCCAGTGGACAGACTTCATCCTGCCAGATGACATTGTTCCTGTCTATATCATATATATGCTGTCTGTAATTGTCCTATGGTCAATGTACATGGCTGTGCAGTATGCTTTCGTTGGAATAGCTCAGACGTGGAAAGACAGGAACAAAGGCTCTATAGACGATGACAATCCTAATGAAGAAGACATGCAATCACCTGTTTTTCTTTTGGAGGCAAAACTGTTTGCTAATGAACCTGAGGATATAAACTCTGCCAATTGTGTTGAAGCAATTTCCGATAACATAACCGGAACAGAGTTAACCGAGGATATAGCCACAGATACTAAGGTCATATCGGAAGAAGCCAATCCTGACAATGAGTCATCCACTGTCTCTGCGGCTCCAGCAAACTCTACCTACCAGCAAGGTATTGATGACTTCTACCAGAGTCAGGCAGAAAACCAGAAAAAGAAACTGGACACCATACATGAATACCTTCTATATATCATGTCACCTTTTGTCTATGAGGAAGACATGGAAGAGTTCTGTACAGACCTGCTGAAGTTCGCAACGGACCATAATTATCGTCCTGAAGTTGAGTGGAAGAGATACAAGACCAAGCTGAGCAGTTTCGATGTCCGTCATCTGGTATGGAATATTGCCACAAGATTAGGACTCGGCAAAGGCAAGGTTTACAGCAATGATGATTGCGCCTGTTATATCGAACGTCGTTTTGCCTCATTGTGCGTAACAGCCAATGGAGAGCCATTATCACATAGCACACTCAGAAACCTGACAGTCACATCCAACAGCGATCAGATTCACTGTGATTACCCAGGGAAAGACGGACTGTTATTCCATATTCCTTCACAAGTGGGCGTGGAGAAAGGCAGAAGCTAATCTCTTTCACCTATCCTGCATCAATTCTTATACATCGAATATTAGAGCCACATCAGAAGCCAAACTTTGGTGTGGTCCTGATGTTCCAATGCCCTTTTGCGCTGAAATCTTTCCCCAAAAACAGCCGAAATCCCAATTGTCATTCATTATACTTACATGTTCGACATTGTCAAAATCCGCTTCAAAATCTTGTTTTATCCACGAATAACAGCCAAAAACAAGGCTCAACTGCGTGATTGTTTCGTGATGCACCTGTTATCAAAAAGTGGCTTGTCCTCCGATTCGTAACGGGGTTCCTTTGCAGCACGATTCCACTAAAGGGTCGTGTTGTAAAATGATAAATAAAGAATTAACGTTCAACGACCTCCCACAGGTCGTAGCTGAGCTTCGGGATGAAGTATCGTGCATGAAGGCCTTACTGCTGAACCTTCAGAACAGACCAATTCAGCAGAGAGAGAACAGACACCGCCCTGTCACGCCAGAGCAGGTTGCCGAGTACACAAACATTC
>Ga0326513_10000736_pt1 | contig 27826 bp, 38 predicted proteins | sample 2_2465_0518_D_FD_203654 | JGI IMG/M metagenome (GOLD analysis project Ga0326513, IMG submission 203654) | Bovine rumen microbial communities from UC Davis, California, United States - 2_2465_0518 | ecosystem: Host-associated > Mammals > Digestive system > Stomach > Rumen | place: USA... | reverse complement strand
CAATATCATTAACTCCCTCTAAATTTTCAAGTCTATACACTTATTTTGTACAGAATACCCATTCTGATCAATCAAAGGGAGCTGTAGTTATGCCACAGACATTTAAACTTATTCAATCTAAAGAAGGGATAGACAGGAGGTTATAATGAAGAAGATTGTATTAACATTTGATGGTGCTGAAGAGAAGAGAAAGCTTAATGCTGAGACTATAGCTAATTATATAGGTGGAGAAGTATATACAGGAGGTACTAATTGTAATGAGAACTTCTGTAATATCCTTGGTTTAGATGATGATATCTTATTCTTTGAAGATGATGTAAGAAACATTAATCTACCTAAGATACTAGAAACCATAGAGAAGAATAATGATATTTTTATTAACTTCCATTATTTACCTCAACCTAAAGTAAGTTCTTTATTATCTGGTTCTGAACATGCATGGAATCAATGCTTATATATTCCTAAGCATGTAGGAAGAGATATCCTTAGAGCTAGTACTGAATATAGATTAAGATATGAACATGATAATAGATATGCTAATCTTATTAGGTTTGGTTTAGAGAAAGGTAAACATAACTTCTATGCTGTAGTACCTAATCTTGTAAGACATTACTATAACTGGGAGAGTACTATTTAATGGCTAATCTTTATTTAGTATGCTTTAAAGGAGATTCTATACAGAGGTCTATATTTGATAGACTCATTAGAATCTTCACTAAGCATAAATATACTCATGTAGGACTTACTACTGATATATCAGGAGATAATATTACTTATTATGCTGCTAGATATGATGCAGGAGTAAGAGAATATACTGAACCAAAGAGTGATATAGATACCTACTTAATACATCTAAAGACTGATGCAGGTATAACAGATTTCTTTCATTGTACAGAAGGTGATGATGGTAGCTTTGTTAAAGATATCAATCATCCTGAGTTATCTAATATGCCTATGAGAGTTAGATTAGATAAATATACACCTTGTCAGTACTGGAGACATCCTGATAAGTCAGAGAATGGTTGGGGTACTGTAGAGTGGGTAGCAAGTGCTTTAGGTTTAGCTATGCCTTACAGATATACAATAGATAAACTTATTGAATTTGCTAATATGGAGTAATAAATGATACCTAGAGTCAATACATTAGGTAAGAGTGCTATCATAGATAGAAGATTAAACAGTGCATATGATGTAGTAGAGTATGTAGCTGATAATCTTCCTCTTCTTATTGAGAGTGCTCATAAGATTCAACTCATAGCTAATATAAACTATGTAAAAGACCATGTAGATAATTCTGATATTCATATGTCTTCTGAAGATAGAGAGAAACTTAATCAGATTCTCTCTATGGATAATGTAACTCAAACTGAACTAAACCAAGAGATAAATAACCTTACTACTAGAATAGACAGTATAGTTAATTCTCTTGGTTCTTTTACATCCCATATAGAAGATAGTGATATCCACCTAAACCAAGAAGATAGAGAAGCTATAGCTAGGATTAATAGTATCTTACAAAGTATTAGTACTATTGAAGCTAGGATCAATAACTTAGAATCTTCTAATCACTCTATTACCTTGGATTCTTCTCTTAATCTCTTCTCTGAGAATGGTGTAATGAATAAGACTATTACTAAAGCTATTAATGAGAAGGTTAGTAGAGAATCCCTCGCTAGAGTGGCTTTAACGGGTAATTATGAGCATCTGACTAATAAGCCTATACTTGAAACCAGTGTAGTTAAAAATAGTCCTAAAGGTATTACTAGTGGTGCTGTATATGATGCCCTATCAGGTATTGATGATATTAATATTGAATCAATTCCTTTATCAGATATTCAAGAAATGTTTGGAGAATAATAATGAGTGTTAAATTCTTAGATAATACTGGTACTCAGTATATAGTTAATAAAATTAAAGCTGTACAAGGTGAAATACCTTCAGAAAATGCAATTAATGCACTTATTACTACACAGCTTAATTCTTATAAAGAAGGTGTTGTTACTATAGTATCTACTCTTCCTGCTTCAGGAGAAGAAGGTAAGTTATACTTAGTAGTTGATGCTGATGATACAGATGTATATGTCGTATATACGTGGGAAAATAATGCATTTAAACGTATGGGTGCTAAAACCTTTACTCTTACTATAGATTCTGCATTATCTTCATCCTCGACTAATCCTGTACAGAATAAAGTGGTTAAAACAGCATTAGATGCTAAGGTTAATAGTGCTGATGTTAGTAATGCAGGTGCTACACTTGCTTGGAATAGTACTGTTACTTTAGCTACTATTGGTAGTGTAGATATAACTGCTAAGTTACCTGCTAATCCTGATACTAATACTAAAATGACTCAGACTTACAGTACTACTAATAATAGCTATCCATTACTTATGACTGCTACTGCAGGTGTATCATCTACCTCTTCTAGAGGTAATACTACAGGTATTGTAAACAATTCTCTGTATGCTAATCCAAGTACAGGTGCTATATACGCTACTCATTTGTATGCTAATGGTATTGAAGTATCTCCTAGTGATTATGTACAGAATTCAGATTTAGAAGCCATTACTACTTCTGAAATTGATGCCATGTTTACTGGTTCATAGGAGATAACTGATGTCACTTAAATATCTTAATCTTTCCGGTTTAGAGGATTTATGGATTAATATTAAAAATTATATATTAAGTAAGGTACCTACTAAGACATCAGAATTAACTAATGATAGTGGGTATCTTACTTCTCATCAGTCATTAAGTAATTACGTAACTCTGAATACTGCTCAGGAAATCACTAATGCTAAGACTTTTAAAGCTGCTACTGTTAGAAAATTAACATCTGTAGAAGCAGGAAATGTTATTCCAAGTTCTGATAAGTTAATAAGTGATATTTGGCAAGATAAGAACGGTAAAGAACTTGGAAGAATTTACTTTTCAAAGACTAAAGGTGGAAACACAGCACTCATAATGAGAGCAGGTGACTGGTTTACTTCTAATGAGGGTGTTTATACATTAGATGCTTCAGGTACTAACAGACGTGCTGAGTTACATCTTTACACAGATTCAAGTGGTAATTGTTGTATTAAACCTGTTGGATATTTCTCAGCAACACTTAAACCATTATCTTCAAGTGTTTGGTTAGGTGAGTATGGTAAACCATTTGGTGTAGCTTATGTAAATCAGGTCAGATTCACAAATGCTACATTACAAGTAGATGTAGATATAGATGCAACAGAAGAACATAGTATCGGATTCTTTGGAAAGAATAATAGCCCACTGAGCTATATAACATTCCAGAAGAGACCTAGTTTCAAAGATAGAGTCGCTATAAGAATTCAAACAACTTCAAGTTCTTATAAGTCATATGACTTTGATGCTACATGTTTCTATCCTGAATCAAATAACAGTGTAGATATTGGTAGTACAACTAATATATTCAAGAACATCTATTGTAATAACTACTATTTAGGAACAACAGCATTTGGTGATATAGTTACGCATAATGCTAGTGAGTTCTTGACATCCCATCAGTCATTAGCTAACTATGCATTAGATGCCAATGTAGTTCATACATCAGGAAATGAAACAATAGCAGGTGTTAAATCATTCTCTGATAACACTTACATAAAATCATTAAATTTCACTGATGAAGTTCCGAGTCCGTCTAGTTCTAACTCTGCTGTTCTACCTATAATTACTACTATTACTTATAGTGATAGTAGTCCTAGTGTGCAAGCAAGATTAAATTTTAGAGTAACTGCTGATGGTATTAAGAGTTTATATCCTCATGAAAACCTTGCTTATTCACTTGGTTTAGCTTCTCGTTTATGGTCAGATTTTTATACCTATCATGGTTATTTCAAAGGTCAGCAACAAAATGATGAATACTCAGGTAATGCTAGAACTAATCTTACATTATTAGCCAATAGGGATAGCATTGGTCAGAGTGGTTGTGTAGTAGATACTTTTAGAGAAAATACTACACAAGGCACAGCTATGCACATTCTTGGTTTTGGAATGAAAGAAAACTCTATCCGTTATGAGGGTGTAAGATTCCAGTGGGCATATGACAGTGTTAACTCAGGATATAACTTTAATTTAAAGCCTACCACGCAAGGAACAAACAATCCATTAACGTATAATTTAGGTACTTCTACTGATAAATGGGATACGATAAATGGCTTAAATCCTAGTTCTTTAGGTATGCCTGATATTGCAAATAAGATTGATATTAGTAGTTATATTACAGATTTAGCTAGTGGTTTGAACAATTATACTCCTCCTGCTAATGGTTGGATAAGTGTAAGAAGTGCAAACGCATATAAAATTTCAATTTTAGACAGTGAGACAAGCGTAGGTAATACCTCAGCATCAAATACAGCTACTTATTTAACAGTAATGACTCCTGTTGTAGCAAATAGAAAAGTTTTATTAAATGTAATATGCACCTCACTTGAGCATGCTTACTTTATCCCTTGTCAGGGCAATGTTTAAGAGGTTTATTTATGTCAGAATTAGAAGAAGATATAAAACACTGTGAAGAAGTCCTTGCTGATTGGCATGGATGCGATGAATGTAAGGCAGACCACGAAAGGCTTTTATCGTATATGAAAGAATTACTAGAGTATAGAAAAGCAAAGGACAGCATTATGACAGATAATACAGATATTGAATTTTCTTCCCATGCTTAGAAAACGTATAAGGAATTATTATGAGTGATGAATTAGAAAATATTGAAAATAATCAGGAAGTAGAAACAATCCCTACAGGTGAAGTAAGTGGTGAAGTAAGTGGTGAAGTTGAAGTACCTGAAGATAATACTGCTGAAATTGAAGCTGAACAGGAAAGATTGAGAAGAGAACATGAAGAGTATCTGAATAGTTTTCCTGATACTACAGTTTTCTACCGAGATTTACTTGTTAATGGTAATGTTAAATCTTTAGGCAATCCTACTAAAAATCCTAGAGTGGCTGAACAGTGGGGATACTTAGATAATCACTTTGATGAATCAGAACTTACTTATGTTGGTACACCTGAGTGTGGTATTTGGTATCTGAAGGGTTATGAGAAACCTGAACCATCTGAAATTGAAAAGATGGCTGTATATGCTAAATCTATCGAGGCACAAGTAGATGCACATCTACAAGAACTTGCATCTAGTAGAGGTTACGATGATGTTAAATCTTGTGTAGGATACTATAATTCTTCTGATGAGACATTTCAGAAGGAAGCCAGAGCTATGACAGTATATAGAGATCATCTATACAGAACATGCTATAACATTATGGACCAGTGTGAGAAAGGTCAGATTGATTATAAAACTGTTACATTAGAATACATTCTCAGTTTAATAGACCCTATTGATTGGTAATAAAATCTTAAATAAATAAGAAATAAAAAAGGCTTTAGACTGAAAGGTCTAAAGCCAAAAGTACGGATTTAACAAATAAAGAAAATCAGAGTGGAGTACCCCATGTACTCCTAAGTAGACTATACAGATGAGGAGAAACGTACAAAGGAAATCCATATAATCTACTTAGCAATACATGGTGGGGCGTACAGGAATTGAACCTGTTATTACCTCCCTCTCTTTGTATTTAAATCAACAAAGAGAGATAACGGAGATGATGATAACCATTGTCACTAACGCCCAAATGCCCGTTGATTAAACTGGCTCAACGGAAAGCCTTGATAGCTTCTAAGCAATAAGCAAAGAGTCTATATTACCATTTTAAAGAATACTATTTCTAATACTCTTTAAGATGGCAGGGATAGGTGGACTTGAACCACCGAATGTCAGAATCAAAATCTGATGCCTTTACCAACTTGGCTACATCCCTAAATAAGGGTCTTATTCAGACCCTTAACTATTTATTTCTAATTTTTAAAAGGATAATTTAAATGAAAAATTCAATGTTCATGAATGAAGTACTATAGCCATATTTCGCAACATTACTATAGTAATAAGTACACTAGAATTACTAAGACGCAATGTAAAACCAATGTACTTATTACTATGTAATGTAGATACCTGATAGCTTCATGCTAAGGAGTAAACATTCTGTTAGCAGGTATCTATTAGATTCTATTTAACGATGGAATCTTGAAGCATCGTCACTAACAACAAGGAGATTAGTACTTTAAAATACACTAGGAAATGAACACAAGAACAACAAAGAGGCAACCAACCTAGTGTATTTTAAAGCCCTGTATTTATTTTAGAAGACTACAGGGATTCTTCGCTTTCGCAAGGAGGTTCAACGAGAATGCAATATGAACGTATCTAGCTTTTATTTAACCTTGGAGCTAGACAGCCAAGGTTTCTTTTTTATAAACATCGGAGTAAATATGAAAGTCTAACTCGACTCATCAAGTTAGACTGAGTGTAGTCCTAAGACATCCACTGCAATTCATATAAAATCCTATTATACCTTCTTGTTTTTTACAACATCAATTAATTTATCTAAATAATACTTAGCTTTAATTAAATCTTCTAAACCATTCTTAGAATTACATCTCCAAAGGTACTTAATAACATTACCTCTACAGAAACTTTCTAAACCAGAATCAGAAAGAATATCATTTAATACATCAATACATTCATATTTACCTTCTTTATAATAAGAAGGCTTAATGTAATCATCTACATGTATTACTTCTTCCTGTATCTCTTCCTTTACTGGTTCTTCTTTTACTGGTTCTTCCTTTATTGGTTCAACAGTACACCAACCTTCAATAGCTTTAATAGGAGTTTTACCTCTTACCATATCTTCATAAGAGATTCCTTTAATTCTCTTATGCCATGCAGCTCTCGTAGATTCAATGCCATACAGAGCTAACATTTCCTTATAAGAGCTATAGCGAATACCAGTATTAGGGTCAACTACATTCTTCTTAGGCTGTTGATGCTTTAAAGCATACTGAAGAGCCTGCTTAAGTGTTTTACCTTTCTTTCTCTGATTATAAACCAAATATTCAGAGGTATTGTGATAACGAATTATATCAGCAACAGAATTAAACTTTTTATCTGTCAAAGGATCATTAACCATTTTCTAATCTCCATTTAGTTTTTACTTTTCACTACCTAGCGTAGCGAGAATTAATTAATTTTTTCACCATAAGTGAAAGAATCTTTAGAATCATCAAGAATTATTTCTTTACCTGTACTAGGTTCAAATAACTTCCATGCACCATTAATCTTCTTAAAGCCAACTCTATGGTATGTACTTTCTGATTCACCTCTTGCTCTTCTTTCCTTAATCTTTTCATAAGTATTATTAAGTCTTTCCTCGAAGTTATCACCAATAAAAATATCCATTAAACTCATTCAAATATCTTCCTATCTATATAATAAAAAACACAAGCTCCGAATATTTGAGCTAAAAGAATATTAGCCCATAAAGGAACATATAAGGATAGTAACTCTACCACTGGTAGCATTACTATCCCACTTACAATCCATCTAGTTAAATAAACCAAGAATCTCATTATTCATCTTCATCTTCTGCTTCTGAGTTATAACAAGTTAATTCATCAGGTTCATTGATGTGACTTGGAATTTCACAATTAGAATCTTTAAGTGCATTGTATAACTTAGTATAAGCATCTTGTTCTGTATTACTGATTTCACCACACTCATCAATGCCATAATACATATAGGTTAAAACACCTGCAATTTCATCTTCAGTTAAATCTACTAGCATACTTCTTCCTCATCTATATCATCTAAGCCTTCTTCAAAAGGTTTAATCATGTATTTCTCTAAACTACTTGGTTCAGGTACACTGGACTTATCTTCAAGCATGTCATACATTCTTGTATACAGAATTAAGTCTTCTTCTATTACTTCCTTCTGATATCTTGTTAAACTAAGATACATATTAAATAATACTGAAGCTAATTCTTCATTATTAAAAGAGACTGTAATCATTATACTTCTATATCCTCATAATCTTTATCATCCCTAATTCTTACTAAAGCAGGAAATCTTAACTTTCTATCTTCAGTAAGTTCTCTATAACTCACCTGAATTATCTTACCTATGTAATCTTTTTGGTTTAGAAACATCTTTCTTCTAAACTCAATATCACCCATATCAGGTTGTTCTTTAAATGAACTTACATTACCCCAATTAGTTTCTATAGAACCTGCCATACCTTTATACTTACCATTACCCTCAATAATCTTATTGATACGGATATCAGCAAATTTAATAGGTACTACTTTAATCCAACAAGGTTTCTTAGAATCTAATCGTCTAAGTACAATACCTTCATGATTAGTATCTAATGCCTGACGTAGTAGGCTATTAATTGTTTCTACAGTAGGGTCTTTAAGTCTTCCTATAACTAATCTTGAGTCTTCTATTCCTTGGGTTAATTCATAGAACATATCCTGTCTAATAGGTATAGGCTCTACATCAGAACGTAGGATAGAAGAAGATGTACTCCAGTCCTTATAATAGAATTCTGCATCCTGAAAGTTAAATCTTTCTAAGTTATGCTTACATTCTTTAGAATTCCTAGAGTATATCTTACCATCATTACCTCTAATGACTCTTAATCCATCTATCTTATAAGTAGCTAAGTAGACTCCTGTAAGGTCTTTCTCTTTCCAGTATTCTGCCTTAGTCCACTTAGTACCGTTAGTCAATTCTTTGATTGGCATGTCTTCTCCTTGCTAAAGGTTTAGGATTTAAAGCTACTTCTAGGGAATGTCCTCCCTTTAATCTTGCTCTTACATTACATGGAATACATCCCCATGCTCTAGCCATAGCATTAAAAGAAGGGAATGTATTTCCCATAGGGTCAATACATACTGTTAGATTCTTCTTCATAGCCATAGCTAAACTCATACCCTTCTTAAGATTCCTTCTTACAGAAGAAGCAGATACTTCAGAATGTAATCTAATAATGTCTATGAGATTTCTATACTTCTTACCTGTATAAGGGTCAGTATATCTTTCTTCTCTTTCCTTCATGAATTCTAGAGCTTCTTTTAATGTTCTTCCTTGAGCATAATAAGCTCTATGTACAGCATGTTTAGATATACCTCTTGCTTCACATAACTTAGCTAAAGACTTATAGGTTATTCCTGTTTCAGGGTCTTTAATCATAAACCCTCCTAAGCAAAAATTATTAATGCAGATATATCTACAAAAACCAAGTATATAAAATACTCTCCTAATGCATCTAAAATAGGCATACTACTTATCCCCGAATAAATCTGTTATAGATGTTTCCTTAACTTCTTCCTGCTTCTCTTCTACCTTAGGTTCTTCCTTCTTTGGTTCTTCAGTAATAACTTCCTTAGGGGTAGTAGCAGAAACCAGTGAATTGAAATCTACTTCCACTGTAACACCTGAATCTACCTTAACATTACCTACAATATTGCACTTAACTCTAAGAGCATCTGTTAATAATGCAGAAACTTCCTGCTTAGTTAATTTAATTTCCATAATAATCTCCAATAAAAAAGGCTCCCGAAGGAGCCAAAAGCAACAACACAAGCGTATTAAATTGTATCTATTACTAACTGTATCTGTTCTCTTATCTTGGCTTCTTTCTCTTCACCAATATAAGGAGCATCTACCCACTGACCATAGCTAAATGTTTTATATTTAACTAAGGTTCGAGTTCCTACAGTAGTAACCATATCTAAACCATTAAGATTTGGCATCTGAGATTTAGTAAACTTACCACCTAAATACTTATACCATTCACAGTCATTTGTATTTAATACATAGACTGGAATGTTTCTCTTAATACCAACATTAATAGCAGTTACAGTTCCTCCTGTAGGGATTCCTCTAATTAAAGGAACAATAGCTAGAACCATATTAGATTTTCTAACCTGATAATAGTTTCTAGCCTGTAAGCACTCAGGCATTGATAGTTTCCCAGTAAAGTATTTACTTGCTGGTTTACCTGATATTTCAATGCCTAAATCAATAAGGTCTTTAATAGCAGCTTCAGTCTGCTCCTTAGTGATTATTATGTTCTTACCTGAAGATTGCTCTTCATTTCTTAGAGGATCTCTACCTCCTGTAGGTCTTCTACAATTAAAACCAATAAGATGATATGTAGTAATACCTTTCTTATCTCCATAGTAAGACCATAGAGAATCAGAGCCTAAAGCTCCTCCAGAAATGAATTTAGTCATAATTTGCTCCTTAATTATTTAACTCTAATCCGAGCGTAGCGAAGCTAGATACAGAAACTCCCACTATTATCTTTTTCTTTAAGATTGAAATGCCAAATACTTCCATTAGCAATAGCTTCTTTAATCTTCTGTAAATCTAATAAGTTCTCTACACCATGACGTAGTTGAGAGAAACCTTTAAGATTACCGAGACCATTACTACCACCAACACATACATGTTCAAATGGTGATGCATGAATATGACCATTACTAATAAGCTTAGTAACAATTCTATCTAATGCTTCTGGTTCAGTATTAAGCTTTCTATAAGATACCTGAGCACAACATGCAGCAGAACCAAGAATAGAATCTACATCATCTATCTTAGAATGACCATCATTCATATATGGTGTATGTGCCATATCAGGAGTTAATTCTACTGGCTTAGAATTATCTATAGCTTCTTTAATACACTGGGCTAATTCCTGTATTTCAGGTTGAGCATCACTAGCTAATCTAAGCTTAAAGAAGTTATCCCATTCTGTAGAAGTAATAACAGATTTAATAGTAGAGAAAGGTTCAAGTAATCTATTTACATTCTGCTTATGAATACCAATATCAGCTAATTGCTTAGCGTAGATAATCATAGCATCCTTAGCTTGTAACCAAATTCTATCAGCTTTAACCTTAATCTCTTTATGTACATCAGTACCAACCATACCTGCTTGATTACCAGTCCATATAGGAATTACTGGATTAGACTGGATTAACTTTATATTGGTTTCTAATGGAATCGCTCTAGATGAGGCTGTATTGCGTGAGAATACACGATGAGTATTTACCTGACTAAGTATATACCTAGGATACTCACACTCAATGGTGACGCATCTAGACCCATTAAATAACGAATCTGATAATACTCTTGCTTTAGTCATCTTTCTTATCCTCCTCAAGGATTTTAGCAAGCTTCCTTAAAACAATATCTCCCAATCCCTTCAAGGTTTCTTCTGTAAATTCTGGTTTATCTAGATTTAATGTTATTCCTGCTTCTCTATCCTGAATTACAATTAACTTAGGTTTATGGAATATTGCACACTCAATACCTAATCTAGTAAGCTTATCTGCTGGATACCATTTATGTTCTTCAGTCATCTTTCTTACCTGCCCATCTCTTTAGTAGATTAATTACTTCAGTAGATATTATTTCTTTATCTGCTTCAGTTGCTCTGAATCTTACAAACTCAGAAGACTTAGCATCTAAAGGAATAGATGCATCTATATGAGGGTCTGTAGGACTACCTGTACCCATTACAATATGTATATCTATTGTAGGTGTATTACTTGCATATATCTGTTCTGTCATAAATAGTTACCTCTATTATATAACTCTCTGGAACTGACTTATCTAAACCAGCAAAATTAAATCTAATGTCATCAATATTAAAGTAATCATCATCAGGAATTAAACCTTGATTAACTAAGGCATCACAGAAGAATTTATCTACTATGTAACACATATTACCTAAGTCTCTTTTATGTCTGTCCTTGGCTCTCAAGGTATATGATAATCTTATTGGTGGCTCTAACTTATCAAAAGTACTCAATATAGGTTGCATCATCTCTGAGTACTTTTGCTTTAGCTTATTGTTATATTGGAAATGCCAATTACGATAAGGATTTAATTGTACTGGTTGATAAGGTTTCTTTTTACTTTTCTTACCTACCCGTATAGGAATACGAGTAGGTAATTGAATTCTTATCAATTAAAGAGAGTAGCTACTGTTGATGCAGATGCAGTAGGTTCAGTAAGAGAAGGCATAGATGAAGGAGCAATAGGAGTTACTCCCGGCTTAAGCTGTTCAGTAAATACCTTACCTTTATTAGCTTCTAACCACTTAGGGGCAAATTCAGGTTCTTTACCCTGAGAGATTTCAATAGCAGTCTTACCATCCTTAGATAAGTACTTATCTACAATATTGATTACTCTGGTTTCAGTAGTAGGTACATATGAATCTCCTACCTTCTGTTGTTTATGTTCCTTGTATTCCTTCAGAGCTACCTGAATATCTACACCACATAAATCACTAAAGCATGGAACCTTTACAGGAATATTCTTCTTTTCTTCAAAGCTATATTTCTCAATAATCTTATCTTCTACAGGAAGAGAATCAAGAGTCTTACCTGTTACAGCATAAGCCAAGGAATTAAGAGTCTTCCATGCAGGGGTATAAATCTTCTTACCATTCTCTACTCTACATGGTGTACCTGTTTCTTTATAAGCAATATACAATGGCTTAGGAGAAATAGTTCTACCATTAATATCTAAAACCAACTGTACATATGGTGTACCTGCTCTAGGTGATTTATCCATATAGGCATACTTAAGCTTACAAGGATAGATATCTGTAGGTAATGGACTAAAACCACCACCTAAATGGTCAGATTCCATGATGTCATCATTCTTAGTATCGCCTAACTTAAATAATTCGTTTAAAGTACTCATAGTTTATTATTTCCTATTTTAATTAATCACCATAAAATTCTTTCATTCTATCAAGAACGATTTGAATATTGCCATCAATGAAAGTCTCTTTCCTAGTCCACATAGCTGGGTTAGTTCTAATTCTTTCACCAATAGTATCTTTAGTAATACGAGTCTGTATTACATGTTTAAAACCTTCTTCTCTTTCATCATCAGTAATATGAAGATAATCATTTTCATACCCTTCTAACTCAGCAATCTTTACATGCTTAGTAGATACAATATCAGAGAAGTATGCTTCTACACCTGTCTTACCAACAGCACCTTTAACAGGGATATAAGAATCCATAACCATATCTGTTTCATTAACTCTTTCAGCTACATGAGACATAATGATTACATCAATTCCTTCTTTTAATAGCTTTGCTATCTGACCCATAAGGTTAACAAAGAAGTCTCCATAGAATCCCCATGCCTGCATAGTATGCTTAGGGTCTACAGTCTTTACATACTTGGTTTCAACAGTCTTCATTAAGAAGGTAAGAGTATCTATTACTACCATATTGATATCAGTCTTATTTGCCTGCTTAGCACTAATAAGCTGGTCAATAAAGTTAGTTTCTCCTAGTAACTCTGGTACAGGGTCTAGGATAATCTGCTGTTTTATCTTATTTCTACCTGATATTGGTAAAGGTTTACCTGAACCTTCACAATTCAAATAGAAGACTTTTTCCTTATCTCTTAGACCATCTAATGAGAATGTTTTACCTGATGTAGGTTTCCCCACAACCATTAACAGTTGTCCTGCCATTTATAATCTCCCATAAAAAATAAAGGTGAGACAAATGCTCACCTTAGCAAAAACCAAGAAATAAATCTAGTACTTACTTCTAATAGATTTAAGTACAGTGTTTTCTAATTCAGAAATTGGTAAAGGAGATTCAATCTTAGCATTAAGAGCTAATAGCTCTCTTTCTAGATTCTCTAAGGTTTCTCCTCTTTCCTTAAGCATATAGGCATATCTGATAAACATATTATTCCTGTTACCGTCTTCCATTTTAGATAGGAACCATCTCTGAATCTTATCTATATTTCCATACTTCTTAACTTCAATATTATGAAGTTCATTCTCCGAAGTATTCGGAATAAATGGTCTAGGGTCTAATAATACTCCATCAGTATGTTCTATTACTGTACCTGTATTAGTTAACCACTTTCTTGCTCTATCACAAGTCTGTGTATCTAATCCCTTAAATGGTAATGAATCATATAAGTTAAGCATAAACTTCTTATAATCTTCTTTACCCAAATTAAGACTATACTTAATAGGTAATATTACTCTGCATCTAGGATGCTCTTCAGTATGTCTCTTGGTTGTATATAAGACATACTTATAGTCCTGTAATACTTCCTGAATAAACTGCAAAGAGTCTCCGTCATCTAAATCCAGTACTACTAGATTAAATCCACTATTAACATATTGGTCAGCTCTTCTATTTCCTTTCTCTGGTTCATTAGCATCATATGTAAAATGATGTGTACACCAGTGTAATCCAGTATTAGAACCGAATACTTTAAGCTTACTGAAAGGAATAGTATTATTGGTATAGTTATATGCTTCATGATTAGAAACACTAACTATTAATTTATCTAGGTCAGTCTCTTTCATAGACTCACCTACATAAAATTCAAGCTTACCTCTGTTAATAGTCTTAATAGTAATATCATGTGAGAATCCCCATTCACATGCTCTCTCTAATAACTCTGCCTGAAGCTTAGGAGTCTTAAAGAAAGGTAAAGCTTCACTAATATCTGCTTTACTCTTTGGTTCATCTACAAAGGCTAGATACTTAGCTAACTTAACATAAGGTTTTTCTGCATGTAATAAAGTATATAAATCTTTACCACTATCCTCTGCTAACTTCATTGCAGCAATAAGATGAGATTTAGTAATTTCATCAGAATTATCAATAAAAGCATAAGTACCTGCTAATTTAAGTACCTTATACATTCTCTCAGATAATTCTATTTTATATATACTATCAGTAATCTCACTAACATCATAAGACCTATTCTTACACCATATCTCATACTCATACAGATATAATAGTTCTGGTTCCTTAAGACGTATAACCTTATCTAGATTATTCATATTAGCTAAATTACTAAGAGCATTCATTATGGTATCTCTTAATGCAGGGTCATGAGCAGTCTTTCTCATCTGTAGGACTTCCTGAGGTTTAATATCTCTATTAGCAGATTTATTAGCACCTATCCCAAAGAAAGTTCTTCTTCCATAACCTGAACCAAGTAATTCAAAGAATGCCTTTTCAGTTTCACCACTATCGAATAACTTAGTAGGGTCTCCCATCCATAGGAAATTAACTGGGATAGGTATATCTCTTTCAGGATATCTATTGTTCTCTTTAGTTACTTTAGTAATAGAAGCTTCAATATTACCTGAATCATATAGGCATAAACCAAGAGTATTAAGAGCAGTATTAGATATAAGGTTATAACCTATTTCATCTACAAATACATTTAATGCTCCACACCCCTGTAATTGTATCTTCTTTCTTTCCTGTCTTATAGCAGCTTCAGTACCACTAGATAATCTCCATATGTAAGAACCATATGTTTTATATTCATCTTCTATAGGCTGTTCAAGTAAAGATAAAGATGCAGGATTAATAGGTTGTCCTGATAAAAGTAATTGAGTCTGTGCTAATTCTTTTACCTTGGCTTTATGAGCAGTAGGAAGAATTAACTTCTCAAAGATATTTCTGAATCCTTTAGTTACTTCATCAAGTACTTTATTCTGTGACTGTGACTTACCACTACCTGATGGCATAACACCACAGGCATACATATTTATCATGGTTTCTTCATTTAAACAGTCTTTAATTACAGCTCTCATAGAACCAGCTAATTGAGTTAAATTAGAAGCTATAATTAATCTGAAGAAAGTATCAGCATTAGTATTTAATGTAGTTCCCCTTACAAGTTTTAAAATATCTTCTTGTAAAGGGAAATAACTACCATTCTTAATGTCATCTTCTATCATTTTATTATTCCCATATTTACAAAATTCTTATACTGAGAACACATATGTTTGCAATTACAGTAATTACATCCTTTTGGTTCCTGTATCTTTTTCTTAACTATACCTGTACCTTTAGATGCCATATAAGTCATAGCTTCTATTTTAGAATTAAAATTCTTAGTAGCTCTAGATGCATTAGGGTCTTTAAAGTATTGCCATACTTCAGATACCATTAATGTATGGTCATCACATAAAGGTAATTTATCTAAATTCTCTGTATAGTAATCTATATTTCTCAGAGACTTAGAAATGAAATCTTCTACCTCTCGAAGAGAGAGTAAAGGTAATTCTATAGTAACAAAAGGATGCTTAGGATATGTAGGGTCACTAAGAGTATAGTTCTGATTCCAATCAGTAAAGATATACTGAATAATCCCTACATCATTAGTAATCAACTTAGGATTAAGCCATCTATAAATAGATAACTGTTTAATATAATCTTGTTCCTTGATTTTATTGATATATGTATAAACAGATGTAGATTTAAAGTCTATGACTGTGCCATTAAGGACACAGTCAAACTCACCGTTAATTCTCCATCCATTAAAATCCTTATAGGCTCTCTGTTCAAAATAAACATTCGTTTCTCCCTCAACAGGCTCTTCAGGATTGACATGTATTTTGTTTACCCTACTATCTACCCACCCAAGAGCTTGACAGGCATTCTTGAGCAATTCAGGGTCAGTCCATGACAATTCTATACACTTATGTATAGCTGTACCTGTCTTAGACTTCATTAAAGAAGAAATATCTACTTCTAATTCATTATCTTCTTTAATAGCTTTTCTCTGTAATACCTGTTGTCTTGTACTACGTAATAAACCAGTAGCACTAATAGATGTTTCACTGTTACCACCTGTATAGGTGTTAGCAGCTAACCATACACTAATAACAGGATGTAAATTTAAATCATTTTTTATTTTCATCTTTAATAACCTTAATTATTTCTTCTTTAGTTGCATGGTTAGGAATTTCTACTCCATGAGACCAATCAGGATAAAATATTTCTAAGTCTCCACCTAGCTTAACATCAGGATGATAGATATCAGGATGGTCTTGCCATTCCATAGCTTTAATAAGAACTTCATTAAACCAGACAAGAATATCTAAATCATCTTTAATAAAGAAATATAAAGCATCATGTATCTGACCTACAGGAAGTATGTCTGTCTTATAAGGACTATTCCATACTTTCTCCATAATCTCATTAGCACTTCTTGAATTAAGTAAACACCAACTCTGACCTAATGCATTACCTGCTGTTCTATATTCTTTCTCTGCTGTTTTTACAGCTTGTTTACCCTTAAGAACACAAGATTTAAGCAAAGGAGTTCTAAGTCTTAAACCAAAAGCACAAGTAATATACCCATCTTTAGTAGCTTGCTCTAATCTATTCTTTACCCATTCATCTGATTCTTTATAGAGTTCATGATATCTAGCTTCAATTTGTTTAGCCCTATCTTCAGGAATATTAAGATTAGTTACTAAGGTTCTCCATGTTCCACCATAAGTTAAGGCGAAAGTACAGCCTTTAGATTCTTGTCTTAACTCAGGATATTTCTTCTTAATTGAGTTAATTACAGCTACTTTATAATCTTGGTTTGAAATCTCTTCTACTTTCATTTTCACCTCAAAATAAAAAAGCCCACCATAAAGATGGGCAAAAGGTATTGTATGTGGAACTTTAATCTTCTTCAATATCTACCATAACGAAACTTCGCTTGGTAAAATATTCAAAAAGGTCAGGAGTGATAGTAACTAAAGCTATACCATTGTTGTCAACCTTATGTAACTTATTATCACTGATATAATACATAATAGGATTATTAGGGTCTATGAATACATATTCCCTATCGCTCATACTAATGAATCCCATACAGGCAATAGCAGACTTAAATGCTTCAGGGTCAGGAACACTAAGAACACTTAACTGATTCATGATATTATTATAAATATCTAAATAGTAGCTATCTTCATATTTCTTCTTGTATCTCTTAACTAATTCAAAATACTCTTTCTGAAATTCTTCATCATCTCTAAAATTACGCATTTACTAATTCCTTATATTCAGGGTCATCCTCATAAAAGTACTTTACAGTTCCATCATCAAGTGTAACTTTAAAATACTTACCTTCTTTATCTGCATACTTCATCTTAGCTTCTATATCAGGCATTTGTTCAGTATAGTAAGAATAACTTCTTAAACAATGTCCGTCATAGTTCTCTAGGTATACTTTTAATTTATTAGTATCTTTAGTAGTAAGAGCAGATATATGGTCTTCTAATGCTCTCTGGTCTGCACCTACAAATACATAACCATCAGGGGAAGTAAATATCTTCTTCACTGGTTTAGCATAAGGAGAACCAGTAGCAGGCATTTGTTGTAGATTAGGATTACTAGAACTTAATCTACCTGATTTAGTACCACATAGATTAAAGCTACCATATAATCCTTTCTTACCATTTATCTCTACAGCTTCAGTAAAATTACCTAAGAATGCAGTAATAATCTTATTAACCTTACTTAGTTCATAAAGATTATTTAATACTTCTTTAACCCTATCATCATTGGTATGATGAACAAGTTTCTCAAGAGTATCAGCACCTACCGAAGGTGCTCCTGCTTTAGTAGTTTCAATAATAGGTAACTTAAGATACTCATATAAGAACTTACCTACCTGCTGATTAGAATTAAAGTTAAATAACCATTCATCTCTATAGTCTTCTATTGTTCTTCTGGTTTTCTTATGGGTGTTATTATATTCAATAACAGTTTCTTTCTTTAATTCTTCTTCAAAGGTAATTACATAAGTATTAGTCTTTAACTCACTCTCAAATTTATATTCTTTATCATATAAGAATGTAGCTAAATCATTAACCTTATTAGGGTTCAATCTAAAGCCCACTAATTGCGTTTCTGTGAGGACTTTAAGACTAGGTAACATAAGAGTAAGATAAATCTCTTCCTGCTTATCCTGAAGCATTACAGGCTTGTATTTGTTATATACATACCATGTAGCACAAGTATCTGTTACATTATAAGGTAACAGTCTTTCTAGTGGAATATTAGAACAGTCATCAATATCAGATTGTGCATAATCTCCTGTATATTCATGAGCTAAATCTTTTAAACCAAGAGAAATAAGATTACATGTGTTAAGGGCTAGATAAGCTATAACTCTAGTATCCTCAAGATTATTGTATATACAATGTAATCCTTCTAGCATACCTTCCCAATCTTCTAAATCTTTCATAAAGCAATGATAGATAAGAAACATTGTATCGAAGGTAGCATTATGAAATATCTTCTTACCCTTATAATTAAGGAAGAATAATCTTAATAATGTTTTAATACTTTTATTATCAGATACTTCCATAGCTATTCCTTCATGTTCATTCCATGAGAATGCTATAGATATGATAGTACTATTATAATGATGTAGTCCTGTAGTCTCTATATCCACACTGAGAGCTTCATGATTGCTTAGTTCTGTGAAGGCTGAGTGGTAACTAGGTAAATCTGTTAGAAGGCAATATTTTACATTTTTAAGCACATCTGAACCAAGAATAGAAGATATACCTGTATTCATATATTCTTCTATTCTCTCTAGGATAAATTTAATCCTTGGTTCTTGAGCAGGATTATATAAAATAGATGCCCAATTAGGAATAATGAAACATTTACCTAATGGAGAATCACAAGCTATACCATCCTTACCTGTAGATTTAAATCCTGTTAAAGTTTTAAACATATCAGGGTCAGCACATATAACTAGTTTATATTGGTCTGTAATTGTTTCCTTTATATCCTTAATAATTTCATGTCTATCTGTTGCAGAAGTTTTATTAGGGATACCTATAGCTATATAATTACCTCCATAAAAAGATTTCATAGATTCAGCAACCATATTACTTTCTTTAATTAATAATAGTTTATCAGGAGAACCTTCTCTTAATTCTCTCATAACTAATCCTTCTTATAAATATAGATTTCTTCCTTGGCTCTAGATAATGCTACATATAACATACGAGCTTTATTACCTACAGTCTGTCCCTTCCCCTTAACTATATCTTTGTAATCTATATATACTCTGTCATATGTAGAACCTTGCGAAGCATGTACAGTACATGCATTATTATCTCTAAGCTCTGCCATCTTCTCTCTGAAGAAATAATACATTTTCCAGTCTTTCTGATTAGCAAAGTTATTAAGAAATGTTCTATATAACTGAGGATTACATGGAATATAGAAAGGAAATTCTTTTCCTAACAGATGTACTGTTTGAACCTCAAACTCAATATCCTTACCATTCATATTAGCTAAATGAGGTTCTGAGATATCTGTTATTATGGATTCCTCTTCTGCATATAAGGTATTACCCATAAGCATTTTATCAGGAATACCAAATGGAGCAGCATAAGATTTATTAACTACTAAATCTCCTACTCTGAATTCACTTGGTTTATCATGTAAATCTCTATATACCTGATTAAAAGCAATTACTCTTTTATTGGTATAAGATAGAATCTTATCTGAATTACCAAATGTTTTTAATACTCTTTGAGCATCTTCAGCATTAGTAAGAATATGTACATTAGCTGATGCTCTTGGTTCAAATATAGTAGCATTCTTAATACAGTCTTTAGCTGATTCAATACAATCAATTAAATCCTGTTTCTTCTGTCTTACTACATCTGTTAATTCAATTACAGGATACTTACTAAATACATCAGCAGAATAACCTACAGGTGGTAATTGATTCATATCACCTACAAAGATTATCTTACTTCTTCTTATATTCTTAAGAATGATATCCAGTAATTGTTTATCTAACATAGATGCTTCATCTATGATTAATAAAGAACAATAAATCTGTTTAAGATATCTCTGGTCAATATCATATTTACCTGTAGATTCATTAAACTGCATCTTTAAACCAAAGGCAGAATAAGTAGTAATACCATCTATTACATTAGCTGCTTTATTAGTGGTAGCTGTAAGAATAACAGGAATATTTCTTGATTCTGCTAGTGGAACTACACATTCTTTAATAAAGAATGACTTTCCTACCCCGGGCTTACCACTAAGACAAATACAGGTGTTCTTGCTATTAAGGAACTTAGATATTTCTTTTAATCCCTGTTCCTGACTATTAGTTAAATTCATGATTATTACTCCTTAATTAATCTTGTTCCTAACGTAGTGGGAGTAAAAGAAATAAGGGTCTGAAACCAGACCCTTAAATTATAGTGTTATCTTGGAATGCGTTTGATTAGGTATTTCTTTAATAGGGCTATAGTAGCTTCTGCTCCTATGTATCCTGATGTACCACTAATACAATAGGCAATAGATGTTGGTACCTCAAAATAAATACATAAGAGTCCTACAAGAAAACCAGCAAAACCTGAACCTATAGCTTTTACTATGCAATGCTTTAAGGAATAGGTTTCTTCAGTACTTAAGTAAGACACTAATCCTCCTATAAGGGCTAATAGACCATAGAAAGATGCTCTAATCAGTTCCATTATTTCTGAGTCGTTCATCTTCTTTCCCCTGATGATATATTTCAGTTACTTTACTGAGTATCTCATTAAACTGAAGATGTCCTCTTGATTTAAAATAACGAAATTGTAGTTTACTATTATATACATTTGTTTCTGGTTTAGTACCTTCTACAAAGGCAGGGTCAATAAGTAATCCTACAACATTATCTATTTCTATTAGCTTATGCCTATAAGGTTTTAAGTATCTTATAAGAAAGAGTATCTGTTCTACTGGGGTCATAGAACCTAATGCTCTTGGGGTAATATAAAAACTCTTTAGTAACCTTCTTGTATAACACAAGAAACCATATGCAAAATTAACATGACTTATCTTATGCTTAGTATGAACATCGAAGTTAGACTCATACCCAATATAAGCTATGATGTAGTCAATAATTCTACTAGGTAATTTAAGTTCCTGTTGTAATTGTTTAAAAGCCTGAATTTCTTCAGGCTTAAACTTATCCTCATATATCATATATGACTAACCCTACCTTTAGATGGTATACAGTTTGGATTATCATAGATAACCCAAAATATATTCCCCTTTAGCATATCTACAGGGGAATGGTCAAAGCATCCATCAGTAAAAATAAGATTTAATTTAGCTTTATCTTTATTTATGTGTGCTACAACAGGTCCTATATTTGTACCATAGGTAGTATCAAAGTGAGTTTGATTCTTCCACTTATCTTTGATTATTAGTGGTTTAGATAAATCATCAGAGAATCCAAATATCTTAACTTCAGTTAATTTATATAAGTTATAGATATTCTTTACTTCAGACATAAACTGATTTACCTCTTCATCAGATACAGAACCAGAAACATCAATATAGACATTCATTGTCTTTAGTTTTGGATTCATACCTGATAAAGAAGGCATATACATAGTCTGATATCTTCTATTTGGTTTAGCCCATGAATAATCATCCTTGATATAAGAGGTTACATACTTACGTAATAACACTCTCCAATTAAGTTTAGGAGTACGTATATCTTCTACATATCTCTCAAAGTCTTTAAAACCTTTACCAAAATCCTTAATAGAAGAAGATACCTTATCAAGAAGTTCTTTCTGATTCTGTTTAGCTTTCTGAATCATTTCAGAAGTATTCTCATTAGGGTCAGGTTCTTTAATATCCCCTGCTAATGGACTATCCTGTGGAGGTAATTGAATCTTCTTGGCTTTCTGCATTAACCTCTTATAGATTTCTTCTGCTGTTAAATCCTTATATTCCCTAGGGCATTCAACAATGCCCTTAGGAGGAATACCAAGAAGCTTACCTACATTTCTTTCCATAAGAGTACGATTAACTACCATATCACATGCTATATTCCATATATGTGCTACAGCATTTAATTCTTTACCTCTGTAACAGTGACCAAAGATTATATGTAATAATTCATGACACATTACAAATAATACTTCACCATTAGTAAGTTCTTCTATAAACTTAGGGTCATAAGATATCTTTATACCATCAGTACACATAGTACCTACTGGCTTTTCTACAAATTCAGATGTTAAAGCCAGTATAGATAAAAATGGATCATTAAAGGCTAATTGTAACTTAGACTTCTTTATTTTATCTGCCATTGAGGTCATAGAAAGAATTCTCCTTAGTAGCTTGCTGTGCATACTGTAAATACTTAGGGAACTTAATAAATGTTGTATTAGCTCCTATTGTATAGAATTTATTAGCCAGTACTACTAACCATTCAGAACCAAATTTCTTAACTGTCTCACAACAATTAACTAATTGAGTTTCAGTAGTTATCTTCTTATAATTAGATACAATTTCACCAATTATCTGATAGATAACACCTACTTCTTCTCCTGCTGTAGAAGAATAAGAACCATTAAGGATATCTTCAAACTTAGGTAATTTATAACAATACTTACAGTAAGTAACAAATTCTGTACCTGCTTTATTACCTATAATACCATTAATTAATTCTCTTTTATCAGGAGTACTTACATCAGTAATAAACTTAAGAACCTTACTTAACATTTCCCATGTTCTAGGACATGCAAAAGTTTTATCTTCCTTCTCTGGGTCAAAATTAAATAAGAACTTAGAATCATGCATTAAGAAAGCTAATATTCTACTATCAATTTCATTATTAGCTGCCCATGTAAGCCAAGTATCAAAATCTACTTCTACTTCAATATTAATTAATCTTGAACGTAATGCTGTAGATAATTCATTAACTACAGCATTATCAGTAATCTTGTTGCCTGCACAGCAGATAGCTACCTTAGGATGTAAGTGGTAATTACCCACCATTCTATCAAGAATAAGCTTATAAGCAGCAACCTGCACACTAGGCATAGCTGCATTCATCTCATCCAAGAACAGTAACCAACCATTTTTACCTTCAGGTAATGGAGTATTTTCCAGTGGGAAGATATCAAATGGATTGAATCTAGCTTTACCATTATCAATAAAAGGTAAACCATTGAAATCAGTGATATCACACTGAGATACACGAATATCTACTAATTCCAACTTATAAGTCTCAGCTATTTTCTTAAACATATCACTCTTACCTACCCCGGGACTTCCTTCAACCATAATAGGTAATCTAGCCTTAATAGCGATTTTTGCAGATTCAGTTGCTTGAGATAAATTCATAATTACTCCTAAAAAATTAAACCCACTAATAAGTGGGTAGTTAAATTAAAATACTTTCAAAGCCCTACGTAGTAGGCTACATTCCGACTAGCTTAATTTCATTATTTCCTTGGTTTAAGCTAGTTATTAATTTCTTGAAATCTTCAGGTGGAATACCCGTATAGATATATGGAATTATTAAAGGTTTATCCCATTTCTTTCTTAATGTATTCTTTAAACCTTTAATTAAATACTTCTTACTTGGTTCATCTTCAGGATTTTCTTTTACAGGAACACAAATAACATTCTTTGAATATAAAGGAACACCTATATAATGATGTCCCTTAAGGCATATAGATTTATACTTCAAATAATCTTTACGAAACTTTAATCTAAAGATTTTAAGAGTAGCTGTATAAGCTACTCCTCTGAGATTAGTGTATAAAACTCTATACCCGTTAATTTCCATATTCCACAATGAGTCTCTCATAAACTTCTTTTACCTTTTCATGTAGCCATACTATATGACCTTCATCATTAGGTAAAATTCTAACATCACTTATAAAGTTTTGTAAATCCACAAGTTCCTCGATAGTGTAACTATCATTCCAACCAAATGGAATATCTGTACTCATATCAAACATAGTTACTTCACCATCCTGCCAGTAGAACTTAATCTTAAACCAGTGACGCAAAGTTAATTCTATTCTAACATACTTGTCAGGGACATTGATTATCCTGAATTCATTAACTTTATTAGCTAATAAATACTTATTTAATACACTTAATACTCTTTCCATAATGATGGTCTCCTTAATAATTCTCTTCCAAGCGTAGCGAAAAAAAAAAAATAAAGGAGAACTACACATTAGTGTAGTTCTCCTTAATAGATTACAGAGTATCGAGAGTATTAATTACTCTTCTTAAATGCCACTGTCCCTCTTCAGTATTGATACCTGCTCTTTCAGCAGCTTCAAGCTCATCATAGAGCTTATTCTTCATACCCAAAGAACAATTAGCATTTTCAATTCTTTCGTATAATTCATTTATTAAAGTATTCATAATATATTCTCCTGAAATAGGGATACTTTCGTATCCCTGTATTGTTGTTAATGTTAAGACAGCAGATAATCAGCCTCTAGAATCTGCTTAACCATCTCAGGCTTAGCTTCATCTATTGGTTCAACCTCTAACTTACTAAACTGCTTACTGAAGTACTGTAATATAGTACTCAGATACAATTCAGCAATCAGATGATTGAACTGATACCTCATGTCATTTGCATATCTTGGTAGACATGCAAATTCATCATGAATAGGTCGGATATCAAATCCTTCCTTTGGCAAATCATTGATTACTGCTAATATTGCTTCCCAATAAGGTCTAGGTAAGTAGTCCTCATAGCTGAGGTGGTTCAGTATGTTTAAAGACACTATGTTAGTCTCTTCCCACATACGGTACAAATCTTCAGCTTTAGGGTCTTTCACCTTTATATCAAAGGAATACTCAATTACTTTAGAGAATTCCTCTGGTTTAATGGTGAAATCCTGCTTACATCTCCTTACGAGTTCCCTCATCAGATAGGCATCTAATGAGTGAATTAAGTTAGCACCAATACTACGTGTACCAGATTCTTTCTGTGACCTAGTGCCAATCTTACTCCAACGGCAATCAATACCTCTCTGCTTGCCATTAAGGGTTATTTCAACTCTTTTGGCTGGGTAGATATATTCACCTGTCATGACATCTCTTGCAAAGGTGTCTTGAGTGATAACCTGATGTATTTCATAACCATCAGGTAACTCCCAAGAGTGTTCCAATGCATTTTCATCCCATGCATCAAGACATGCTTGACGCATAGTATAGATACCTGTGAATCCTAAGTCTTTAGCAATGTCTGCCATTACTGTATTTAATACATCCTGTTTAACATCACAAAGCTGACACAGATGGCTATAACCCCCGTATCCCCATGCCATAAGAGCCTTCTTAATCACCTTTCTTGGGATGTCACCCAAGTTAAAGGTATTACGAATCTCCTCACCAATGGTAGTATATATGTCTGATGGCATATTACTATCTAAATGAAATATCTTATTAAGACATTCATTATCACGAGTAATGGCACTTGTGATAAGGCTCTGAGATGAAGCTGTATCTAAAGGAACCCAACCAAATTCATGATTGAGAATGTCTTTAGACAGACTCATAACACCACGAACATTAGACGCTTCTAATACATGCTTGGTACTGAACTCTTTTACACCTTCCATAGTGCTAAGAGCAGGTAACATAGGTAACAGCTTCTTACCCAATGCTACCTGAGTTTCTAGGGTTTCCTTATCAGAACCCTTGAAAGCGTGATTTGATAAAGTTTTAAGAGCATATTCATAAGCAGTTAAAGTTTTCATTTGTTTCTCCTTGAATTAATGATTAAAGCCAGAGTATTTCATCTGGCTTACCAACGTATTATATTAAATTCCAAACTTAGACGTATCAACGTCATCTACATCTAAGCTATACTCCTCCCGTAGGGAGTCCATGTGTTTAGGCTTGATTAATACACGTAACTCCTTATTACCTGTGTAATTGCCCAAGTCTGATTGGGCGTAATATCTACCACGCCAATCAGGCTTCATGCTGACATGGAATGTATCAGGTATACAGTCAATGACATCCTCAAAGTGATGCTCATACTGAAGATAGGATTTTACCTTATCCTTATCCTGAGATTCAGCCTTGAGGAGTATCATATGTGGGAACTTATCCCAAGCTTCTCTGTCCCATTGAAACTCAATGGAACCAAGGATTCTTAATACATCATCACAATGGTATAACCCATTGTTGAAATGTTTAAGAATTGAGTTACCTAGGATACCACGAGTAATGTGTACCTGCTCATCAGGGCATGTGTACTGAATGTCCTTAGGGACATTGAAAGTACACATTACTGATGTTACATCATTACTAATCTCACCCTTAATCAGCTTAGCCATTTCCATAGCACTAACTAATACTCCAATGCACTGAGCATTACGATTATCTGTAAGCTCAGGGTGAACTAGAATTGGTAAGATATGAGAGATATTTGTCATATCTCGACAGCAAGCTACAAGAAAGGCAGTCATCTTTACCTTGATGTTTTTAATATTACCACTGATGAATGATGAGAGTTCAGCCACCATATTCTGAGTAGCTTCAGAACTAGACTTGGATTTGATTTGAAGTAATCTCTTCATAATCCAAGATTCAATATGAACATTATTCAGCTCATTTAACATGAACTGAATCCCCTTAAGGTTATCGGTATTTTCAATGCTATTAATCATTTAAATCTCCTTGTTTAAATTCTAATGTAAACGCTGTATTAGTTGAATAATCAACTACAGCTTTCATAATAAATAGTTCTTCCATCTTCTTCTTTAAATGCTGACATTCAACACATGTTGTAATGTCATTCATTGAATTTGATTCAGGAATAAGATGCAAGAATTTAATAACTATTATTTTGGATGGAGATAATTTTATCTCTACCAATGGTGGTTTATGTGGTAAACCAATAACATGGCTGTAATTGCCAATATCATTACTACCACATGATTGCCCTAAGGCATCACAATATCGAATATCAGTATATCCTCTGATGTATTTATCACCGAGTTTATTCAAGATAGCAACAGTAGCTATCTCTGTGGAAAGAATATTTAATTCTTCTGCACATCTTTTAACTTCTGCTAGATGTTTTTCTCTAGCTTCACTCCATGTTCCCATGATTTTTACTCCTTGCTAATGAATTAACAACGATAAATACTGAAACCTTCTTTCTTGAGAGACTGAAGGATTTGAATAATGCCTAAACCATAGTAATTACTTGTGATGTCTTCTGGTTCAGTCCAGAAGCAACCTTGTCCGTTACCACAGTGACTCCAAGTCACCTCAATCT
>Ga0326513_10000735_pt1 | contig 27837 bp, 43 predicted proteins | sample 2_2465_0518_D_FD_203654 | JGI IMG/M metagenome (GOLD analysis project Ga0326513, IMG submission 203654) | Bovine rumen microbial communities from UC Davis, California, United States - 2_2465_0518 | ecosystem: Host-associated > Mammals > Digestive system > Stomach > Rumen | place: USA... | reverse complement strand
ACAACTGATAATTAAAGGCTTTTTAGATAATTTAGATTAAAAATGAATTTATTGAAGGAGAAATAAATAATATGATAAAAAAAGAAATATACCCAAAGACTAAAAGGGTCAAATGCAATAACAATTACTTCCAGATAACTGAAAAATTAGATGGTAGTAATTTAGTTATATTCAAGTTAAATGATGAATTGTATTTTGCACAAAGAAATAATATATTTAACGTAAATGAAATAGAAGATAACAAAGGTATGTTATACAAAGGCTTATTCCAATGGATATTAGATAATAAAGATACATTACAAAAAGAACTTAATAACAATAGTGCATTATGTGGAGAATGGCTCGGTATGGGCAAAATAAAATATACAATAGATGAATTTGATAAAAGATATTACATGTTTGCAAAAGCCAATATATATGACGATATGAATCTTACAAACATACTTTACGACCATGATTTGTTTATTTACCCATTTATAAGTCAAAAGATACCTAGTTGTATCGGCATTGTACCAATAGTTAAAAGAATAAATTGTACACCAAATAAAGACTACTTAGACGCTATATATGAAAGATACACAGAAAAAGTTAACAGAAAAGTAGAAGGCTTTGTTATTGATTACAAAAACATGATAACAAAATATGTCAGAATGAAAAATGGAAAAATGCAAGAACATTTTGACAGAGGGGAATAACAATGAGTAAATATATAGATTACGAGCCTATACATGTAGATGAAATAGACTATAATAAGTGTAAATGGCTTATAAATGAAGTATGTTGTTTTGCGGATAGTCCATATGTAGCAGATTATCCATACCCACGTTGTAAATGTGAAGATGATACATATTGCAAATGCTATGAAAAGGAAGATGGTAAATTATGAGTGAAGAATATAACAAAACACTACCAAGTAAAGAAAAATATAACAAAGCACTATTAAGTAAAGTAGATGATTTAAAACTAGCTTTACAATACTATATAGACAGAACAAATCAATTAGAACAAGAGTTAAATTATTATAAAAAATCATATGAAAATAGAGTTGAAAAATATTACGAGTTAGAACAAAGAATTTATAGACTAGATTTTATTAGTAAAGATAAAATAAGAGCAAAAATAAAAGAGTATAAAGGGTTAAAAGAAATTGATAAAATGGCTTATGAAGAACAAATAAAGCCTTTACAAGAATTATTAGAGGAGGAAGCAAGTAAATGAAATTTAAAATAAATAATAGTATTTGGGAAATAAAAGAAATAACAGACGAAGAAATGCAATATGATAAAGGTAGAAGTGGTTATTATACACATGGATATACTTGTTATAGTGAAAATACTATTTATATAAATAAAACAAGTCCAGAAAAGCAAAGAACATTAAAACATGAATTAACACATTGTTGGTTATATATGTATGGACACAATCAAGATGACAAAGAATTTACTAATGAAGATGTTTGTGAAATAGTTGCATGTATTAATGATTTTATAAATGAAATATTAAATAAATATTTTAATGAGGATAAATAAATGATAATAAGTGAAAAGCAAAAAGAATATATTAGAAATGCACACCATCGATATTGCATAAAAGTTGGTGCTAGAAGATGTGGTAAAACATACCTAGATATTTTGTATATGATACCAAAAAGAAAAAGAAAAAAATCAAGAACTTTTTAATGAATATAATAAAAGAGTTGCTACAATCATTAAATATGAACAAGGTATCAAATATTTTCTTGATGAAACAAATATATCAGATATAGAACCTTGTAACGTGTATACAATTGGAGGAAATTTGTTATTTGAATTAGAAGAATTATTGGAGGAATAAATAATATGAATATATATTTTATAATATTAATTTTATTACAATTTATGGGACTCGGTACAGATTTAGCAAGACACGGTAAAGAAAGAACAGTAAAAGATAATTTTTGGAGTAGTCTTATTGCTAAAATTATATCAATAACATTATTATATTTTGCAGTAAAAACAGGATTTTAAGAGGTGATACAAATGAAAAAATACATATACACAATAATAATATTTATAATACTAACATGTTTATTTATAATTAATGCAATAGCAGATGAAAAACAAAAAGAATATTTAGTTAATGAATATAAAAAAGTACAAGCTAGTAATACAGAGCTAGTTAAAGAGAATAAAGATTTAAAAGAAATGAATTTGCATTTAATAGAAGAAAATATCTCAATTGGTAAACAATTAGATAAATTTTTAGGGGAGTGATTGTTATGAATTTATTAAAATTATCTTGTATTATAAATATATTAGTTTATATTGTAATTATTCTTTTAACTTACTTAGATAGAAAAAGTCGCAAAGAATTTGAAACTGCATACATAGGTCTATTTCACGATTGTGAAAGAGTTAGCAAAAAAGTAAAAAAATTAAATGCTAAACTTCCAACTATCAATATCAATAAAATTAAAATTACTAATGACTTTAAAAATTCTAAAACTAGCACAAAAAAGATAGCTCGTAAACAAGAATATTTCAATAAACACAAAGAGTTTGACAGTGTTATATGTGTTAACAAAAATTATGTGCTTATTGATGGCTATATTACATACTTAATTGCTAAAAATAACAACTTTAAACAAGTAAAAGTAGTCATTAAATAAATTAATAAAAGGAGTTTACGTTTATGGAATTAAAACACGAAATTATCTCAATTAATACTGCTAAAAAATTAAAAAAATTTGATACATTAAAACGCAAATTAAATAAAGATTTTATATACTACAAAAAGAAAAAAAGCAAAGATGTTTTTGACAACTATGTGTCATCGATTTTGGCAAATTATATTAATGATTTAAAGGAGATTTTAAAAAATGAATAACTCTAATTTTGATAGCAAAGATATTAACGATATTAGTAAATTAGTTAAACAAGAGGGGAACTTTTATCTACTTAATTACAAGACTTTAGTTACTAAATTCTACAGAGACAATGACCTACGGTACTTGGAACTTCTATATTGAAATTCCTAGAAACCACTTCTTTACTACTGTCTCTAACACTAAAAGAACTTACCGCAAGGACATGAAAATACCTAGAAAAAAAATACTTACTCAGTTCCCTGAAATTACTTTCTTTAGACCTTTTAACAAGTATCACGATATTATGCTCCTTGGCGTTGCTTCGTTTCGGTATCTGCCCTTATGTCTACGTTGAACAACTCCAAGCCCTTGGCTCTTACAAGTTTAACTTGCTATCTTACGTTACTCTTAAGGACACTATCTCTAAGGCTAAAGAAATTATCGACTTTATAGTTAAATTATGCACCCCTCAGGAAATTACTAACCCTCACTTCTGTAAAAAATGCGGTGTCTATACTAAGTTTAGAAATACTAAAAACCTTTGCTATAACTGCTTCTATCTCTATAAGGCTAACAGGTTTGCTTACCATCTGCCTAAACCTGGTAATATTAAAGTTGTCTCTCGTAATCGGTGAAGAGTTCTACGTTTGCCACATCTGTCGGTATGCTCACTCACAGACTCTTTGCTCACGCTATGAAAAAACACAACGTCTCTCTTCAAGAATATATCGACTTATTTAATATAGATTTAAACAAATCTATTTCTTCTAAAGGAGGTTATTATAAAAATGATGAATACCCAAGACGAATCAAAAAATACCAAGCTGCTAAAAGAACAGCTCAACAAAAACATGAACAAAACAAAAACCAAGAACAATAATCATAATGTTGATAATGATGATAATTCAACTTCTAATTCCAACAACTCTCAAAACCAAGCACCTAACACTACCTCTAATAATAAATCTCAACCATATAATAAAAAATCCCTTATGCACCTCTCTAATTCCCAACATATCTCATCTGTCTTCGACTCTATGAACCAAAAAATCGATACCGCTATCGCTAATAACCCATCTAACTCCAATGTTAACCTTAAAAATTACCTTAACTCCGATGATAATAAAAAATTTCACCTCGAAATTATTAAACGCTCTTTTAAAGGCGACCACGCTCCTAAATTCATTACTCCCGATGACTTCGCTCCCGTTGTCGCTGACTATTTTAAACTTTGCTACGACTTTAACAAGCTCCCTACTATCACTCGGTCTTACTTCATTCGCTAATATATCTATCTCTACCTTCAATAAGTGGAAAGCTTCCCCTCAGTCACTTCTCTTCGATATAGCTAACTCCGTCTCTAACTTTATCCACGACCTTACTCTTAACGCTACTATCGAACGGTTCTTTGAATCCGCGCTTGTATCAGTTTTTGTCTCAAAATTGGTGGGGAATGAAATCGACGGATACTCAAACTAACGTGGTTCTAGTTAACAATAATCAGGACTCTGCTCAGCATAATCAGGACGTTCTTGACGCTCTTATCTCATCTCAGGATAATCTCGATTAAATGATGATTTGATAAAATGATAAAGTGATAAAATGATAATAGTTTGATGATTAACCCTCTTTACCAACGAAAGTTTGTGAAAAAAAATGACAACCAAATGGAACGTGTGGTATAAAAATGGGAAAAAATGGAAGGTAAAAACCACTCTGAACAGAATAAGAGGCACCAGAACGAAAAAAAATGGGTTCAAAGCTTAGAGAGAGAAGAGATACACGGTTTTTTCATTGGTGTCAGTATGTGACACCAATAATGGCCTTTTAGGTGTCAATATGTGACACCTATTATTGAAAAAATATAATACATGTGATATAATTTTATAAAAAAGAGGTGGTAAGGATATGAAAAATAAAAAAATGGTGATATTGGAACTTGAAACTGGAGAAATTGTAGATGAGTTAAATGAGGGAGATATAATAAGAAAAAAAACACAATTAGAGTATAGTAATAACAAGAAAAAATTAATAGATATGGACAATAATGGGAACTTTATAAAGGTGTTTAATCGAATACTATCAGAAATAGGGAGCGAGAATATGACAGCTAACGAGTATAAAGTATGTTTACGACTATTAGAATATATCGAATATGAAAGTGGAATATTAAAATATCCAAATACTGGTAAGCCATTAAGTTTAGCAGATATAGGAAAAATAACAGGAATGTCAAAGAGTACAACTATAAGAATCATGAAGACATTAGCAGGAAAAAGAATCTATGGAGTGCATAAGACAGGAAAAGAGAACTGTTATACAGTAAATCCGTTTATATTCATGAAAGGCAAGTATGTAAATAAAACATTGTACGACTTTTACAAGAATAGCAAATGGGCAAAAATATAAAGAGGGTTTACGACTATAAAAAATAAAAAAGCACTTACGACTATAGGACTATAAAAAATTTTCGCAAATACTTACGACTATAAAATTATATATCAAAAAATATATAGAAAAAAAGAGTTAAAAAAAGTGTGTCAAAAATGATACATAAAAAAGACACAAAAAAATGATATAAAAAAACAAGATATCTAAATACAAAATAAAAACCTCTTTAAACAAGCGAGATTATGTTTAGAATTGATTTTTATATCTTAATATAGTAATTATATTCTTGAAATATAAAAATGCCTTAAATTGGCGCACAGGAGCTCACAATTAAAAAACAAAATAAAATCATATTTTAACATATATGTGTATAAAGTTGTAGAAGTCAAAATAAAGCGCTTTTGTATCTAAGTAATGAAATTATACCCTTAAAATACAAAAATGCTTTAAAATTGAAATATGGAAGTGCGAGAGGTATTTAAAATGTAAAAATGTATAATGAAACAAAATAAGCATAAAAAAAGAGGGATTATTCCCCTCTTTACACTTTCTTTTCTAGCTCCTCTTTATTAATTCAAAAAATGATGTTGCAAACATTATAATTATAAAAAGAATTACACTCATAATATACCTCCTTACTAGTCTTCTAACATCTCTTTTTTACTCATTGGTTTGAATCCGTTTTGCTTTAAAAATTCGTTAATGTGTCTTGCGGTTGTTTGCGAATACCATCCATAAATATGTGGTATGTTTTTGTCCAGGTCTATTATTGCTACTATTGTGTCATAACTTACTAAGTATAACAAGTTAGCTTTTACAATACTATCATATTTTTCATATACTCTTGCTTTTTTGTAAAAACTTGTTCTGCTATCATATCTTGCTTGTAAATATTCTCTGAAAAATTCATCTTTTACTATGTTGTCATATCTTTCAATTATTTTATATTTATTCATTTTCACCACTCCTCTTAAATATCTTCTATTAATTCTTCTATCTCTTTGATGTAGTCTTCTATTTTTGTGTTACTGTCTTCTTTTCCTGATATATTTAATATTTCATCATACACCGCGTCGCTTATCTCTTCTACATCTAAATTTGAAAGGATTAAATATTCAATGATATCATCTAAGTTATTGTAACATGTTTCTTGAAAATAAAGATATTGACCTTGTCGGAATAGCCCTATTAAATCAAAATTATTGCCATCTATTCCAAACTCATTTATTGCTTGCTCGATGTAGTATTCATTATCCTTTGCCCACTCCCACAAATCACTGTTGTATATATCCACGTTATTATCACATACTTCTGTTATAATATCACATATATACCCGTTGCTATAATCAGCAAAACAATATAAAATTTCTTCTAATTCGTATTTATTTTCTAGTTCTTTTCTTCTTTCTTTTACATTTAACATTTTTCATCACTCCCTTATTTTTCTATTAATACTTTTACTTTTTTTGTGTATGTTTTCTCTTCCTCTTCTATCTTGTAATTATCTAGCATGTATTGACACTCTTCCACTAAATCATCGCACAATTTGTCAAAATCTTGTACAAGCTCCACCATTTTAACAAGTTCGCTTTTATATTGTTTTAGAGTATAGTTTGCGTTGTGTAACAATGTTTTGAATTCTTTGTATGTATCAGCTTCAAGTATAAAATCCTGTTGATAGTTGTCAAAAATATGTTTGTTATCTTCTTTATTTGCGAGTACTAAGTAACCGCCGCTTCTCCCGTTGAAAAATACTCTGTAATTTTTATGTTCTTGCTCCCACTCTTCAATTAAACAATTAAGAGTAAAATAATCATCTAACTGTAACATCTCTAACAATTTCCACTCGTCGCCTTCTATATCTAAGTTATATATTTTAACGTTGTTTGCTATACTATAAAGACCGTTCCATGAGTTTAGTGTATAATATGTAAAATGATTTTTTAGAAAGTTATACATCTCTTTACAATTGTTTTTATTTACTTTTTTATAAAACATTTTTTCATCACCCCTTTTTTATTTTACTATTCTACTAAATTTTTTATACATGATTATGTCTGTTGTAATTATTAACATAGATATTAATTTACTTGCTATTAATATTTTTATGCTTTCGCTTTCACTTGCAATTGTTATAAAACTCGCCAAGCCTATTAATAGCATTATAATTAATGTAATATAATATATAATACTATTTTTTTTGATATAAATCCTCCTCATTTTTCATCACTCCTTTTTCATATAACCTACATGGTATATATATTTTTTTGGTATGCTAATTCATACCTTATACTTATATTATAGCATACGTGGTATATAAAGTCAAGCATTTTTTTATATTTTTTTATATTTTTTTTTGATATACCTAAACAAATGTTTGAGCCCCTATCCCCTATTATATAGTGAGAGGGGGGCGGTGCTAATTCATCCCCACCCGCCGAAAAACAAAAACAAACTTCCTACAACCATTTGACAACCACAAATAAAAAAGATATAATAGGGAGAGAGAGAAAGAGAGGGGTGGTAGAGAATGGAGAAAATGAATGAAGGAGAGATAATAGGCAAAGAGAAAGAGAGAGGAAGAGAAGAGATAAAGGTAGAATATAGAAATGGAGAGAAAGAGATATATAAGATAGAGAAAGAGGAAGGTGAAGATAAATGATAGGAGACGGGGAGCATGTATGCAAAGATGAGGAAGAAGTAGAGAGAGCGATAAAGAATAGGAGGAAGATAATATATGCTTACGAGGACATAGATGTAAAGGAGAGAACGGTAAAGAAGATACAGAAGAATAGGATAATAGTAATAGGAGTGAAGAGAGGAAATGGAAGAGATAAGTAGAGAATTAATAGATAGATATGGAGAAGACAGGGAGAAGATGAAGATACTAGAGGAGTTAAACGAATTAAGCATAGAGATATATAGGGACATAAATCATGGAGAGCCAGACAGGAGGAAGATATTAGAGGAGAGGACAGATGTAGAGTTAATGTTAAAGATGATAGATGAGATATATAGTTATAGTGAGATGAGTAGAGAGAAGATGTGGGAGAGGAAAAAAGAGAAGATAGAGAGGAAGTATTTAGACAGATAAAGGAGGAATAGAGATGACAAGTAAAGAATTACGAGAGATGAATAGATTATCGCAGAGGGAATTTGCGAGTATGATAGGGATAAGTCAAGCGGCGGTAAACAAGTGGGAGAGACAGGAAGTGAAGATAAGCAAGGAACATCAAGAGAGGATAGATTTAATATTCAAATTAAAGAGGAAAGTAGCGAGAGCGACGAGTTATGATTTAGGAGTATAGAGAGAAGAGAGCTAGTGGTGTGGGAAGAGAATAGAGACCATTAGCTTTTAATTATATAAGAATGGGAGGAAAGAGAAGATATGGAAGAAGAGATAAAACTAAGGATAGAGAGGACAGAGGAGATATTAAAGAGAGGAGAAGGGAGAGATAAGAGAGCGTACATAGCGGTATTAGACTTATTAAGGAAAGATTATGAGAGTATAAATAATAGAGAGCGAGCAAAAGAGATAAGTAGAGAGATAATAGAGTATATAGAGAGAAACAAGAAGGAGATAGAAGGGGAAGAGACGGGGGAATACATGAGAAATGCGTATGACACATTAGCAAGGAATGGAGATTTTGAAGCCTTCATGATAGCGATGGAGTGGAATAGACCAATAAAGAGTCAATTTTACTTACCAAGGAGGAGAGTATTAAAGAAGCATGGGTTTATACAGGGTATACAGGACTTACTAGACAGGAAGATAAAGATGTTAGTAATAGAAGCGCCACCAGGGATAGGGAAAAGTGTAATGGGAGAATTTGCGTTTTGTTATCAATATGTAATGCACCCAGAGAGGAAGTCATTAATGGGAGGAAATGCGAACATGTTAGTAACGGGATTTTACCAGGACATATTAGACTTTTTAACGAATCCCGAGTATAGATTTAAGGAGATATTTCCGAACTTTCCGAAGATAGAATACAGTGCGGAGTATAAGATGGTATATACGGAGCGTAAAAAGCGTGAGCCGAACTTAATGTTTGTATCAATAGAAGTAGGAGCGACAGGAATAATACACGTAGATGGAATGTTATATGTAGATGACTTAATAAAGACAGCGGAGCAAGCGAACAATCCAGAGCAATGTCAAAAGATAAGATATGCGTACACAGGAATGTTGCAAGACAGATTAGTAAATGCGGACGTACCGATACTAGTAATAGGAACTATGTGGAGTATAAATGACCATATAAGCTATTTAAAGACGAAATATGGGCAAGAGGAATGGTTTAGAGGAATAAGTGTACCATGTATGAATGAAGCGCACACAGAGAGTAATTTCATGTATGATTTTGGGCAAGAGAAGACAGTAGAGCATTGGGAGAGATTAATCAGAGATGATGATGAGATAATAGCGATGGCGAAATTTTTCTGTATAGCGATGGATAGAGAGGGAAGACTGTTTAACACGGACAACTTCAACTATTTTAGTGAATTACCGAGTGGAGAGCCAGACCACATAGTAGGGGCAGTAGACGTAGCATTTGGAGGAGGAGACAATTATTCAATGCCAATAGCGTATGTATATGGAAGAGAGGTATACATAGCTGACGTAATATATACAAAGCAAGGGATAAAATATTCAAGACCGATGACAGTAGCGAAGATAGCGCAACATAACATAAGCAAGTTGCATTTTGAAGCGAACAATGGAGGAGAGATAGTAGCGCAGAACATAGAGGGAGATTGTAAGGAGCAAGGGATAATATGCAACATAACATGGGGGAAAGTACCAACAACGAAGACAAAATTAGATAGGATATTAGCGGTATCGAGTCAAATAGCAGGAACAGATGACAATGCGAACACATTTAAGTTGTATTATTTAACGCCAAAGAAGCAGACACTAGAGTACAAGAAATTTATGTCATGTATAAAGAGATTTAGTCAAAGTTTAGACATACAGGGCAAGCAAGAAGATGACGCACCAGACAGTCTAGCGAATTTAATAAGCAATGTATTAGGAAAGACGAGATATGCGAAAGTAACGAGTAGCATATCAAGGCGAGAAATGGGAATTTAAAGCATTTTAATACAAGAGGATAGTAATTATACTATAAGAGAATAAAAATGTCTTAAAAGTGGCATTATGGAACAAATAGATATAAAACAACTTGCAGAACGAAAAAAAATATGATATACTAAAAATAGATATATAGAAAACTAGGTGGTGATATAAAAAATGCCAGTAGTAAATACAGACATACACGATTATGACATTGGAGGTATGTCATTTGGTAGAAGGAAGATATATACCGAACTAGAAGTGAACGAAGAAAACATAAAACAAATACTAAAAAATGCTTTAGCGATACATAATGTAAATGTATTAGAGATGGAGAAGCTAATAAACTATTATTTAGGGAAGCAAGAGATACTAAACAGGGTAACGCCATATTCAACGGAAGTAAACAACAAAATAATAATAAATTATGCACAGAGTATAGTAAGAGACATAGTAGGATATACATTTGGTAAAGACATAGAGTATGTGCAAAGGAAGTCAGAGTTAATAGAGGACGTAGAGGAATTAACAGCGATATTGCAGTACGAGGACGTATCATTAGTAGACATAGCGACAGCGACGTATGCTTCAATATGTGGAGTAGGATATCAATGTACATTACCAAGTGATGATTATTTAGATGAGACACCAGAGGTAGGAATAAAGATAGGGCAACTAGACCCAAGAAAAACATTTGTAGTACACTCTTATGATTTCAAGAATCCAATAGTATTAGCATGTACATATTATAAGACAGATAAAGACACGGTATATAAAATATATGATAAAGAATATAGAACAACGATAATAAATGATGAGATAGTGGAGCATGAATTACATGGGTTATCAGGAATACCGATAACAGAGTATGAGAACAATGAGTTTTTACTAGGAGATTTTGAGACAGCGATAACGATACTAGACGCATTAAACAAGGTAGCTTCTGATAGTGTAAACGATGTAGAGAATTTTGTACAAAGTTTACTAGTATTAATAAACTCAACACTAGGAGACACGAAAGAAGAGAGAGAAGAGACAAGAAACAATATAAAGAGAAATAGGCTATTAGAGATAAAATCTCCACAAGGGTTGCAAGCGGACGCAAAATATATAACGCAGCAACTAAATCCAGAGACTACATCAGAATTAAGGGAATACTTAGAAGAGAGTTTATGGAAGATAATAGGAATACCAGACAGAAAGACACGAGGTGGAGGAGGAGGCGACACAGGAGACGCAGTAAAACTAAGAGATGGTTGGGCTGACATCGAAGTAGTCGCACGAAACAAAGAGAAATACTTTAGGAAAGCGAAAAAGCAACAATTAGGAATAGCAATAGAACTATTAAAAGTAATAGACAAAATATCAGATAAGCTAACAGTAAAGGACATAGACATCAAATTTAGCAGAAACAAATCAGACAATTTACTAACAAAAACGCAAGCATATTCTGTATTAAATTCAACGCAAACATTAAATCCAGTAGACGCATTAGAGATGGTAGACATCACAACAAATGTAAACGAAGTAATAAGAAGAGGGGAGAAATACTGGGGAGATAAAATAGAGAATGAAGAAGAAATGAATAAAATAGAGGTTAATACAGAAAGCGAGGTAATAGAAGATGATAGATAAAGGAGAAGTCATTAAATGTCCAGTATGCAACAAAGTTTTGTTTATAAAAGACAAAGCGGTAAAAGGCGAAATCGAGATAAGATGTTTAAGATGTAAAAATATAAGTAAAATTGAATTAAAAGAGAGCTAAAAACCAGTGAGTTAAAGAGCCAATGAGATAGAAATATCTTGTTGGTTCTTTTATCATATAAAAAGGAGTTTGCACAGAGAAGTGCTATAAAACACACTCAAAAATTGCTCTAACTTGCCGAGCTATAAATACAAGTCGCATAAAACACAGAGAAGTGTTATAAAACTCTATGTAAGAGAAAGGAAAACGTATGGATTTAAAAGAACTACTTGGAGAAGCCTATAAAGAAGGCATGACTTTTGAGGAGGTAAACACAGCTTTATCAAGCATGAAACTAGCTGATTTATCGACTGGAAAGTATTTAAACAAAGACATGGTAGAAGCTGAGAGAGCTAAACTTGAAAATGAGAAAAAAGATTTAGAGCAACAGTTAAATGCCAAATTAACAGATGATGAGAAGACAGCGAAACTTGCAGCCGAGAAAGACAAGCAAATACAAAAACTAATGGAACAGCTAAAAGCAAACACAATGAGTGCTAATAAGAACAAAATATTTAGTGCCACAAATGAAATCAGAGGAAAGATAGAAATAGCTGATACTGATGAAGAATTTGGAAAGTTTGCAGGTCTAATCACATTAGAAGACGATGATAATAGCTCTTATGTAAGCAATTATTTATCAAAATTAATCAAAAATGCTTATGAAAAAGGGGTATCAGAGGGAACTAAGAAGACAATAGCTGGAAATAGTGATGTAAAGATAGGTGGACAGTCAAAAGACAAGAAACCAGAGCTTGATTATGGAGCTAGACTAGCTCAAAAGAACAAGAGTACTAATAAAAATACATACAATTATTTTGAATAAAAATTTAAGGAGGAAACGAAAATGTCAAGAGTAAAAACAGCACAATACACAACACCAAAAACAATTTTAGTAGCACCAGAACTAGCATTTACTTTACCTATTAAAGTAGCAAATACTGGTATATCAGCTGGAGCTGATGGAAGAAAAGTAATTTATGCAGGAACTCCAATAGCAGGAGATTTCACAAACAGAGCAACAGCTTTTGTAAAAGAAGATACTAAACCAAATGCAGTACTTTTACATGAAGTAGATGTAACTGATGGAACTGAAAATGCAACAGCAGTAATTTTTGGTTTTATAGATGAAAGTAAACTTGATAATGTAACAATCACATCAGCACAAAAAGAAGCATTATCTAAAATAACATTTGTTAAATAATAGGAGGTAAATTAAAATGACAATATTTGAAATCGTACAAGCACAATCAATCGCTTCATATTGGAACGAATTAAAACAAGATAGACCACCATTTTTAGGTGAAACTCTATTCCCAAATAAAAAGAAATTAGGATTAGATTTAAAATGGATAAAAGGTTCTAAAGGTCTACCAGTAGAATTAAAATTATCTAGCTTTGACGCTAAAACAATGATTAGAGATAGAATTGGATTTGGAGAAATGAGTACTGAAATGCCATTCTTCAAAGAAGGAACATACATAGATGAAAGATTAAGACAAGAACTTAACAAAGTACTTGAAAGCAAAAATCCAGAATATATTGACGCTATCGTAAATCAAATTTTTGATACAGAAAGAGGACTTGTAGAAAGTGCTAGTGTATCAAGAGAAAGAATGAGAATGCAATTGTTATCTACAGGTGTAATTAACATTGCTTCAAACGGTCAAGAATACACTTATGACTTTGGAGTACCAGCAGCAAATAAACATACATTAACAGGAAATGCAAAATGGAGTGATTTACAAAACGCTAACCCAATCGAAGATATAATTGCATGGGCTCAAGATGTTGAAGATAGAACTGGTGTTAAACCAACAAGAGCTTTAATGACAAGAAAAACATTCAATTATATTGCTAAAAACGAAAAACTAGCAAAATCAATTTATATTACAAACAATGGTGTAGGAATTGTAACAGACGCTATGGTTATAGACGCTATCAAAACACTAGCAGGAGTAACAGTAGTAATATACAATAAGAGATATGCTAATGCTAATGGCACAGCAACTCAATACTTCCCAGACGATGTAGTATCACTATTCCCAGAAGGAGATTTAGGTAATACATGGTTTGGTACAACTCCAGAAGAGAGTGATTTAATGGCTGCTTCTGTTGCTAATGTATCAATCGTAGATACAGGTGTTGCTATCACAACTACAAAAGAAACAGACCCAGTAAATGTATTTACAAAAGTAACACAAATTTCCCTACCATCATTTGAACAAGCTGATAAAGTTGTAATATCAACAGTAGCATAGGAGGTAAAAAATGGTACAAATCACAAAAAATGGACTTGTGCTATTGATACCTAAAAATGTTTATGAGGCAGATTATAAGAATAATGGTTGGAAAATAGTAGGAGAGGAACAAAAGGAAGAAAAGAAAATTGTTTCTACTCCTACAAAAGATATAAAAGAAGATAAAGAAAATAAGGTAGTTAATAGCAAAAAAAGTAAAAAATAATAGGGGGGTTAAAGATGTTATATAAAAGTGAAAACAAGATATATTTATTAGCAAATAATAAATACTATCAAATGCGAGTAGAAAAAAACGATTTAATTCCTGCCAAAAAAGCTATATATGAATTAAAAGATAAGACAGAAGTAAGTTATGAAGAGGCAATAGAATACTTAAAGGGAAAACTTACTACTAAAGCGAGTAACAATAGCACAAGAGGCTTAAAAATCAAATAGATTAGAGGTGTAGTAGATGGAACACGAAATATTAGAAAAATTAAAAAGAGGTTGTGAAGCTAGAGGGTTAATATATGATGACATCATTTATGAAGATGAGATAGACAATGCTATTGAAGTAGTAAATGAAAGAAGAGGATATAAACCAACGGCAGGAAAGCCTTTTGAAGAAAAATACAAACATCTAATCTATCGTATGGCTCTATATACTGTTTCAAAAATGGGAGCAGAAGGCGAAATATCACATAAAGAAAATGGAACAAACAGGGTATATCAAACTTCAAATGATTATCCAAGAGATATGTTGAATCAAATAATACCACTTGCGAGAGGTGTTTAATGAACGTATTATTAAGGAATAGAAGAAAGATATATTATTGTGAGTTGTATTTAGAAGATGGGATAGAGAAATTTAGAGAGCCACAAGAAGTAATGATAAATTTCGAGCCTACAAATTCAAAATCTCACATATTTGCTTTTGGAAATTACTATCCTATTTACTTAAGTGCAATAGTGTTAAGTAATTTTAAAATAAAGTTTAAAGCAGGAGACAGATGTTATATATACAAAGAACCACCAGAAGAGCATGATGTATTATGCTCAGGAGCGGACTATGTAGTAGAAACAGACGTAATGAAAACTATAAACTTTACAGAAGTAAAATTCAAGAGATTAACAAGTGATATTGATTATGAGTAATAGTATAAAAATGTCTTTAAGTAGTGCCTCAATAAACAGAACTATAGAAAAGATAAACAAATTAAAAGAGCTTATGAGTGAAGCCAAGAGAAGTGGAGTAGAAGAAGTTTTAGAGGGTGCTTATGAAGTAATTGTGTTAAACACTCCAATTGATACAGGGGAGACAGTAGCCTCAACTCTAGTAGAGATTAATAGTGGCAAAGCCAAGATTACTCAAACAGGAGACCATGTATTTGAAAATGAATTTGGAGATGGAAATTTAGCTGGAGATTATCCAGGAGAAAGACCATCAAACTTTCCAATACATAGTGGCGAATATTCTTTCGTGCCGACTAACCCTAGCAGTAAATATTACGAGGGGTATCTTAGAAAAGGAAGACCTTTAGTATCACAAGGACAGATAGCACATGCACAGATGTATCAAGGCTCTCAATATATACGAAATAATATATCAAATATTATTAAAAAGAAAGTGAGTGGTGCTTTATCGAAGATTTAGATTTAAGAAGCATACAAAATCAAATAAGAGATGATATACAGATGTATATTGAGGAAGATGGTACGTTTTTAAATGTGATGGTAAAAAATGCTTATGACATACCAAACAAAATAGAGTACCCATTAGTAGTAGTAACAGAGATACTAAATTCTGAGAACACAAAATATTCCACAAACGATGGCGAACAAGTAACAAATTTAACATATCAAATAGATGTATATTGTCAAAACACAAAGATAATAAATGATAATATATTAAATGCGATAGATAGTGCCAAACTACTTGGTACAAAAATATCAAAGCTGTTAGGTGGAGAGAGATACAAAATGGCAAGGGTAGGACAAGAGATATTACAAAGCCTATCAGCAGATAACACAGTTAAAAGACACACTCAAAGGTACGAGTGTTGTTTAGAATTAAAGACCAATACTTTATATAGGAGGTATTAATTATGAGTATTAGATTAAGCACAGCTGGTATAGCTTTAAAATATGCAATTGAAGAAACAAAAGGCACAAGACCAACAACAAGTTCTGCATATACACTTATACCAGAAATAAAAGAAATTCCAGAAATCAACCCAGAACCATCAACACTAGAAACTACAACACTAGCAGAAACAGAATATAAAACATATATTGATGGTTTAAAAGATTTAGGTGGAGCTTTAAGTTTTCTAGCTAACCTAACAGAAGATTTCAAAACTGCATGGGAAGAACTAGTGACAGCTTACGAGACAGCAAAAGGAGCAGGAAAAAATACTTGGTTTATAATAGATATTCCAGGAATATCAGAAGCAGTTTACTTTACTGGTAACCCATCAAATCTAGGTGTACCAGGAGCTAGTGTAGATAGTGTACTAGAAATAAACGCATATATTACACCAACAAATGCTCCAACATGGGCTGCAAAGCCAACAGTATAGTAATAATCTAAAATAAAAAAAGAAAAGGGGAAATAAATTATGAATAAAAAAATCAAATTAAATTATAAAGATAAGGAATACATTTTAGAATATAACAGAAAAACAGTAAGTGAATTGGAAAACATGGGATTTATAGCTAGTGAGTTTGCAAACAAGCCAGCTACCATGTTACCATTAGCTTTTAGAGGAGCGTTTTTAAAAAATCACAAATTTTTAAAACAAGATATAATAGATGAAATATTTACACATATTTCTGATAGACAAGGACTAATTGCTCAATTAAGTGAAATGATAGTAGAATGCTATCAATCACTTATGGGAGATGAAGTGGAAGACGACAAAGAGGGAAACGTATCTTGGGAGATAATTCAATAAAACCCAACGAAGAAAAAGAATTAACTTCCTATACAAAAATCTTTGAAGAAAGCTGCCCTTTTTATCTTGCGATAGGTATGACTTATAACCAATTTTGGTATGAGGATTGTTGGGTTGCCAAGTCATATTTTAAAGCATACAAAATAAAAAGAGAGCAATTAAATGAACAGTTTTGGTTACAAGGCGTGTATATATATGAGGCACTAATAGATGTATCTCCTGTATTACACGCTTTTTCTAAAAAAGGAACAAAACCACTACCATATCCAAAAGAGCCATATTCTTTATTTAAGAAACAAGAGGAAAAAGTTACTGAAGAAGAAATATATGTAGAAAGAGAGAAAGCTCAACAATACTTTAAAAATTGGGCTAAAGCTGTCGCAAAAAAAATTAGTAAAAAATAAGGAGGCAGTATATGGCTAATGAAACAAAAATCGATACTTTGAGTATTGATATAGATTACGAAGCAGGAACAGCCACAAGTGGTTTAGAGAGACTAACAAGTACTCTACAACAGTTAAGTGGAATTACAGGAAGTTCTATATCTGGTTTAAAACAAATTTCAACACAATTAAATTCGTTTACAAAAGTATCACAAAAACTTGGAGAAGTAGATTTTGCTAGTTTTTCTGGTGCGATAACTTCAATATCTAGTGCTGTCAAACCTTTAACAGAATTAGGTAAAAGTGATTTAAACAAATTTATAAATCAATTAAAGAAGATACCAGATATAAACAAACAATTAGATACAAAAACAATAGATGAATTTACAAAAAAAATAGAACAATTATCAAATGCTATGATACCACTTGCACAAAACATAACAAAAGTAGGAACAGTATTATCTAGTCTACCAAGCAAATTAAACAAAGTAAATAGTTATGCAAGCAAGACAAATCAAATATCAAGTGGTTTTTCATCATTAAATCGTTTATTAAACTTTGGAGCAATAGCAGCACTTGCCACAAGAGCAGGAAGAAGTTTAGGAGAATTTATATCAAAGAGTAATGAATACGTAGAAGACTTAAACTTATTTAATGTTGCTATGGGAGAAAGTACAGAAAAAGCCTCACAATTTATTAATAGAGTATCAGAGACATTAGGTTTAGACCCAGCTCCAATGATGAGATACATGGGTGTATTTCAAATGATTTCAAGTGGTTTTGGTTTATCTGCCGAAAACGCTTACAAGATGAGTAAAAACTTAACACAGTTAACTTATGATATATCATCATTTTATAATCTAAAAATAGATGAAGCAGCTCAAAAAGTACAATCTGCAATAGCAGGAGAGCTTGAACCCGTTAACAAACTAGCGGCATAATAAAGAAATTTATTATTGAAAAAGTTGATGAACGCAAGCAAAAGCGGTGTCCTTTAATAAGGGCTAACGATGAAAACCTAACCCTATTGACATATCAAAAGAGTAACGGTATAATTATATTGGTGATTTTATGATAGGAGTAATATATCAATATAATATAAACGGAAAATTATATATAGGTAAAACATATACCAAAGAAAGAAAAAGGCAAGCAAAACATAAATTTGAAGCTTTAAGCTTAAATAAGCATACACCTTTTTCAAGAGCTATAAGAAAATATGGTTGGGAATATGTATTATCTACATATAGTATAATAGAAAAAATAGAAGCAGAAACAAAACAAGAATTAAATAAAAAACTAATAGAGAGAGAAAGTTATTGGATAAAAACTAAAAATTCATTAATTCCAAATGGATATAATATACTTTCAAAAGGACAAATAACAATACCTCATACATATAACAAAAAAGAAATATACGAGAGAGTTAGAAAATCTTTAAAAGGTAAGTATCTAAATAATAAAAGCTCAAGAATGATATATTGTTTAGAATTAGATACTTGGTATCCCTCTATTAGAGAAGCTGAAAGACAAACTGGAATAAGAGATGATAGTATAGGTAAATGTGCTAGTGGAGTAAACCCAACGGCAGGAGGCTATCATTGGAGTTATGACGGTAAGACTTTTAGATTTGCAAAAGAAAAAGCTAGAAAAAAAGTTATTAAAGTTGAAACAGGAGAAATATTTAATTCTATATTAGAAGCTTCTAAAAGTATAGATGACAAGCCCTCAACTTACGGTCAATTAAAAACGGCTATAAAAAAAGGGTGGGCTTGTAAAGGAAATCATTACAAATTGATATAATAGGTATGGCAATATCGTGCCAAGACTAGAAATAGTAAGGTGTAACGACTAGGGTAAATCCCGTAGTGTTGAGATTAGCACAACACGAAGTGTCAACTACCCTTAGGGGTAAAGAGATAGTCTAAACCGACATTTGAAATAAAATGTGTTAAAGTATTAGGAAACTAACGGTATCATTGAAGAAGATTAGGTTATGCACTAGACCAAGCTACATTAAAACAGATAGCTCTTAATTATGGAATAGATGAAAGTTATACATCTATGACACAAGCTGAAAAAGCACAACTTAGATATATTGCATTATTAACACAAAACCAATCAGTACAAGGAGATATGGCTAGAACTATAACATCAGCTGCAAATGCGATGAGAGTATTACACTCACAATTTTCAATATTAGGCAGAGAAATTGGTAACATGTTTATACCAATGTTATTAAAGGTAATACCAGCTGCTATCGCAGTAGTAAAGGTATTAAATTTAGTAGTAAGAGCAATAGCAAAGATGTTAGGCTTTACATTACCAGATTTGAATTGGGATAGTGTAAATACGGGAGCTGGAGCTGTTGGAGATTTACAAAACAATTTAGATGGAGCTACAAAAAGTGCAAAAGCATTAAAGAGACAGTTAGCAGGTTTTGATGAGTTAAACAATTTAACAAGTCCGACACCAAGTAGTGGTGGTGGTGGAGCTGGTGGAGCTGGTGGTGGAGCTGGCTTTGAACTAGACTTACCAGACTATGACATGCTAGATGGTTTCAATAAAGGTATTGATGATTTAACAGATAAAATCAAAAAACTTCTTGGAATAAGCGAAGATGGTTTTGGAAACATATCTTGGAGATGGAAAGATATGGATGGCAGAATTAAAGCAGTAATAGCTGCTATCGGTGCTTTAATAGCAATCAAAGGACTTCTTAAATTAGCAAATATGATTAGAGTTTTAGGAGACGCTTTTGTTTACGTTAGAGCATTAGCAAGTAAATTTTTTGGCGTTTTAGTTGGGGGCAAAGCTACTGGTTCTGTTAGTATTCTAACAAAATTATCAAGTGCTTTTAATAGTGTAGCTTCCGCTTTAGGAGTAAGTGCTGGAGGTTTAGCTTTAATAATAGCGGGAATTGCAGCAGTTGTAACAACGTTTGTATATGCTTATAAAAATAATGAGAAATTTAGACAAAGTGTAAAAGATTTGGGAAAAGCATTTAGTAATCTAGTAAACACTTTGAGAGATAAACTACAACCTGTTATTGAAGCATTGCAACCTTTGTTTGATATGTTTATAAAGAATTTCAAAAGTGGAGCAAAAGACTTATTAAAAATTGGTTATGAACTCATAAAATTAGGTTTAGAGCAGGTAATAGATGGAATAACAGCCTCACTTACAATAATGAATCAAATATTACAAGGAGATTTTTCTGGAGCATTGCAAACATTTTTAGATATGCTTTCAAATGGTTGGAACAATGCAACAGATAGCATGAAAGAAATTTTACCAAGCATGGAAAATTTAGCAAATGGAATAAAAGACAGTTGGGGAAAAGTATTCCAAACAATATCAGGTTTGTTTACAAATCTAGCTTCATGGTTCTATACTACTGTAATAACACCTATAATAAATTTCTTTACTGAAATTTGGAATAAAGTTACAGAAATATTTAGTTCTATATGGCAAAATATAACCGATACATTTACAGGAATTGTAAGTTTCTTTGATAGTAATGTATCTACACCAATAGCAAATATATTTAGAACTTTATGGTCTGCTATTACAGGTATTTTTAGCAAAGCATTTAATTGGTTTGATGAAAAAGTGATACAACCTATTGTATCAGTATTTAAACCATTAATAACAAAAATAGGAGAGATATTCTCTACTATATGGCAAATAATAAAAGCATTGTTTGGAGTAGCTGCAAAATGGTTTGATGATAATGTAATACAACCAATAGTTAAAATTTTCAAAGCATTTTGGCAAACAACTAAAGATATTATACAAGGTATTTGGAATACTGTTGTAGAAATTATTGGTAAAATAGCAAAATGGGTTTATGATACTGTAATAAAACCAATAACACAATATGCTTCTGATTTATTTAATGCAATAAAGAAAGTAATAGAAAATATATGGAATACAACTACACAAATTATTGGCAAAATAGCAAATTGGATAAGTAATAATGTTATAAAACCAATAACAAGTGGCTTTGAAATAATATACACTACTGTTTCAAGAGTAGTAACAAATGTATGGAATAGTATAACAAGGACATTTGGAGGTGTAGCTAGTTGGATAAATAATAATGTAGTACAACCAATAGGAAACTTTTTCTGGAACACATGGGAAAGAGTAGCTAGTTCTATAAGTGGAATAATTAGCGGTGCTGTAAATGCAGCTTTAAGTGGAGTAGAAAGAGTAGTAAACTTTTTTATTAATGGCTTAAATAGAGTTGTAGGTGTAGTAAATGCACTTCCAGGAGTAAACATTGGTTATGTAAATCCACTATATTTACCAAGATTTGCAAAAGGTGGTTTTCCACAAGCAGGACAATTATTTATGGCAAGAGAAGCTGGAGCTGAACTTGTAGGACAGATAGGAAATAGAACAGCAGTAGCAAACAACGACCAAATTATAGCAGGTATTCAACAAGGTGTTTACAATGCCATGATAAATGCACAATCAGAGCAACAAAGTGGTGGTACAATAGTAAACATAGGAAACAAACAAATTTACAAACATTTTTCAAGTGGTCTAGGTGTAGAGAATAACAGACTAGGCACAGCAGTAGTAAGAGTATAAGGAGGTAATTATGGCTTTCAATGGATATTATATAAAAATTAATGGAAATAATTTCACCAATCCAACACCAAGCAAATATAAATTATATCCAAAAATCATACAAGACATGGATAGTGAAAGAACAGCAAGTGGAGAATTACATAGAAATATATTACCACATAGCCCACCAAAAATAGAGCTAGAATTTCCTCCAATGACTTTTGCACAATTTAGACAATATATGTCAGTAATGGACGCACATAATTTGTTAGTAGAATTTTATGACTATACAAGTGATAGTTACAGAACATGGAACATGTATCACAATGACATTGTAATAGAGGAAATAAACACTTATGGAAACGAGCATTATATAGATAGATGGGTAGTACATTTAATTGGATATTAAAAAGGAGGGATAATATTGTATACAGTAACACAGGAAGAAAGAGACGCATATAAAGACAACGGAAGTGTTAAGAGAGGATATATAAGTATTATTCCTCTTTCTGATGAAGAGCCTATAATACTAAATGAATACGATTTAAAAGATTTTACAATATTAGACGATATATATACACCAAACGAGGGTATAATAGGGAGTGTAATTGCAAAGCAATTATCATTAAATTTATTCAAACCAAGCGAAATTGATTTAACAAACAGAGAGGTTAGTGTATATGTAGGAGTAGATGTAATAGAAAATGATGAGACAGTAACAAAATATATTCCTTATGGTAATTTTATAATACAAAAACCAGAGAACGAACAAGTAACAAGTAGAACATCGTTTGAGGCGTTTGATTATATGGTAAAATTCAATTTACCTTTTGAAGACACATTAACATACCCTTGTACAATAAAAGACGTTCTAAATGCCATTTGTGAACAATGCGGAGTAGAATTAGCTACAACTTCTTTTGCAAATGAAAATTTTGTTGTAGAAAATAATCAATTTGTTAATGGAGAGAGTTGCAGAGATGTTTTAAAAGCAATAGCACAAATAAGTGGGTCATTTGCTAGAATAGGTAGAGATAATAAATTATATTTAGGTTTTTTAAATAATCAAATAATAGAGCAATTTAACACAACAGACTACATGTCTGATTTAAAAGTAAATAATACTTATGGAGCAGTAAATAGATTAATACTTCGTATGTCGCAAGTAGAGGGTGAAAATGTAGTAAGAGAAGATGAAGACGCAATAGCAAGAGATGGCTTAAAAGAACTTACAATAGCTGATAACCCATTTACATACACACAAGAAAAAAGAGAAATGGTAATAGACCAAATATGGCAACAAGTAAGAGGGTTAAGATATACAGACTTTGAAACAAAAGTTGTACCAAGACCATATATGGACGTTGGAGATGGTGTATTATTTGTAAAACCTGATGGAACTTCATTTTATTCATATTTGCTTTCACATGAAATATCATACAATGGTGGTTTAGGTGGAAGTATGAGTGCTACAGCAGATACAGAGACAGAAACAAAATATGCTTTTTTACCAGCCATGCAAAACAGATTAAAACATACAGAATTGATAGTTGATAAAGCAAATCAAACAATTACATCTATAGTAGAAGAGCAAGATGATATAAATACGAGAATAACACAATTACAAGCAAGTATAGGAAACATACAAGCAGATGTTAAAACAATAGGTGGAAATAACAAGCAAGAAAATTCTGTTGGAGCATTTGGTACAGATGAGTACGAACAAAGTGAAATAGGAGAAATATTAGCTTATGAAAATAACTATATAAAGACTACTACTGAAAGTGGTAGAGCAATAATGATAAGTGCTGGAAAGTGGTTTAAATTCAAATCTACAAACTTAATTATAGGGGAAACATACACATTAAGTTTTAAATATTCAAATGATGAGTTAAATACTTGTAAAATAAGTCTGATAAATAATAATGAAATAGAGTTAGTAAACACTACCGAAAAAGTAGAACTACAACATTTTGAATATACTTTTACAGCATTAGCAGAGTATGTTGAGTTATATGTGGAAACAGGAAGTTACTCAATGACTATAACAGATTATTACTTACAATCTGGTGGTACAGCTTCAAGTTGGCAGCCAGCTCCAGGAGAAATAAGAGGAACTAGTGTAAGCATATATTATAACGGAATAAAAGTAACATCTGAGAACTCTGAGATAATAACAAAAATTAACAACTTAGGTTTTAGTGTAGAGAACTCTGATGGTAAGATTTTAATAACAGTAAATAAAGATGAAGCTGTTTTAAGTGATACAAATGTTACTGGTGTTTTAAGACAGTCAAGATGGAAAAGACAAGTAATAGAAATAGAATCAAAAGAAATTTTAGTGGAGGTGTATGAATAATGGCAGAGAGATGGTTTGAAGCGGCATATAACAATAATAGTGCTACATTAAGATTACACGTTTACACAGTTGATAAAAGTATAGAAGGAAATTGGACTAAAGAAAGAGCAGATTTATACTTAAGAGTAAATGCAAAATGGGGATATTATAACAATTATGGTACTACAGCTTATATAGGAATAAATGGAAATGATACTACAAGAACAGTAACTTTTGATACTAGATATGCTAATGTAGGAGACCACTTGCTGTTAATAGGTACATGGGACACTACTGTATGGCATGATAATAATGGTAATGCTACAATAGGAGTAGGTTGCTCTCATGATACTGGAGTTGGACTTGGAACAGCTAGTGGAAATTCTGATAATGGTTGGTCTTGGCATGATGGTGGAGCTGGTGGAAATTGGTATCAATGTGATAGTATTCCAAGATATGCAAATTTTACACAACACTATGTATCTAATGTAACTTTAAATAGTGTCAAAGTATATTGGGCTACAGACGCAGCTAGAGATTGGACTTGGTATAGCAAAAATGGAGCAGAATATGTAAATGCAGGTGATACTGTAGCGAGTGATAACAGAAGCGGTAACTATACTATATATAATTTAACTCCTAATACTTATTATACAGTACGAACAAAAATAAAGAGAGCTGATAGTCAAAAAACAAGTGAAAGTGGTGTTGCAAGCTTTACCACAACAGATATTGCAAGAATAAAAACAGTAACAGGAGATATAATAGGTGGAGATACAGTTGTAAAATATTCAAATGCAAGTGGAGAAAGAACTGAAATAGGTTTGTTTACCAAATCAGATGTACCAATAGCCAATTATAGGGAATGTACAGGTTTAACATATACTTTTAGATTCACGGGGCAAGAAATAAATAATATGTACCAATTAGCGGAAAATACTTTATCATTAGATTTGGTACTTAAATTGAAGACAATATACGGAAATAGCACATATATTGATAGCAAAGATATAACTTATAAAATAAATCAAGATATAAACAAACCAACATTTACAGATTTTGATATAAAAGATATAAATGAAAAAGTATTATATTTAACTGGAGGAAACGGAGTAATATTAAATTACTCAGATTTGGAAATCGAAATAAAAAGCACACAAAAAGCAATAGCCAAAAATAACGCAAAAATGGTAAAATACAGAATAGTGTTAGGAGCTAAACAAGTTGAAAAAGATTACTCGCAATATAATTCTGTAAAGACTACAATAAACAGTATAGCTAGTAATTCAATAACAGTATATGCCATAGATAGTAGAGGTTTACAAACAGGTGTAACAAAAACACTAAATGTTTATAATTATTTAAGACCTACTATTACAAATTTATCATTTGATAGAGAAAATGGAATAGGAGAAAAAGTATATTTTTACATTAATGGTAATTTTTCAACTCCAGATTTTCCATATCATAAAAATGCAGCAAAAGTAAGTTTCAAATATAAGAAAAAAACAGATAGTGAATACGAAGTAGACTGGTTAGATATAACTGAGTTTAATGGACTAAATGTAGACCAAAACAAAGGAACAGTAGTAAATGCAGAATATAGCAACAATTTTATACCAGATGAAATAGAGGGAGTTCCTTATGATGGAATAGAAAAAGCATACAATGAATATACTGATGAAATATATAATGATTTTCCTATAAGAACTTTTAACCCTAATAAATATTTAGAATTTGAAACTGGTATTGAGTATGATATACAATTTAAAATAACAGATTACTTATCAGAAATTACATCAAAACAAACATTAAGTAGCGGTATTCCATGTACTGCAAAAGTAAAAAATGATGATAATAAATACAGTATTGGAATAAATAAATTCCCAGATGAACAATACGCTTTAGATGTAGATGGCGATATTGCAATGAATGGAGTAAATACAAATGAAATAGTATTAAAAAACAATGGTAAAATGTCTAGGACAGAAATATATTCTAATTGTTTTGCTTATTATAGGCAAACAGTTTCGGCTTCTAATACTGCAAAAGGAGTCTTTTATACAAGAACAAATATTACAGGTTCTTTTACCATTAAAGGTATAGTAGCAAATGCAGGAGAAGAAACAGAGTTTGAAACTTCATTTGATTTTGACGGTAATAACACAACGAATGCAATATGTAAAATTCAAAATTCAAATGTAATAAAGAAAATACTTATAGCAAATTATAATGGTAGGTTTTCTATTATAGTTGAAAAAACAGACGATAATGAAAGCTGGAATAATTTATACTTCTGTATTAATAAAATATATCACAAAAGCGATAACATAGATATAAGCGAATATAACACAAACACTTTTAATTTTATGTTAGCTACAAGTTTTACAATGCCTTATGTTGAGTGTGTGCAAAAAGCATGGGCTACTATTCCACCAGTGTGTATAGGCTCTCAAATGTTAGTAGAAAGTGTAAGTGGAAATGGAGCAGCAGCAAAAACAAATATGTTAGGAGCTTATGATTATGGATTGTTTGATAAATTAACAGAAGGAGTCACAGTACCAACAGGTTATCATATAGAATACAAAATAACATTTCAAGGAACTACTGGAGGAGATACATACATATATATATGGTTAAACAACATATCTACTGAAGGTTGCTCAACTTGGAGTGGTAATACATTTAGAATTTTAGCGTCATCACAAATGTTTGAAAAAGAAGATATTATTTTAGAAACAACGTATAATTATGCTAGAGAAGGTACTAACTTAAAATACGAAGTAACTGGTAATAGTGCTTGGGAATTTCGATATGTAACAATACATGCTTATTTAGTATCTGATGAATAAAGGAGGTAAAATAATGGGGCAAACATCAAAATATAATTTAAGGTATCCTGAAAGTACAGATTTTGTAAGAAACACAGCTACATATATACAAAATCTAGCAGAAGATGTAGAAAATACTTTAAACGAACAACTTGAAAATATAGAAAGTATTTTATCGGAGGTGTAATATGAGTATAGCAACAGAAATTAATAGAATAAAACAAAATATTGCAAATGCTTACACAGAATTACAAAACAAAAGTGCTACAATGCCAGCAACTCAAAATAGTGCTAATTTAGCAAATACTATATCTACAATACCATCTTCTGCTGTAAGTAATCTAACAAAAATAACCGTAAATGTAGAAGATGAGAAATTAACAGAGTTAATTAGTAATAATGCAATAGAAATAACATTGCCACCAACAAAAACAAGTATAGATGGTAGTTTTAAAG
>Ga0326513_10000732_pt1 | contig 27888 bp, 14 predicted proteins | sample 2_2465_0518_D_FD_203654 | JGI IMG/M metagenome (GOLD analysis project Ga0326513, IMG submission 203654) | Bovine rumen microbial communities from UC Davis, California, United States - 2_2465_0518 | ecosystem: Host-associated > Mammals > Digestive system > Stomach > Rumen | place: USA... | reverse complement strand
TCATTGGATATTCTTTTTCGGATTTAGGGTATTCGCCGCAGGCTGCCAGATTATGTTCAAATATTGTTCCTTGCATGGACAATATACAAGAAGAAGATATATTGAGAGGGTTGGATATTTTGATGGGGTGCCATTATAAAGATGATTATGGGGATGGTTATAAAAAGAGTTGTAGAGTCATTTACACGAATGGCAAACAAAGTCTATTGGGTTTTGAGGATAATATTGGGGGAAAACAGAACATTCCCAAGGAGTATCGTGTAATTAATGGGACAAAATACATTTGTGACCATGCTTTTTGGCTGGATGATGATAGGTATGGCACTTTTCAAAACTGGGAATATGACCACACTAACGTGTGCCCTTTTGAAAAAATAGAACTCCCTCCAAGTATTGTTGCAATTGGACGATATGCATTTGCCGGTACTCGAATTAAGACTGTCGAGTTACCTAATCATGTATTTCATATTGATGATTTTGCATTCCGTAATTGTGTTAATCTTACTATGGTTACTATTCCACATGAGGTTTCATTTATCGGAAGAAATCCATTTAAAGGTGCGAAATGCCTAAAAGACATTAAATCTTTATCTCCTCACTATTTGGTCGTTTCGGACTGCCTTGTTTCGCAAGACACAGGAAGGTTGATACACTGTTTTCATCATAGTGACGAGCCTCTCATTATCCCATCAATAGTTAAGTCTATTGGGGAATATGCTTTTGAATGCGCTGTGGTTCATTCCATTGTTATTCCAAATAATGTTTTACATGTTGAACGGGGTGCCTTTATGAATAACCCCACGATAGAGGAAGTAATATTCGAGGGTGAAGATGTCACGATAGAAGAGGAAGCTTTCTGCGGTTGTGCAAAAATAAGGAAAGTTGTATTGCCCACAAAAATAGAAAAAATTGAACGACACCTGTTCAAAGGATGCTCTTCTCTAAAGGAGCTGGAAATACCATCACGGGTTAGAGAAGTAGGTGTTAATCCATTCATCGGTACTAGTCTCGAAAGGGTTGTTATTCTATCTGGCGATCTTATATATGAAAATGGGATATTGTATTCAAAGGACAAAAGCCAGATTCTTGCTTGCATAAATTCAAATAGGACATTAACAATAGAGCCTGCAGTTAATGAAATAGCAGAAGAGGCATTTTCTCATTGTATGTCTTTAGAAAGTGTCATTATTCCTTCTTCTGTAACGGTAATACGACGAGAGGCCTTTTCATATTGCAAAAATCTTAAATATGTTTCTGTTGAAGGTAACCGTCTAAAGATAATTGAATCATCTGCCTTTTCAGGATATAATAAACCCATAGAATTCCATATACCCAATTTTGTAATCAAACAAGAGAACGGCCTTTGGTGGGTTGATTATACAATCACAAAAAATGTCGAAGTCTCAATTAAAGATGAAACATGGACAGATGAACATGGGGTTATTTATAGCATTGACAGAAAAAAACTAATCAAAGCCAGCAAACCTCTTGATGAATACACAATACTGGAAGGGACAAATGAAATAGGAGATAATGCATTCTCTTTCGACCCTTGGGCACCAAGCCTGAATAAGTTGACTATCCCTAATTCTGTTGAGATGATAGGAAACAGAGTTTTTGCATATTGTCGCTTTCACGAACTTATTATCCCAGAGTCGGTCAAAGCAATTGGCAATGATATTATTGTGGAGTGCATCTACTTAAAAAGTGTTACATTGCCTTCAACTATTGAAAAAATGGATGGAAACCCATTTAGATTATCAAGACCCTCTCAATATTCCAACTATAAACCGTATGCAATAATCAATAAATCTAATCAGTTTAACATTATAGATGGGATGCTGTGTTCTTTTGATAGAAAACGACTAATATCTTGTTTGTATTCAAATAAAATTATCATACGATTACCAGAAATAAAAATCATTGACAAGTATTCATGTGCGGATTGTACTGCTCGCGAGGTTCATATTCCGAATACTGTGGAGGAAATAGATGATTATGCGTTTTACAATGCCGCAATGGAACGAATCATTCTTCCTGAATCACTAACCCGTATAGGGAGATGTGCATTTTCCGGTTGTGGCGAATTGCGAAACGTACATATACCTCAATCCGTAAAGATAATAGAGAAATATGCTTTTGGAGGATATTGGCTATCCCGCATTTATATTAGTAGTAGGAATATTTCAATTGCAGAAAAAGCATTCTCGAGCGAAAAATTATCTGAGATTTATGTACCGTATGGTTGTTTAAATTACTTTAGAAATATGCTACCGGAGCATGAGAGAATAATAAAAGAGTCTCCTCGTGTAATATAGTTTATAATAAACAGAAATGGCGTTTTTTATGGAATAGATAGTATTTATTATGAAATGGCATTCCTCCATTCATCCCGCTGGGGCGCCGTCCTTTGCTGTCGACGCTGCGGGGCTTAATCGTTGGCTGTTGACCACCGGTGCACTACGCGGAACAAGGAACTACTCCACGGCGGCGGCTTCCTCGTCCCCCTGCACGGGCCTGCTTCCCCTCATCGTGTCCAAAATCGAGCTGCTTCCCAACGACCTTGCCTCGTCAAGCTCGGCAGCCACAGCACAGCAGATACGAACCGGAGGTCGCGTGGTGTGCCGTCGGCTTTGCCGACAGCACGCCAAAGTTAAATTAGATAAAGCGAGTCAACTCGTCCCCGCCGACGTTTTTCACTAAGTTTATCTTGATTCAGCGGTGTTCAAAGCCTCTATCGAGGCAGATTCGCTAGATTAAATTCATATTCAGCGGTGCTCGTGGGCATACCACAGCAGGCCCTCCTCAAGGCCTACGAGGAAGCCGCCGCAGAGGAAGAATAAGCCTTATAGCGACCATACAACGAAAGCTCCATCATCAGGTGGGGCTTTTCTTGTATGATTATGCAATAAACTGAGGATTATGTCGTTGTAGTAAACGACGAAATAAGTAACTATGAAATTCTTGAAATGGCAGGGGTTTGACCCTGAAAAGCATAGCGTCAGGACGGAGATTCTTGCCGGGCTGCTCTTGTCGTCCTCTGTCAGACATATTTGTCACCCCCAGACTCAAGTCTGGAGTCAGTGAGATAATTGAAATGCCAAATACAGATAGAAGAACGCCTCGGGGTTGGATTTCTTTTATCTTATTGGTTTTTGTATACTCATAGTCGGCACATGGCCAATTTGCCATACTCTCAAAATGCCGAATATATGTAAAGATACACAAATTTTTGGTAATAAATAAAAATTATTGACAATAATTTGATTTTGTTAATTGTATTATGCCCAATTGTGGGTGTTTTGTTCATACGGTATCAGCGGTATATTATATTGTTTTGTGTTAGTGCGTTAGTGAAATTACACGAGGTTTCACCGAGGTGTGCCGTCGGCTTAACCGACTGGTATGCCGTCAGCTCGGCTGACAACTATCGTCGGACCATCGCCGAAGAATCACCGAAGAAACAATAAGCTTGAATGTGCGAATGCGCTATAAGAATGTGTTTTTCGCTTGATTTGATTAATTTCAGCGGTGCTCAAGGCCTCTATCGAGGCAGAACGTGTTAATGTGTTAGTTAATACATTAGTAGGTGGATTGTTGTACCACGAAAAGTAGACACGGAAATATGGAAAAAGTGATGATTTGATGAAAAATAATGTTGGAAAATCGGACAATATTCGTATATTTGCAGTTGGAAAATCGGACATCACTATGCTTAAAAGAAAGATTGATAGTTATTTAAATAATTTCTTTGCCAATTCAAAGAAGGCTTTGTTGCTCACAGGTGCACGACAGACGGGAAAGTCTTTCTCAATTCGTCAGTTTGGAAAGACTCATTTCAGGCATTTTATAGAGATAAACTTTATCAACCAACCGGAAGCTGCAGATGCATTAAAAGGGGCTAAAAACAGCCAGGATATCCTTGTCAGGTTGTCTCTGCTGACCGATACACCTTTGGTGAAGGGCCAGACCCTTGTCTTTTTCGACGAGGTGCAAGAATGCCCCGAGATAGTGACAGCCATAAAATTTCTTGTGGATGAAGGCAGCTACCGTTATGTGATGAGTGGCTCTCTGCTTGGTGTCGAGTTGAACGACCTGCGCTCCGAACCAGTAGGATATATGGATGTGAAAGAAATGTTCCCACTTGACCTTGAGGAGTTTTTTATGGCTATGGGGGTGTCGGAACAGGTTATGGACAGTTTGAAGTTATCTTTTGACAAAAAACAGCCGGTCGATGGTTTTGTTCATTCCAAGATGATGGAATTGTTCAGGCTTTATCTTATTGTGGGAGGTATGCCCGCTGCCGTACAGAAATATGTCGACACACACAACTTGCAGCAGGTGATGGCCGAGCAGCAAGCCATTGTGAGACTCTACAAACGCGACATCGCAAAGTATGACAGAAACCACAAACTATACTTGGAGGAAATATTCGATTTGATACCGTCGGAGTTGAATGCCAAAAACAAGCGTTTCATTCTGAAGGATCTGAATGAGAATATGAAGTTCACACGATATGAGAACAGTTTTCTATGGCTAAAGAATGCAGGTGTCGCTTTGCCAACTTACAATGTGGAAGAGCCAGTTGTCCCGTTGAAGCTGTCGCGCAGCAGGAATCTCTTCAAGCTGTTCCAAAATGACATTGGCTTGTTGGCAAGCCAATATGCAGAAGGCATCCAGTTGCGTATCATAAACGACGAAAAGAGCATCAATTTTGGAGCCATTTTCGAAAATGTGGTGGCACAAGAACTACACGCCCACGGATATGACCTGTATTATTTCAACAGTAAAAAGCAAGGAGAGCTTGACTTTGTTATTGAACGCAACGGATATGTTGTGCCTATTGAGGTAAAATCAGGCAAGGACTACCAGCGCCACAATGCATTGTCGAATGTGATGGAGAATACCGAGTACGCCATACCACAGGCATTTGTTTTTTGTCACGACAATGTAAGCGTCAGCAACAATGTGTGTTATCTCCCTATATATATGGTTGCTTTTCTTGTCAAGGAGATGATGGATGACATTTTGTATTCGGTTGATATGAGCGGGATTCAGTAAGAATTATAGAATGTGTTAACGTGCGAATGTGGGAATGCGCTTTGAGAATGCGTGAATGTGAGAATGTGTTTTTCGCTTGATTTGATTAATTTCAGTGGTGCTCAAAGCCTGCAAAGCAGGCAGAATGCGTTAGTGTGTTCGTGAATGTGTTAATTCGTGAATTCGTTAGTAAGGGGATTTGCTAATGGGCAGTTTCATTGTATGGTTGTGCAATAAACGGAGGATTATGTCGTTGTAGTAAACGACGAAATAAGCTACTATGAAATTCTTGAAATGGCTGGGGTTTGACCCTGAAAAGCATAGCGTCAGGACGGAGATTCTCGCCGGGCTGACCACATTCCTCACGATGGCCTATATCCTGGCCGTGAATCCCAATGTCTTCGACGCGCTGGGTGGCGAGATGTCGAAAGTCAACGGCGCCGTATTCACCGCCACGGCCCTCGCCGCCATCATAGGCACGCTGGCGATGGCCTTCATCGCCAAGAAGCCCTTCGCCCTCGCTCCCGGCATGGGACTCAACACCTTCTTCGTCTATACCGTCTGCATAGCCATGGGTCATAGCTGGCAGTTCGCGCTGACGGCGGTGTTCCTCGAAGGTATTGTGTTTGTCATCCTCACGCTCACCAATGTGCGCAAGTGGATTGTCGACGCCCTCCCGCTGTCGCTGAAATATGCCGTGGGGGCCGGCATCGGCCTTATCATAGCTTTCCTTGGCTTCCAGAACGCCGGCATCGTAGGGCAAGGGCCCACCTTGGTGACCCTCGCCTTCAAGCTGCCCGACGGCTCCTTCAGCGGCAGCGCCCTGCTGGGCATCCTGGGACTTGTCGTCACGGGGGCTTTGGTGATGAAAGGCGTCCGCGGCGGCCTCCTCTGGGGTATCCTCGCCACCACGGCGCTAGGACTTATCCCAATATATAATGTTGTGGGAGCGGATGGCACCGTGAGCCGTGTGGCCCTCACCTCGCTGGAAGGCATCATCTCGGTGCCGCCGAGCATCAAGGATATTGCCTTCCAGTTCACCTGGAGCGAGCTCGCCAGCGCTAAAGGCATTCTTGACATGATAGTGGTACTCTTCACCTTCCTTTTTCTCGACATCTTCGACACGATGGGTACTGTCATCGGGGTGAGCGAGAAGGCCGGTTACGTCGACAAGGAGGGCAATGTCGACGGCATCAACGAATGCTTCATGGCCGACTCGATAGGTACCATCTGCGGTGCCGCCCTCGGCACCAGCACCACGACCACCTATGTGGAGAGCGCCGCCGGCGTGGCCGACGGTGGCCGTACAGGTCTCACAGCCTTCTCTACCGCCATTTTCTTCGCCATCGCGCTCCTCCTCGCGCCGCTCTTCCTCGCCATCCCGTCGGCCGCCACAGCCCCTGCGCTCATCGTGGTGGGCATGATGATGATGACACCCGTGCTGAAGATCAACTGGAAAGACCCTGTCGAGGCACTCCCGGCCTTCATAACGATGGTGGTGATGCCTTTCAGCTTCAGCATCAGCGACGGCATCCTCATCGGTCTGATAAGCTATGTGCTCCTCAACGCCCTGTGCGGCAACATCAAGAGCATCACCCCCACCATGTGGGTGCTGGCGATACTCTTTGTGCTGAGATATGTCTTTATTTAGTCTCTTCTTGAGAAGTACGGACTGCAGCGAACACTGCATGACGATGGTGCAGGAGTCCCTCCTCAAAGCCTACGAAGAGCAAAGCACCAGTGATGCTTTGTCACCGCCTCTACTGCATGAAGACGTAGCGCACGATATTCGAGCCCATGCGCAGGGCTTTCTGCCGCGTGGCTTGGCTGTCGTTGTGCACGTCGGCATCCTCCCAGCCGTCGCCGAGGTCGCACTCCCACGAGAAGAAGCATACGAGGCGTCCCTCCCAGATGAGGCCATAGCCCTTGGGGGGCTTGTTGTCGTGTTCGTGAATCTTCGGCAAGCCGTTGGGGAACTGGTATTTCTGGTGGTAGATGGGGTGGGAGAAGGGCAACTCCACCCACTCCAGCTCGGGGAAGACACGCTTCATCTGCGGCATGACGAAGTCCTTCATGCCGTAGTTGTCGTCGATATGCAGGAATCCGCCGCCGATAAGGTAGGTGCGCAGGTTCTGCGCCTCGCGGTCGCTGAAGACCACGTTGCCGTGGCCCGTCATGTGTACAAAGGGGTAGTTGAAGAGCTCGGCGCTGCCCACGTCGACGGTGGCAGGCTCTGGGTTGAGACCCATCTGCTGGTCCTGGTTGCAGAAAGCAATGAGATTGCCTAAAGAGGTGGGGTTGGCATACCAGTCGCCGCCACCGCCATACTTGAGGAGGGCGATTTGCGGCTGAGCCGAAGCTGAATTGAAAATTGAAAATTGAAAATTGAAAATTAATATTAGGAGGAGACAGGAGACAGGAGATAAGAAGTTAAGACAATAGCGCCGTCTAGTGCATTTGTCTTTAACTTCTTTAACTACTTTAACTTCTTTAACTACCATAGTTTATTTGTCGTTAGCTAGGTTGAAGGCTGTCACAGCATAGAGGGCGGCGGTCTCGGTGCGCAGGCGGCTGGGTCCGAGGCTCACGGGCTGGAAGCCGTTGTCGAGGGCTAAGGCTATCTCCTCTGGGGAGAAGTCGCCTTCGGGACCGATGAGTACGATGGCGTCACGGCCTGGCTCCAGGGCCGTGGCTAGCGGCGTGCGCGGCTTGTCGGCCTCGCAGTGGGCGATGAATTTTAATGGTGAATGATGAGTGATGAATGATGAATCTTGGGCTGCCGCATCCTGGGAATTCCTCATTCCTAATTCCTCATTCCTCATTAACTCGCGGAGCGAGACGGCGGGGTGGATGGGGGGTAGGGTTGTGTGGAGGCTCTGCTTCATGGCGCTGACGGCCAGCTTCTCCAGACGGTCGGTCTTGAGGAACGAGCGCTCCGAGTGGTCGCAGTTGAGGAGGGTGATCTCGCCGACGCCTATCTCCACGGCCTTCTCCACGAGCCATTCCATGCGCGAGGGGTTCTTCGTGGGAGCGACAGCGAGATGCAAATGAGGAATGATGAATGATGAATGAGGAGTTGCGGCTGACGCATCCTGAGAATTACTAATTACTAATTCCTCATTCCTAATTACCGCTGCGCGGTCGTCAGCGGTGATGATCTGGCAGCGGTAGAGGTTGCCGCGGCCGTCGGTGACGTTCAGCTCGTCGCCTTCGCGCAGGCGCAGCACACGCACGGCGTGGCGGCTCTCCTCGGCGTCGAGGGTGCAGAAGCCCTCCGGGGTTATATCTTTACAATAGAATAGGTTCAACGTCTTAAAATCTTTTTTTTTCTCCTGCTCGCGCGGGGATCTGTCTCGGTTTATCTTTATTCTCCTGCTCGCTTCGCTTCGCGAGATCTTGTAGATCTTGTAGATTTTCCGCTTGCGCGGGGGGCGGGTCTCGGTTAATCTTTATTCTCCTGCTCGCTTCGCTCACGAAATCTTGTAAATTATTCCGCCTTCGGCGGGAAGGCTTGCGCAGCTCTTCGCGTAGCGTTTTAATCTATAAGATTTATAGATTTCTGCCCGCAGGGCAAGGAGGTTTCTGTTGTTTGAGTTGTTTGAGTTGTCTTTAAAATTGCTACCAGCTTAATTCTTAATTTTTAATTTTTAATTCTTAATTCATATAATCATTCCCGATGCGACCACCAGGTGGGCGTCTTTGTCGTAGATGGTGGCGTACTGGCCGGCGGCGATGCCCTGGATGCGGTCGGCGCTCTCTATCTCCACCAGCCCGTCGGGTAGGGGACGCAGCACTCCGGGGTGGAACTCCGGCGTATGGCGGATCTTGAATTTGATCTCCCGCTCCGCGAAATCTATAAATCCAGTAGATTTTTCTTGGATTTCTGGATTACCGCCGCAGGCGGGGAGATTCTCTTCTGGCCAGACGCCGCTGAGGAGGCGGAAGCCCATGAGCGTCATCTTGTGGCCGTGGGCGGCGTCGGGATCGTAGCCCTGGCTGACATACAGCACGTTCTCCTCGATGTCCTTGCGGACGACGAACCAAGGGCCACCACTGAGAAACAGCCCCTTGCGCTGCCCGATGGTGTGGAACCAGTAGCCCTTGTGGGTGCCCAGCACCTTGCCGGTCTCCAGCTCCACGATCTTGCCTTCGCGTTCGCCCAAATATCTCTTGATGAAATCGTTATAGTTTATCTTGCCCAAGAAGCAGATGCCCTGCGAGTCCTTGCGGTCGGCGCTGGGTAGGTGGGCGGCATGCGCTATCTCGCGCACCTCGCTCTTCATCATGCCTCCGATGGGGAACATCAACTTACGTATCTGCTTGTATTCCAGCTGCGACAGGAAGTCCGTCTGGTCCTTGATGGGATCCACGGCGGTAGCCAGGAAAGTGATGAGTGATGAGTGATGAGTGATGAGTTCAGTGCGGGCATAGTGGCCGGTGGCGATGCGGTCGTAGTCGTGGCCGCGGCGCTCCTCGAAGGCGCCGAATTTGATGAGTTTGTTGCACATCACGTCGGGGTTGGGAGTCAGGCCTTTACGGACGCTCTCGATGGTGTACGACACCACGTTGTCCCAGTACTCCTTGTGGAGGTTCACCTCCTCGAAGCGGCAGCCGTATTTCTTTGCAATCCACTGCGTTATCTCGATATCCTCCTCGGCGGGGCAGTCGATGTAGCCCTCCTCGTCCTCCATCCCGATGCGGATGTAGAAGATGTCGGGGGTGTAGCCCTGCTCCTTCAGCAGGTGCACCACCACCGAGCTGTCCACGCCCCCTGAAACCAATGCCGCTATTTTCATTCTCCTTGCAGATTTTAAAAGATTTGAAAAGATTTCCCGCTACCTGCTACCCGCTTATTTTTAATTTTAATTTTTAATTATTAATTTTCTAATAACGTCCTCTCGGCGGGTTTATTGTCCTACAATTGAAAATAGCATAAATGCTTGATTCTATGGTGTTTGTGTAAAACGGACGGAGGTGATCTGTAACTTACTTATAATCAGTATCATGAACGTATCAACACCGTACCAACACCGTACCAACACCGTCCGATGTCCGACCATGGTCGGAGATGATAGGGTGATGGTAGGTTGATGGGACGGTTTTCACACTTCGGAGGTGCCTTTGGGGTGGGGTAGGGGTGGGGTGTTGAAAATTTTTTTTCTGGGAATGAAAAAAAAGTCGTAATTTTACGGCCAGAAAAATATGAAAGAAAAACGTTGGATTATTAGGGAAGACTATGATTTAGAGACTGTTGAGAAACTTGCGGCATCATTGGGCGTTGACAAAAACATCGCCACTCTGCTTGTAGAGCGGGGTGTCACCACGTTTGAAGAGGCACGGCGCTTTTTCCGACCGGGACTGGATCAAATCCATGACCCCTTCTTGATGAAGGGCATGAAAGAGGCTATAGCGCGCATCAACGAGGCCATACAGCGACAGGACCGTATCATGGTTTATGGCGACTACGACGTCGACGGCACGTCGGCCGTGGCGCTGGTCTACTCCTACCTGCAGGAGTTGGACCCAAATATCGACTTTTACATCCCCGACCGTGAGCGTGAGGGCTACGGCATCTCCGTCCAGGGCGTCGACTACGCCCGTGAGACGGGGGTGAAGCTCATCATCGCCCTCGACTGCGGCATCAAGGCCGTGGAGATGGTGGACTATGCCAAGCAGCACGGCATCGACTTCATCATCGGCGACCACCACCTGCCGGGCGACGAGGTGCCGCATGCCGTGGCTGTCCTCGACCCCAAGCAGGAGGACTGCCCCTATCCCTACAAGGAGCTCTCGGGCTGCGGCATTGGCTTCAAGATCGTCGAGGCACACCTCGAGCAGCGCATGGGCGTGCGCCTGTGCGACCTGCCCGAGCAGCTCGACCATCACCGTCAGCAGCGTCAGGAGGAGTTGAAACTCAAGCTCTTGAAATACCTCGACTTGGTGGCCGTCAGCATCGCTTCCGACATCGTGCCCATCATGGGCGAGAACCGCGTGCTGGCTTTTTTCGGCCTGCGTGTCCTCAATACCAAGCCCCGTGCGGGCATCGAGGCCATCCTCAAATACGGCCATGTCGACCGCCGCAAGGCCGACACGTCAGACCAGTCCGAGGCCTCCGACAAGACGGAGAAGCCCAAGACCGGCTACTTCGAGAAGGAGTTGACAATCACTGACTTGGTGTTCCTCATCGGTCCCCGCATCAATGCCGCGGGACGTATACGCTCGGCCTTCGACTCGGTGCGTCTGATGCTCACCGACGATCCCGTCATCGCGCGCCGTCTGGCGGAAGACATCAACCAATACAATTTGGAGCGCAAAGAGCTCGACACCGCCGCCACCGAGGAGGCCAAACGCCGCATCGACCACGACCCCTTCTACCAGGGTCGACAGTCGCTGGTGCTCTTCGACGAGCATTGGCACCGCGGCGTCGTGGGCATCGTGGCCAGCCGCATCGTCGAGGCCTACTACAAGCCCACCATCGTCTTCACGCGCGGCAGCGACGACCTCATCACCGGCTCGGCCCGTTCCGCCGGCGAGTTCGACGTCCATGAGGCCCTCGAGAAATGCGCCGACCTGCTGGAGCATTTCGGTGGCCATAAGTGCGCCGCCGGCGTGTCGTTGAAGCAGGAGAATATGCGGGCCTTCGTCGACCGCTTCGAGCAGCTGGTGCGCGAGGGTGTGGGTGTCGAGGAGGCTGTTCCGGAGCTCGAGGTCGACGCCGAGATAGGCTTCTCGCAGATCACGCCCAAGTTCCTCCGCATCCTCAAGCAGTTCGCCCCCTTCGGACCCGACAACAATGTGCCTGTCTTCGTCAGCCGCGAGCTGGTGGATACCGGCAACGTCCGCATGGTGGGTGTCAACCACCTGAAGTTCAACGCTATCCCGCTCACCGAGCGCTCGGCGCCCTATCCCGCCATCGCCTTCCAGATGGGCGAGCACCTGGGCCGCATGCGCCGTGGCGACCGCTTCGACCTCTGCTACCAGCTGGAGGAGAACTACTGGCGCGGCCGCACCGAGATACAGCTTAACGTCAAGGATATCAAGTTCGTCGACTAACTCCGGAGATGGCACATATCGACACCACATACCTGGTCTTGTTCTCTGCCAATCTGGCGTTTATCGTCACGCATATCTACGGCTGGCTGCTGAAGTGGTTCTACCGCCCCAAGGCCTATGCCGAGCATTTCCATGAGCTCTTCCCCGCGCAGAAGTCCGTGGGTGTCATCTACCTGCTGCAGGTGTTCGAGATTCCCTACCTGCTGCAGATAGGCGACAGCGACGCGCTGCTGTATGTCAACGCCTTCTCGCTGCTCTTTTTCTCCATCCAGATGCTCATCATGTGCGAAGGCTATTTCTTCCCCAATGAGAATGCCGAGCATCGGAAGCGTACCCATCTCCTCCTCTTCCTGCCGGCGGTGCTGACGCTCGTTCCCTTGTTCCTACAGGCGGTAGGCCTGGTGCATCTGCCCGATGGCTGGCGTGTGTGGATGGTGGGTGTCGTGAGCATCATCTTCCTCGGCTACTTCTGCCTCTCGGTCTACGAGGCGCTGAAAATCAGGCGCGCGGTGCAGCGGGCCAACGAGGACCGCTATGCCGACAGCGACGACTTCCCCGTGCGCTTCGCCAACCTCATCCGCTGGGTGCCCACCCTGGTGCTCATCCTTCTGGCTATCAACTTCTACGCCGACAATATCTGGGTGAAGTTCGCCCGCGACCTGCTCTTCATGTGTGCCAGCGTGTGGTTCTGCGTGCTGACGCTGAACCCGTGGCGTAAGGTGCAAGTGGAGAACGAGGCTGACGCGGCCGAGAATCTATCCACTGTCCAATCGCCGCTCTCCACACGTTTCGATGACCTCGCCGCTCGTCTCGAGCGGCTCCTCATGGAGGAGAAGATCTTCACCGAGTTGCATATCACCAGCGATGTGCTTATCTCGCGCCTGGGTACCAACAGCAAGTACCTAGCTGAGGTCATCCGCCGCAGCGGCTATCATTCGTTCTACGACATGATCAGCCAGCACCGTGTGCGCTATGCCATCAGCCTCATCCACCAGCACCCCGACCGCCGCCTCGCCGACATCGCCGAGCAGTGCGGCTTCTCGTCGCAGGCCTCCATGACCAAGGCCTTCAAGACGCAGGGCAAGGGCACGCCGTCGTCCAATCGATAATTGTTTTCTCCTGCTCGCATCGCTTCGCGAGATCTTGTAGATCTTGTGGATTTTCCCGCTGCGCGGTGCTTGTCTCGGTTAATCTCTTTTTTTTCTCCTGCTCGCTTCGCTTCGCGAAATCTATAAATCTTATAAATTAATGCGCTTCGCGGATTTCCTTTCAACATGAATTTCCATGTAATTAGTCATGAATTTTTCATGAATTAATTAATGGATAATTCGTGATAATTTGTGTTCGTTAAAAAAAATGTTGTTTATGTTGTTTCTGTTGTCTTTTAAGAATTCTTGCTGCCAGCCACTCATAAATCATAATTCATAAATCATAATTCTTGTTGTCTTGTAAACCGAAAATAATGACTTTCCTTTCGGGGGAAGTTGTTGTTTTTTAGTACCCAAAAAGTTTACTTTAAAAGGAAATTTTTGTTTTTAATGGAATATATTTTTTCTTTCGCGGAATTTTCCGTGAGAGGAAAATCTGTTTTATAGATAGTTACTAATTTTGCAGCCGTTTTTATATATTGCACAAAAAGTTTATTCGTATATGACGACAAGGTTAACTATCCTGATATCCCTCGGCGTTGTGGTGCTCGGAGGCATCGCATGGTGTATCGTCCGGGCCTGGCGCTACCACCGTAACCATCGGGACGAAATGTTTTAGTGGGGAGAGGGGAGTGGGGAGTGATGAGTGATGAGTGATGAGTGATGAGTGATGAGTGATGAGTGATGAGTGTTTAGTGAGGAGTGGGGAGTGATGAGTGATGAGTGATGAGTGATGAATTATGATTTATGATTTATGAGTGGTTAGTTCTGATAGTTCTGATAGTTCTGATTGAGATAGGAATCTGTCGGAGAAATAAGTTCTGAGAGTGAGGAGTGATGAATTATGAGTGATGAATGAAAAAATTAGTAAAGCAATGAAATACAAACACATTATTAAGACGATTTTACCGGCGCTGCTGCTCCTGACGGCTGTCGCCGGAGGGAACGGCGCTTGGGCGCAGAGCCATCCCAACATTGGCAGCATCAGCTACAACAGCACGCTGGGTGCCTATGCCATCTATAACATTAACCACCTGAAGGACCTGTCGGTATATGTGAACGGCGAGGGTACCTACAGCACCGGTGGCACCGAGACCACTCCGCACAACTGCAGCGGACTCATCTTCAAGCAGACGACAAGCATCCTCTGCAACAACTTCGATACCATCCGTACCATCGGCACTTACGCCAACATCACTTCGACCGGTAGCGTAACTGCCACGTGGCGTCCTTTCATGGGTACTTATGACGGCCAGGGGTACATTATTGACGCACTTAAAGTCAAGAACGACAGATATTATAGTCGATATGCCAATACAGTGTATTTCAGTGCTGGATTCTTTGGGGCTGTGGATGATGGGGCTGTGTTGACGAATATCCGTCTTGTGAATCCCTCAATCAACAATGTGACATCGTTACAGGCTATTATGTCTGGTAACGCGAAGAGCAGCAGGATACCGGTAGGTAAATGGTATAGTAACCTTAATCGTGTACATTATAATATGGCGGGCATTGTTGGCGACGCCGATGGCAATACCACCATAGAGAATTGTTATGTCTTCAACCCTGTCTTTAGCTTATCCCACGATGATAGTGTGGCTATTACGGAGATATCTACTTATGATGAGAGAGTTTTGGATATAACCATTGAACCCATCTGCATCGGTGATATATCAACAACGGTAACTGGCTGTTCCGAGGTCTACGTCGTGCGTGCTGGATCTGGAGTTTCTTTCGCAGACAATTCGGTGCCCTCCAATGTCGGTTTTACCTACTCGGGAAGTAGGTTCTACAAACCGGGGAGTGCTATTGCCATTCACTACACCGAAACCAGCATCGGATATAACCTTGGTTTCTCTGACGGCGCAGGCCACAATATCCCCTTCTCCGGCAGTGTCCCCAACTACACTCTTACCTCTATAAACAAAAACAGTCTCATAACCCCGACGTATACCCCCATCACCTACCAGCTCTCTTACGACAACATCGACGACGCCACTTTCATCACCCCTAATCCCTCTACCTATACTATTGAGACCGAGACGTTCACCCTCAACCGTCCTTCGCGCGAGGGCTATACCTTCCTCGGCTGGGTCGGCACCGACCTGCCAAGGGCCACTAAGGAGGTCACCATCCCCCGAGGTTCTATGGGCGACCGCCAATATACCGCCCAGTGGGTCGAGGGCGTCGAGCCTATCTTCGAGGTTAGAAACCAAAACAATACCTTCATCATCAAGCGCGATGTGACCACCACCGAGCAGACGGTCTACTACCGCACCGTAGCCCTCACGGCCATCGCCGGGCAGCACTTCACCCAGACGAGTGGCACCGTCACCTTCGCCGTGGGCGATAGCACAAAGAATGTTACTGTCTACGAGAGAACCCCTAATAATGATGCCTACAAGTACCAGACCGGCACTTCGCGCACCTATCGCTTCGAGGTGCTCGACGATGGCGGCTTCGAGCTGGCACACAAAGACCGCACCATTACCTCCGGCACCAATGTGCCCAGCAGTGGTGTTTTCAACATTAAGAATGTAACAATTCAAACTTCGGAATATACCGCCGATGACCGCGGCTATGATAACAACGGCTACAAGAGCGTCGGCGCCAGCAGCTACTGCACCAGCGGCACACAGGCTTATCTGGGTTTCCTAAATGCTCAATTACGCATGACGCTGAGCTTTGATGCCAAAGAGAACGACGATGCCTATGAGTATCTGCAGATTCTGTTCGACAACACCAGCACTTGCGACAATCGTTCCGGTGCCGGCAACGGTAACCCCGGCACGCCCAACCTGTCCAGATATATGGCCGGTTTTGAAATGAATACAGGCAGCAAAGATGACAGCTATAAGAGCTACACCTTCCCGGTTACTTCTGTGGGAAGCGATGCCAGTGCCACCAACCCGTGGGGCTACGGCACGGCTTATCCTCTTAAGAACCAGAAATTCAAAAGCGGTTCCCGTGCCTCTGATGGCAGGCTGATTGTTCCTACGGGTTTCTCCACTATCGTGCTGCGCCTCAATGCCTCCGGCTCTTCCGGCAGCGATGAGTGGGCTGCCAAGAACGTCAAGGCCCATATCCAGGCCATCGACGGAACTGCCCCCACTCGTCTCGACAACCCCGTCGTCAACCCCGGTCTCCATGCCAAAGGCAACATGGCATACATCTCCGTGCCTTTCAACGAGATTGTCACCGTTACAGGTACTCCCATCCTCAATACCAGCTGGGGTACCCTTAAATATTATGCGGGTTCTGGCACCAATGTGCTCACCTTCGCCGATCCCATCACCGCCACCGAAGGCACCAGACTGCAAATCACTTCCTGTACGAACTATAGCAACATCAAGGACTTGGCAGGCAATCCCTTAAATGGCAGCATTAGCTATTATGGCTTCAACGACGTGGTGACCGCCGCCCACGACTACAACATCACCTACACTCTCAACGGTGGCACGGCGACACCTGCCAACCCCGCCACCTACAACTACTCCACGCCCGCTTTCACCCTTACCAATCCCGCCCGTGCAGGCTATACCTTCAACGGCTGGACCGGCTCCGACCTCACCGAGGCCTCGATGAGCGTCACCGTCGCCAACCATTCGCACGGCGACAAGCGCTTCATCGCCAACTGGACCCCCATCACCTACAACCTCACCTACAACCTTGCCGGCGGCAGCGCCGATAACCCCGCCACCTACACCATCGAGACCCCCGACTTCACCCTCGCCAACCCCACGCGCGACCACTATGACTTCGCTGGCTGGACGGGTACCGGTCTTCCTTCGCAGACCATGAACGCCACCATCAGGCAAGGCTCCACTGGTAACCGCACCTACACCGCCACCTGGACTCCTACCGTCTACACCATCACCTACAACCTCAATGGTGGCAGTGCCACTAACCTCACCTCCTACACCATCGAGAGCGCCAATTTCACCCTCGTCAATCCCACCCGCACCGGCTATGATTTCGCTGGCTGGACGGGCACCGGCCTTACCGAGCCGACCATGAGCGTCACCATTGCACGGGGCACGACGGGAAATCTCGAGTACGAGGCCCAGTGGACAGAGCATACATATTCTATACACTTCGAGGCCAATGTGTCGGGCGGCATCCCTGTCGTGGAAGTAAACCCGGACCTTACCGACATCCCCTATTCTTCCCATTTCAATCTTCCTTCTGCCGATGAGGTGTTTACGCGCACGGGCTACTACCTGGACCGCTGGACCACCGAGCCCAACGGCATCGGCACCGTCTACACCGATGGGCAAGAGGTCTCGATGCTCACCGCCGAGCAAGATGGCACCGTGACGCTCTATGCCCAGTGGGAGGTCATAGAATGGGAGGGTCACGGCAACGAGGACTACCCTTACATTATTACTTATGCATCCCAATTAGTGGAGCTTGCCAATGGTGACAGTTATTTGGGTCAGTACTTCAAGTTGGGCAATGATATTGATATGGCTGAAGTCGGGGATTTTACGCCGATAGGACTCGGGACATTCGGATATATTTTTACATCTTTCCAGGGTCATTTCGATGGCGATGGAAAGACTATCCGCAACCTGACTGTCAATAGACCCGACGATGCATATAACGGTCTCTTTGGTTATGTTGAAGATGGTTCTGTCCGCAATGTGGTTATCGACAATGCAAATGTAAGTGGGAGTGGCTCAACGGGATGTGTCGTCGGAACACTCTACAACGGCACGGTAAGCCGCTGTATTGTGAAGAACAGCATGGTTACATGTGAAAGGTCCGGTTCGGGTGCTATTGTGGGCAATTCCAATGGTGGTCACATCGATTCCAACTATTATTATAAATGTGTTCTTACTCATAACGGTGTGACTTCGAGCGTCAATATCGGAGTGAATGGTACCGACTATGACGGGGCGCGCAGCGTGCACAGCCTCACGCTGCCGGCTCATGTCACCGCCAGCAGCGACGAGACGGTAGTCATCGACGATGTGACCTACTATGCTTCCAATGTAGACGTCACGCTGAACTACACCGACCTGCCCAGGCACTTCGATGTCAGCTATAGCTATAACGACGGCAGCGACCACGCGCTGGTGGGCAACCGCTTTACTATGCCAGCTGCCGACGTCACCGTGAGCGCCTCCATCTCGCCCGACCTTGCCACCTGGTGGCATGCCGACGAGAACCATGACGGCACCACCGAGGCGCAAGCCTACATCATCTCCGATACCACGGGCCTCAACCTGCTGGCCACGCTGGTCAAAGGCGTTGACGGTTATCCGGGAAATAACTTCTATGGGCAGTATTTCAAGCTGGACAACGACATCGTCTATAGCCACACCACCGACTGGGACGATATCACCAGCACCGAGAACAACTACACCCCCATCGGACAATATTATAAAGTTAACGGTCTCGGCGTATATAAATATTTCGGTGGCAACTTCGACGGCGACTACCATACCATTAGCGGTATCCGCATGTATAAGAATAGTGCCACAGCACATAATGGTTCTCTGGGTCTCTTTGGCGAAACCACCCAATGTACCGTAAAGAATGTTACTCTCTCCGACGCACGTATCACGGGCAAATCAGGTGTCGGTGGCATCGTGGGTTATTTGGGAGGTACTGTCGAGAACTGCCATGTTACGAACAGCGTGGCCATTCATGCCGTTGCCGACAGTGCCATATATCATGGCGGCATAGCTGGTGGCGCCAATGGCAGCACCATCAGTGGCTGCAGCAGCGCAGCTACCCTCACGGTGGCTCATGGATTGACGGACTGCTATGGCTATGGCGGCATTTTGGGAGGTGACAATTGCGTAATTCATGATTGCTTCGTCTATGGCGCCACCATACCCCACTTGCATTACACCAGCTGTTGTGAAGACTATGATGGCTCCGGTGCTATTGTGGGTAAAATCAATGGAGTTTCGTCTTTCCGCAACAACTACTACTATGGTGTCACCATCGGCAACGCCACCACCGGCATCGGCATCGGTCATGAAAAGGACACCGAGGACAGCCGCCACGATTTCGCGACCAACGATGCTGCGGTGCCTATCTACAGCGTCACCCTTGGCGAGCATGTCACAGCCCTGCCGGCGACGACAATGGCCTTCGACAATAAGGTCTGCTACAAGACGGGAACCGACGTCACGCTGCAATCGGAAGGCTGCATCATCACCGGCCCCTATACGGTGACCGATGCGCAGGGCAACAACATCGCCGTCAGCGGCGGCAACGTATTCACCATGCCCGCCTGCGACGTCACTGCCAACGCCAGCCTCATGAGCGGCAGCGGCACCGAGCAAGACCCCTACATCATCAGCACCCCCGAGGAGCTGGTCGCGCTGTCGACCTACACCAACGCTGGCTATTCAACGAGCGGGAAGCACTTCCTGATGGCGAACGACATCGACATGAGTGGTGTGGCGAATTTCGCGCCAATAGGGAGACTTACTTCAAATGATTGCCATCCTTTCCACGGCACCTTTGATGGCGGCGATTACACCATCAAGCATCTCACCATCGACGATGCTACGGGTCTGGTGACAGGTCTGTTTGGCATAATAGAAAATGCTTGTGTGAAGCGCCTGACACTGGACAACGCGTCCATTAGGGGTGCTCATAAAGTGGGTGGCATTGTAGGTCAAAGTGCTGCTGACAACATTGTACGTATAGACTCCTGCCGTGTGAACAACAGCTCTTTCTACATTTTGGAGAATGCCCCTCTGGGTGCCATCGTCTGTAAGTATTCGTTCAAAGATGCGATGAATGATAACTACTACTACAACTGCAGTGTTAACGATAGCCATGTGCCAACTGGCATTGGCACAAGCGATGGTGACAAAGCCGAGCACGATAAGCTATACGCGATGCCGATAACAGATTTGACTTTCGAGGTCGAAGCGGGGCAGTGGCAGGCTATCGCTATGCCCTTCATCATCGATGGTCACTACCCCTTCAGCACCGACCTCACCGAGGGCGTTTACGACCTGCTTTCCTACAACGAACCTTGGGCGCGATGGAATGATTGTAGAAACGATGAGAATTTCATATTTGAGAATGGTCGTGGCTACATCTACCGTTCGGCGACGTCGGGCACCCGCACCATGCAGGGCGTGTCGCGGAGGGCGGAAAAGGTGGCAGTAAACGGGGCAGGAAGCCTTCCGAATATAGATTTAAATGCATCTGCCTACTGTAGCGATGCCGTGCTTAGGGGTTTCAACCTGCTGGGCAACCCCAACGATGCTCCTATCGACCTCCAAAGTGCACAGGAGTACCTCGCGGGCTACTATACGCTGACCCCCGACGGCACTTGGCAGCCGCATCTGCTTTCCGATCCTATCGCCGCCGGTCAGGCCTTCCTTGTGCAGGTGAGCGAAGAAACACCGATATACATACCGCTGCAGTCAGGGGAGAGCAAGGGTGTCAGAGCGTCTGAGCGCCAGAGCGCTCTCCGCTTCGAGGTGAGCAACGGCAGGCACAGCGATGTCGCTTATGCAATGATGGACGACACTCCACAGAGCCTGCATAAGTTCGGACACATGGAGGAAGAGCTGCCGACCTTGAGCATCGTGCGTGGCGACGAGCGCTACGCCATCGCCGCCCTCGGCGACAGCTGCAAGGCCTTCCCCCTGACCCTCCAAGCCGCCCCCGGCAGCTATACGATCTCAATGGGTTTAATAGGCGATATGGGCAATGTGGGCTATTGCCACCTTATTGACAAGGTGGCGGGCTGCGACATCGACCTGCTGCAAACTCCCAATTACACATTCACACAATCAAGCAATCAAGCATTCACCGACCGCTTCCTCGTAAAACTCTCCCCCAAACTAAACACTGAACACTTAACACTAAACACTCCCTTCGCCTATCAGCAAGGCAACGAGATTGTCGTCACCGGCGAAGGCACCCTGGAAGCCTACGACGTCATGGGAAGAAAACTCTTCACCCGCGAAGCTAATTCATCACTCATCATTCATCACTCATCATTCCCGGGCACCGGCGTCTACATCCTCCGCCTCGGCGGCCAATCGCAGAAGATAGTCATCAAATAACATTTAAAGGAACGGCGAATTATACAAATTAAACTAATGGCAATGCAGCACAAAAATTACAGGCGAATTACGCTAAATTGCCTGACGGCAGTCCAGCCGCAGCGAAGCGAGCGGCATTCGAGAAATTAGCCTTAAATTGACCTGCGGCAGCAATTCGTGAAATTAGTAGAATTCGCCGTTAAAAAGAAAAATAAGCATCAAATAACAGTTAATGGAACGGCGAATTATACAAATTAAACTAATGGCAACGCAGCACAAAAATTACAGGCGAATTACGCTAAAATGCCTGACGGCAGTCCAGCCGCAGCGAAGCGAGCGGCATTCGAGAAATTAGCCTTAAATTGACCTGCGGCAGCAATTCGTAAAATTAGTAGAATTCGCCGTTAAAAAGAAAAGAATATGAAGATAAACAAGATTATATTGATTTCCGCTGTGGCGGCCCTGCTCGCCGCGGGCTGCGGTAAAGAGGCCGGCGACGGCTTTTTAAAACTCTTCGCCGAGCGCATGGACGGCGGCAACAGCAAGGCCCTCGTGGACCCCATGAGCCCTAGCGGCGCCTCGTGGGTGGCCGACGAGCAGATTGACCTCAACGGCGTCAAATGCACCATCAAAGGCGACGGCGACGCCTTCTACCTCGACGGCGTGACGCCCCTCAACAGCACCATGTATGCCGTCTACCCCGCCACCGTCAACGCCGACGGCAACCACATCGCCGTCTCCAACAACGGCGCCACGGCCTGCGGCGTCAACATCCACTCGCTGAGCGTCGAATTCGTCGACGACAACACCCAGAAGGTCGTCTTCCCCATGGCCGCCAAAGCCGCCGCCAACAGCCGTGGCCTTAAGTTCCGCCACCTCACGGGCGGCATCCGCCTGACGCTGCAGAACACCAAGGCCGACGCCGACCTCAATGTGGCACGTCTCGTGGTGACGGCCACCACCGCCTCCCACGAGCCCGCCATCTACAAGGACCTCTGTCCCTCGATGGACGGCTGGAACCCCAGCCTGCTCCCCGCTATCCCCTCGGGCGAGGTGGGCTCGATCAATGGAAACCAGGATGTCCGGTTTATCTCCGACATGACCCTCTTCCTCAAGGACGGCTCCAATAACTACAAGACCATCACCCGCGATAACGGCACCATCACCTTCTGCATGCCCCTGCTCGCCCGCGAGGTCAAGTACCTCACCGTCACGGGCTACTCCTCCACAGGCACCGAGCTCTTCTCCAAGGAAAAGACCCTCGAAACTCCTACCGCCATCCAGCGCAACGTAATGTACGATATTCCTATTATTGAATTAAGGTAGTTAAAGTAGTTAAGGTAGTTAAAGTAGTTAAAGCCAATAGCAACATCTGGCACGTAGTTAAAGCCAATAGCAGTGGCTGGCACATTAATGAAACACAATATTTTTGCTATGAACAAGAAACAATATACAGCTCCCGTGTTGACCGTAGTGGAATTCAAGGCCGAGAGAGGCTATGCCTTCAGCGGTATGGATATGGGCCTCTTCATGACCAACGCCGAGGCCGATATCCAATTCAACACACAGGGACAAGAGAACTGGAGCACTGGCGGCAGCCTCTTCGACCGTTGGGATTAGACAGCCACCCGCAGCTCCACCATGAATCCTTTTCCGACGGGCGACACAATATTGTCGCCCGTTTTTCGTTATCATCTCAATTAGAACTTATTTCTCCGGCAGATTCCTATCTCAATCAGAACTATCAGAACTAACCACTCATAAATCATAATTCATAATTCATAAATCATAATTCATCACTCATCACTCCTCACTCATCACTCATCACTTTCCTATCTCAATCAAAACTAAAAAAACTATCAGAACTAACCACTCATAAATCATAAATCATCACTCTCAGAACTTATTTCTCCGACAGATTTTAAAAGATTTAAAAAGAATTCCTAATTCATCACTAAACACTAAACACTCATCACTCCCCACTCCTCACTCCTCACTCCTCACTCCTCACTAAACACTAAACACTAAACACTAAACACTCATCACTCCTCACTCATCACTCCTCACTCCTCACTCCCCACTAACCACTCCCCACTAAACACTAACCACTAAATATCATGCCCGACGACAAAAAGATTATTTTCTCCATGGTAGGCGTGGGCAAGCTTATCCCGCCTAGCCGCCAGATTCTGAAAGACATTTACCTGAGCTTCTTCTACGGAGCCAAGATAGGCATCATAGGCCTCAACGGCAGCGGCAAGTCGTCGCTGATGAAGATCATCGCCGGTGTCGACAAGGACTACCAGGGCGAGGTGGTCTTCTCCCCCGGCTACAGCGTGGGCTACCTCGAGCAGGAGCCCCAGCTCGACGACACCAAGACCGTCAAGGAGGTCGTGCAGGAGGCCGTGCAGGAGGTCGTCGACCTCCTCAAGGAGTACGACGAGGTGAACAACGCCTTCGCCGAGCCCGACGCCGACTTCGACAAGCTCATCGCCCGCCAGGGCGAGCTCACAGAACTCCTCGAGGCCCACGACGCCTGGAACCTCGACACCAAGCTCGAGCGCGCCATGGACGCCCTGCGCTGCCCCGACGAAGACCAGCTGGTAAAGAACCTCAGCGGTGGCGAACGCCGCCGCGTGGCACTCTGCCGCCTCCTGCTCCAGGAGCCTGATATCCTGCTGCTCGACGAGCCCACCAACCACCTCGACGCCGAGAGCATCGACTGGCTCGAGCAGCACCTCCAGCAGTACAAGGGCACCGTCATCGCCGTGACCCACGACCGCTACTTCCTCGACCATGTCGCCGGATGGATCCTCGAGCTCGATAGGGGAGAGGGCATCCCCTGGAAGGGCAACTACAGCTCCTGGCTCGAGCAGAAGACCGCCCGCCTGGCCATGGAGGAGAAGCAGGAGAGCAAGAGAAGAAAAACGCTGCAGCGCGAGCTGGAGTGGGTGCGCATGGCCCCCAAGGCACGCCACGCCAAGGGCAAGGCCCGTCTCGCCGCCTACGACCGCCTCCTCAACGAGGATGTCAAAGAGAAAGAGCAAAACCTCGAGATATTCATCCCCAACGGCCCCCGTCTGGGCAACAAAGTGCTGGAAGTCAACGGCGTCAGCAAGGCCTACGGCGACAAGCTGCTGTACGAGAACCTCACCTTCTCCCTGCCGCCTGCCGGCATCGTGGGCATCATAGGCCCCAACGGCTGCGGCAAGACCACCCTCTTCCGCCTCATCATGGGACTCGAAAAACCCGACAGCGGCACCTTCGAGGTCGGCGAGACCGTCAAGATAGGCTATATCGACCAGCAGCATGCCGAGATAGACCCCGAGAAGAGCGTCTACGAGATGATCTCCGGCGGCAATGAGAACCTGCAGGTCGGCGGGCGTTTAATAAATTCGCGCGCGTACATATCTAGATTCAACTTCACCGGCACCGACCAGAGCAAGAAGGTGGGCGTGCTCAGCGGTGGCGAGCGCAACCGCCTGCACCTGGCGCTGACGCTCAAGAGCGAGGCCAACGTCTTGCTCCTCGACGAGCCCACCAACGACATCGACGTCAACACCATGCGGGCCCTGGAGGAGGGCTTGGAGAACTTCGCCGGCTGCGCCGTGGTCATCAGCCACGACCGCTGGTTCCTCGACCGCATCTGCACGCACATCCTCGCCTTCGAGGGCGACTCGCAGGTCTACTTCTTCGAGGGTGGCTACACCGAGTACGAGGAGAACCGCAAGAAACGCCTCGGCGACGACACCCCCCACCGCATCCACTACAAGAAACTGAAATGAGTGAGGAGTGTTTAGTGTTAAGTGTTTAGTGTTAAGTGTTTAGTGTTTAGTGGTTAGTGTTTAGTGATGAGTGATGAGTGATGAGTGATGAGTGAGGAATTAAGAATTAAGAATTAAGAATTAAGAATTAGGAATTAACCGCGACAGGTCACCGCCGAAGGCAAGAGGAAGTCCAGTGAACTTCCGGGCAGAGCATGAGTAAGGCGTTAATTTATAAGATTTATAGATTTCGTGAGCGAAGCGAGCAGGAGAAAAGAATAATGATGATTTATGATTTATGAATTATGATTTATGAGTTAAGAGTCCCCGCCGATAGGCGGAAATAATTTACTAGATTTATAGATTTCGTGAGCGCAGCGAGCAGGAGAATAAAGATTAACCGAGACGAGCCCCCCGCGCAAGCGGCAAATCTACAAGATCAACGAGATCTCGCGAAGCGAAGCGAGCAGGCGAAAAGAAAAAGAGATTAACCGAGACCGACCCCCGCGCAAGCGGCAAATCTACGGAGCTTAAACTTTTAGACAATAAGATCATGAAGAAAAGCTATATATATATAATATGTATACTGACAGCGGCCCTGGCCGCCTGTTCAGGTCGCGGCAGCGCCGACCGCCCCGCCGGCGGCGCCGCCGACACCGTGTATAGCGAGCAAGCGGTGCTCTCCGTCTACGGCAGCGACCCCCAGCGCGCCCTGACGATGATAGACTCCGGCGTCCTGGTGGGCACCCTCGAGCCCGACCTCGCCACCCTGCTCCGCGCCACCGTCTACTGCAACTCCTCCGACGAATGGCCCATCGACACGGCCTGTCAGATGCTCGAGGGACTCCTCGAGACCGACCTCGTGGCGCAGAACCCCAGCTACCACCAGAATGTCCTCGACCTCCTCATTAATGTCTCGCGCCGCCGCAGCGACAACGTCTCCTACCTCCGCTGGGCTACCGAGAAGGCCGACTTCTGCCGCCAGCAGGACCAGGAGACCGAGGCCCTGCGCACCGAGGCAGAGATCGGCGCCGTACTCACCCTCATGGGCGATGTCGAGAAGGGCCTCGCCAAGCTCGACGGCGTCATCGCCACACTCGACAACATGCGCCATTTCAACGAGATGGACGCCTGCATCATCGCCCTCAAACGCAAGATCTACGTCCTCTTCGAGGTCGAACGCCCCGACGAGGTCATCCCCCTGGCCAAACGGATGGTCGCGAAACTCAACGACTACCGCGAGCACCCCGACGACTACGACGACGGCTCCTTCCGCATGCCGCCCGACGAAGAGAAACGCCTGGGCTACTGCGAGTTCTACACCTCCCAAGCCTACAGCTACCTCACCATCGCCTACGGCGATATGAGCAGTCAGCCAACAGATAACTCCGCTCCTCATTCATCACAGCCCACTAAATTCCTCGACTCCTCGAGGTACTACCTCTCCCTCTTCGAGAACACAGACTATGCCAAGACCTTCAACGGCAGGATGATGCTCTCCTCGGCCTACCTGCGCCTCGGCCAGTACGGCAAGGTGCTGCCCATCTACGACGAGGTCGAGGCCCGCATGGGCGACGACACCGTCAACGGCAACTACGCCACCAACCTCAAGGGCCGCGCCATCATCGCCGAGGCCATGGGCAACTACCGCGCCGCCACCTCCTACCTCAAACGCTACGGCAACCTCAAGGAAACCCTTCACAAACAGCTCCTTGAGAGCCGCGCCCACGAATACGCCGCACGCTACCACCTGCAGGAGGAGGAGATGGAATCCGAGCGCCTGAAGGAGCGAAGCGAGCGGATCTGGATCATCGCCATCGCGGCCACCGCCTTCGCCATCCTGGTGGTGCTGTCCTGCCTCTGGCTCGGCTTCTCCCGCCGCGCCATCAGCCGCAAAAACAAGGTGTTGGCCGAGCAGCTGGCCGACATCACCCGTAGGGGCGTACCCCCGTGTACGCCCGTAAACGACGCATTGGGCGTACCCCCGTGTACGCCCGAAAACGACGCATTGGGCGTACACGGGGGTACGCCCCTACCGGAACCGTCAGACAGTCACGCATTCTCACCGTCAGACATTAACGCGTTGACAGACGAACAGCTCTTTAAGTATCTTAGCGACGTCATCCGGAGGGAGAAGCTCTTCCTCGACAACAACTTCGGCCGCGAGACGCTCATGGAGCGCTTCCACCTTACCGACCGCCGCATCGGTGCCGCCTTCACCAAGGGCAGCAAGAGCGGCTCCGAGGCGGGCGGGCAGTCCGACGGACAGAAGGGCTATGCCTCCATCTCCGACTTCATCCGTGAGCTGCGCCTGGAATATGCCTGTCAGCTCCTCACCGAGTCTCCCGACATGACTATCAGCGACATAGCCGCCACGTCGGGCTTCGGCAGCCCCATCGTCTTCAACCGCGCCTTCAAGGCCAAGTACGAGATCACCCCCACCTACTACCGCGAGCAGATGAACGGCGCCTCGACCTGACGTCGAGACGAGACGAAAAGACTAAAAGACAAAAAGACAAAAAGATTTTTTTTTAAAGACAACCACTTTTTTGTTTTAAAGACAACAGCCCCTTTTTTTGTTTTAAAGACAACAAAGACAACAAAAAACAACGAGAATTATGATTTATGATTTATGAATTATGAGTGATGAGTGTTTAGTGTTTAGTGTTTAGTGTTTAGTGGTTAGTGGGGAGTGAGGAGTGAAGAATGATGAGTGTATCTTATAGCTCCCGGAGGGAGCATTCTCTCAGTAACCCCAGACGGCAGTCTGGGGATTCAGACCCACCCCCTTACCCACCTCTCAGCGTCCCGGAGGGACGCGCTCTCAGTCTGCCTGCCCCTTGGGGCACGGCCTGC
>Ga0326513_10000731_pt1 | contig 27907 bp, 25 predicted proteins | sample 2_2465_0518_D_FD_203654 | JGI IMG/M metagenome (GOLD analysis project Ga0326513, IMG submission 203654) | Bovine rumen microbial communities from UC Davis, California, United States - 2_2465_0518 | ecosystem: Host-associated > Mammals > Digestive system > Stomach > Rumen | place: USA... | reverse complement strand
CTTCGAGAAGGATCTTCTTGCCTGCCTTAACTGCCTCATACAGGAATGCCTGAGTATTGGTAACAAAAGGCTTGATGAGTCTTCCCTGCTCGAGCATCTCTGCCAGCAGTTCATCCGGGTTGATGGGATCCTTGTGATAGAGATTAACGAGGAGCGCATTCTTGATCTCGAGGACGCGCTCGATCTTCTCCTTGAGCGTAATCTCATCGAAGAGCTCTGATACCTGGAATCCGATCTTCGCATACTTGTCAGAGAAGAACGGAGCTATACCGGACTTTGTGGAACCGAACGCCTTGCCGCCCAGTCTCTCCTCTTCGAACTTATCGAAATCAACATGGTAAGGCATGACGACCTGAACTCTGTCAGATACCAGCAGCTGCGGATTAAGGCCGCGCTCCTTTATCTCGTTATACTCGTTGATGAACTTGTGGATATCGAGAGCAACACCGTTGCCGATGATGTTTACGATGTTATCGTGGCACACACCGGAAGGCATGAGATGCAGTGCGAATCTTCCGTGCTCGTTTATGATCGTATGGCCTGCGTTCGCGCCGCCCTGAAATCTAATGACGATATCAGAATCGTTAGCGAGAAGATCCGTGATCTTACCCTTACCCTCGTCGCCCCAGTTGGCGCCAACTATCGCGGTTACCATATTAATTCCTCCAATGGTATAAAAATGACGGACCTATTATAAAACTAATTTCCGATTATTGCGAGTTACTGAGCAAGTTTGCAGATAACAAGCTGTCTTAAGGTCGACTGTCCGTTCTCATATGCGCATGTTACCAGCGTCAGCTGCGGCACATCGGACACGCCCGCATCGATGTAATTGATAAGGTCTTCCTTGGGGATGACCAGAGACGACTCCACAACGAAAACATACACCGTACCGTCCGTTGCCGTGAACACGACCTGGTCTCCGGGCACGAGCTTGTTGATCTTCGCGAAAGCAGTTCCGTTCTTGAAGTGGTGTCCTAATATCGTGGAGTTTCCGTTCTGACCGGGCACTACCGAATATTCATAGAGACCTACTCCGTAACGGAGCGATTCCTTGGTGGCAACATCCCACACCGGCATCTCCTGGCCGATGGCATCTATCGTAAGGATGCCGATGCAGTTGAGGACAACATCCTCCCCGCCGCCGCCTGACTGTGCCTGGCTGCTCTCCATCTCTATGATGGCTTCCTCGTCACCGTAGTAGTCGATGCTCTCCCCCGGGACTTCGTTGCCGTCCTTGGGAACGACCATCGTTATCTCGGTGTTGCCCGCACTCATCTCCGAATGGATGATGTTCATGGCATCATCCGTTATCTGTGAACGCTTCCAGGCCTTAAACGGCTCTATCAGAAGGAATATCACGCCGGCTATCAGCAGGATGCCGCTGATGATTATAAAGATGGTATTGATCCTTCTTCTCTTAAGTCTGTCTGCTTCGCCCATATCACTGCGGGACATATTAGGTACACCTCGTTTTATTAATCAAAATCCACTAACATTATACCCCCTATCCGTGCTATTATGTTGTTTACTCGCGTAAAAGCAATGGAGGGGACAACATGGACTCAAAAGTCGACACTACAGTTTGGGAAAACGCACTTAAGCTGCTCAAATACGATCCCAGTGTTGATAAATTCGCATACGATTCCCTCCTCATGAACATGAGGGTCGAATTCTGTGATCCCGATGTCATGATCCTCTCCGTCCGCGACGAATATTCCCTTACTCTCGTTAAGGGTCAGACCCTGGGCCAGACGGTCCAGAAGGCCATCAATTCGGCTGCCGGCAAGACTATCACGGTAAAGTTCGTCCTCCAGGGCGACGAGAATGCCGTCAAGACTTCCGTAAGCTCCGAGAAGAAGGCATTAAGAAGCGAGAAGAACACTCCTTCGGTGTCGGGTCTGTCCGGAGAGTTCACTTTCGATAACTTCGTCGTAGGAGACTGTAATCGTTTTGCGCATGCGTCGGCGATGACCGTAGCGGCAAAGCCTGGCCAGAGGCAGCGTAACCCCTTCTTCCTGTGGGGTAATTCCGGTCTCGGCAAGACTCACCTGATGAAGGCCATCGGCAATTCGATAATGCAGCAGTATCCCGGCAAGAAGGTCATATATACGACCTGCGAGGAGTTCACCAATGCTTTTGTTGCCTGCGTAAGTAAGAATAATTACGAGCCTTTCAGGAACAAGTACAGGACCGTTGATGTCCTTCTTATCGACGATATACAGTTCCTTATCGGCAAGGAAGGTGTTCAGGCTGAGTTCTTCAATACTTTCGAGGCGCTGATAAGTGACAAGAAGCAGATCGTAATTACATGCGACAAGGCTCCGAATAACCTCAAAGAGCTTGATAACAGGCTTGTCTCGAGGTTCCAGGACGGTATAATGTTCGACGTTCAGCCGCCGGATTTTGAGACGCGTAAGGCTATCTTCCTTCAGAAGATGGAGACTGACGGTATTGAGATCTCTGATGAGATAGTTAACTTTGTTTGCGAGAACATAACTACAAATATAAGGCAGCTTAATGGTGCTTATAATACTTTGTCCACTTATCTTGCGCTTGCCAACGGCAGCCTGACGCTGGAAGAAGTTGAGAAGATAATGGCTCCTATCATCTCTCCAAACAATAAGAAATACCTTAAGCCTGAGGTCGTTATAAACGCAGTTGCAAAATACTATGATCTTCCTGCAGATAAGCTCTCTTCAAAGCAAAGAAGCGCTGAAATCGCTGATGCCAGGAACGTTGCAATGTGGATCTGCAGAGAGTATCTCGAGATGAATCTGGATAAGATAGGCTCTTATTTTGGAGGCAGAACTCATTCTACTGTATTGCACAGCTGCAATAATATCGATGATAATCCCCAGCTCAAGAAGGATGCTGAAGAGATCATCAAGCTGATGACCACCTGAGTGTTTTGAACATTTTTTGTTCGTAAGTTCATAAGTCGGTGTAGATTTAATGTCGACAAATTGTTCACAAAAAACCGATGTTTATAACCGACAAGTTATGCATTTGATATTTGACCGGTTTGAACAACTTTTGAAATGGCTGAAAGCCTTGTAAAAATTCTTTTAGAACGGCTTTTGAACAGTATATTCAGACCATAATATAGAATACTACTGAGATATTGAAATATTGCACTGCACACGCCCGAAAATGAGACTTTGTAACATAGTTAAAGTGGCCAAAACACCTTTAATTCCGCTCGCATATATAGTATAATTTACCGCGTAAAAATTATTTAATACGGGAGTGGAATATATGAAGCTTACATGTAACAGAGACGACCTCATTAACAATATCTCTATAGTCCAGAAGGCAGTTTCATCCAACAGCACCAACGCTCTGTTGAACGGTATCCTTATCGAAGCTTCTTCAGATAATAAGATCAAGCTTACGGGATATGATCTTCAGACCGGTATCGAGGCAGATGTTACCGCAGATGTATTTGATAGGGGTTCTATCGTAGTTGATTCGAAGCTTTTCGGTGAGATCATAAGGAAGCTTCCTGAGAATGATGTTGATATCAATGTAGATTCCAACTTCACCATGAAGATCGAGTGCGGAAGCGTTAAGTTCAAGATCTCCGGCATGGATCCCGAGAACTTCCCCAGGATCCCCGAGATCGACGAGACGACTTCAGAGAAGATAGTCATTCCGCAGAAGATGCTTAAGGGTATGATCAATCATACTTTCTTTGCTATCTCCAAGGATAATTCACGTCCTGTCCTTACTGGTTCCAACCTCGTATCAGACGGCTCCACCCTCTCCATGGTATCCATTGACGGCTTCAGAATGGCCATCAACAAGGAAGACATGGGTGCTGATTTCCCGAAGATCAATTACATCGTACCCGGTAAGGCACTTGGTGAGATGAGGAATATCTTAAGCGATGACAAGGATGCAGAGATAATCCTTTATACATCTATGCAGAATCTCCTCTTCGATATCGGCAATGTCCGCATGGTATCAAGACTTATCGAAGGCAACTTCATCAACTTCGATTCGATCATCGCGAAGAACCCAAAGACAGTCATGAAGATCGACAGGAAGGCTCTCTTCGATGCAGTAGACAGAGCTACGCTCATCATCGTTACTGATGACCGTAAGTGCCCGGTACAGTTCACGATGAGCGATCCTTCCGTCCTTAACGTTACCGCTCAGTCCGAGCAGGGTGACGTTCACGAGGAGATCGACGTTGAAGTAGAAGGCGATCTTGTTGATGTTGATTTCAACTCCAAGTACATTCTCGATGCTCTTAAGAATATCGACGATGACGTTATCAGGATCGAAGTAAACGGTACCCAGGGACCTTGCATCATCAAGCCTGTTGAGGGAGAGAAGTACATCTACCTTATCCTTCCTATCAGACGCTGATGTACATCAGGAAGATACATCTGGAGAATTTCAGGAATTACACAGGGCTCGACCTAGACGTCGGGCCTTCTGTTAATATTTTCTACGGTAATAATGCTCAGGGTAAGACGAATATCATTGAATCGATATATGTCGGAGCTTCAGTTGCCTCACACAGGACTGCGAAGGATCAGGATCTTATAAGATTCGGCAGCGGCGGATATAAGATAGACCTTCTGATAGCCTGTGACGGAGGATATGATACCGAATTATCGGCTCAATATACGGCTAATCCCAAGCCTAAGAGGGTATTAAGGCAGGATGGAGCCGAGATCCGCAGAATATCCGACTATATAGGCATTTGTAACACTGTTATCTTTGCTCCCGAGGACCTGAATATCGTCAAAGGAGCCCCTTCTGCCAGACGTAAGTTCCTGAATACGATAATCATGAAGGTATCCCCTACTTATGTGAACCTTCTCGGCGAGATCGGAAGGCTGATAGAGCAGAAGAATGCGACCCTGAAGGATGCCAGATTCGGCCATTCAAATGGTGATATAGGCTCAACGCTTGATTTCTGGGACTTCTCGATAGCAGATCTGTCTGCAGACATCATCCTCAACAGATACCGTTTTGCACGATTATTATCCGGTATGGCAGCAAAACATCACGCTTCCATATCAGGCGGCAAGGAAGAGCTCTCTTTGGACTACGACACGATAGGGGGCACTGTGAGCGTTCTGGAGGGCTTCTTATCAGAAAACGGGGTGTATGATGACTTTATGGCCGGAAAGCTCTCACAGGGCAAATATGGGGCAATTAAGGCTATACTCTCTGAGGCAGTTCTCTCCAAGTTGAGATCGAGCCGTGAATATGACCTCGATAAGGGCATATCTTCGATCGGGATCAACAAGGATGACCTTAATATCAAACTGGAAGGCCTTCAGATGAGGAATTTCTCTTCCCAGGGACAGCAGAGATCTGCAGCTTTGGCACTCAAATTAGCCGAATTAGAGATAATCCGCAGATTTGTCTCCTCTACCCCGATCCTGCTGCTTGACGATGTATTCTCAGAATTAGATTCTTCACGCCGTGCAAGCCTTGTAACGGCCATGACGGATGCCCAGATATTCATTACCTGTACTGAGAAAGAGATGATCGCAGGCGAATTAGAGGGTCTTATAGGCACAAATCAGGCCAATTACTACAAAGTATCTGCCGGAACAGTCATTCCGGAGTGATTTTCTATATTATAATAATTATATTTATTAGCTTGAAAATAAGAAAAATGATATAATCAGATAGCTGAATTGAGTCCAAACGTACGGAGGAACCATGTTCGTTCATATAGGCGGTGACATGTCAGTACGCGCGGCGTCCGTTACTGCGGTGATCAATCTCGAGGAAGTCCCCCCTTCAAGGAAGGATGTAGCCGAGTTCATCAACAGTGAAGACGAAGCCGGAAGACTTCAATATGTTACGGAAGAGATTCCCAAGACGATCGTCATAACAGACGATAAAACATATGTTTCCTCAATCTCGGCAACTGTACTGTTAAACAGACTGGAGTCTTCCGGAATCACCCCGGAAAGTGCCCTGTAACAGTATTACAAATCCTTATTTCTCAAGGGTTACGGCGATTATATTAATAATAGGGAGAATTTGAGCAAAAATGGCAGAGAATGAGAATGAACAGCCCAAGAACAGCGGCGAAGTAGACCTTTATTTCCAGCCTGTAGAGGATTCTGACAGTGATGAACTCAAGAATCTGGCGGAGAATCCGAGAGCTCTGACAGAGGACTTCAAGGATGAGTCCATGGCAGATGTTGCTGCGGCTTCAGAAGGTCAGGATCAGTTCGATACATCCAATAACAGCTCCTATGATGAAGGAGATATTCAGGTCCTTGAAGGTCTTGAAGCGGTCAGGAAGAGACCGGGAATGTATATCGGAGATACTACTTTGAGAGGTCTCCACCACCTTATCTACGAGATCGTTGCTAATTCCGTAGATGAAGCACTTGCAGGACGCTGCGATACAATTGATGTTGTGCTTAATAAGGACGGGTCCGTTACTGTTACGGACGATGGTTCCGGAATCCCTGTAGGTAATCATCCTAAGCTCGGTATTCCTACGGTTGAAGTCGTTCATACAGTACTTCACGCAGGCGGTAAATTCGGCGGCGGAGCTTATACGGTATCCGGCGGTCTTCACGGCGTAGGCGCATCCGTTGTTAATGCTCTGTCTTCTCACATGAAGGTCCAGGTAAAGCGTGAAGGCAACATCTATGAGATCGAATTCGAGAAGGGTAAGACAACGGTTCCGCTCCATATTGTAGGCACCTGTGATCCTTCTGATACAGGTACTATCACTAATTTCATCCCTGATAATGAGATCTTCCCTGACATCAGATTCGACTTCGATTCAATGATCACAAGATACAGAGAGATGGCATTCCTCAACAAGGAAGTAACCATCGATCTTACAGATGACAGAGGCGAAGAACCCATTAAGAAGCATCTGCATTATGACGGAGGAATTATCTCTTTCGTTGAGTATCTCAACAGACATAAGGAGCCCATCAATGTACCTCCCATCTATTTTGCTACAAAGCAGGGAGACAGCTTCGTAGAGATCGCTCTGCAGTACAACGATTCCTATCAGGAGACCGTATACTCTTACGCAAACAATATCGCTACACCTGAAGGCGGTACGCATCTCGTAGGCTTCAGAAGCGCCATGACACGTGCCATCAACGATTATGCAAAGAAGTATAAGTTCCTTAAGGATGGAGATTCCAAGCTCCAGGGCGAGGATACAAGAGAAGGACTTGCAGCGATAATCTCAGTTAAGCTCACGGATCCTCAGTTCGAGGGACAGACGAAGTCCAAGCTCGGTAATGCCGAGATCAGACCCATGGTAGAGAATGTAGTATCTGAGAAGCTCGAGATCTACCTTGAAGAGCATCCAGATATTGCAAAGCTCATCATGGATAAGTGCCTGTCTGCATCCCGTGCGCGTGATGCAGCAAAGAGAGCAAGAGAACTTACCAGAAGGAAGACAGTATTTGAGAATAACTCACTTCCCGGAAAGCTTGCAGATTGTCAGTCCAACGAAGCAGAGTTCTGCGAGATCTTCATCGTAGAGGGAGACTCCGCAGGCGGATCTGCAAAGCAGGGAAGAGAGCGTAAGTATCAGGCGATCCTTCCTCTCTGGGGTAAGATGCTGAACGTTGAGAAGGCTCGTATCGATAAGGTTTATTCTAATGAGAAGCTCCAGCCGGTAGTTATGGCACTTGGTGCAGGAATCGGCGATGAATTTGATGAGAGCAAACTCAGATATCACAAGGTCATCATCATGGCCGATGCCGATGTCGACGGTTCTCACATCAGAACACTTCTCCTCACATTCTTCTTCAGATACTTAAGGCCTCTCGTTGACGGCGGATATGTCTATATCGCCTGCCCGCCGCTCTATAAGGTTTATAAGGGCGATGAAGCATATTACGCTTATGACGAGAAGGAGATAGAGCAGATCAAGGCTGAGCATAAGTGGGAGAATCCTCTTATCCAGCGATTCAAGGGTCTCGGAGAGATGAGCTCCGAACAGCTCTGGGATACTACTATGAACCCGCTTACCCGTAAGCTGCTCCGCGTTACTCTTGCTGATGCACAGGCCGCTGATGAGACATTCACGCTCCTCATGGGTGATCAGGTCGAACCCCGTAAGGAATTCATCCAGGAGAATGCTAAGCTTGCTAATATCGATAACTGATAGTATTATTATCTGATCTGTAAGACGCCCTGCCATTCGGTGGGGCGTTTCTAATTGTTCCACGTGGAACAATCCTCCTGAAAACTTCTCTATATTGATGAATGTTCCACGTGGAACATTCAAAAAGTGTAATAACAATGCAATATAATAATGAAATTACTAATGATACTATATTTATATATTATAGAAATTAGGGGTAATTAGTATGGCTATTGTTATCTCACTGGTAAATCAGAAGGGTGGAGTAGGTAAGACTACTACTGCTGTAAGCGTAGCGGCTTTTCTGGGAAAGAGAAAAAAGAAGGTCCTTCTCGTTGATATTGACCCGCAGGCAAACGCCAGCAGCGGTCTCGGCGTAGATAAGGGATCTCTTGAGAAGACTGTATATGATGTTCTGATCAAGGATGTGCCGATAAGCGAAGTCGTTTTCGAGACGGATGCGCAGAATGTGGATATCGTTCCTACCAACATAAATCTTGCCGGAGCAGAAGTTGAACTAGTCACTGCCATCTCCCGTGAGCAGATCCTCAAGAAGGCTCTTGCAGAGGTCCGGGATGATTATGACTACATCATCATCGACTGTCCTCCGTCTCTCGGTCTTCTTACGATCAATGCCCTCACGGCATCAGATAAGATCATTATCCCGATCCAAGGTGAGTACTATGCTCTTGAAGGTCTTGCTCAGCTCGTGGAGACGATCAATATTGTTAAGAAGAAGCTCAATCCGAATATCGAGATCCTGGGTGTAGTTCTGACGATGTTTGACCTCCGCACACAGCTCTCCAAGCAGGTCAAGGAAGAGGTTGAGAATTACTTCGAGAAGAAGGTGTTCAAGACCGTTATCCCGAGGAATGTAAGACTCGCTGAAGCTCCCAGCCACGGCCAGGCGATCAGCGATTACGATAAGAACTCGAAGGGCGCCAAAGCCTATGAATCATTGGCTTCCGAGATAATCAAGAGAACCAAATAAACATAGACGTACATCTATATATTAACCCGTTACGGGGGGAGAAAGAACTATGGCAGCAGCAAAAAAAGGATTAGGAAAAGGACTGGGTGCACTACTCTCATCTGAGGGTATCCCGGAGGATCAGAAGGACTCTGTAGTAGAGCTTAAGATCAACGATGTATCACCGAATACGGATCAGCCCCGTAAGACTTTTGATGAAGAGAGGCTTAACGAGCTTGCAGATTCCATCAAGGAGAACGGCGTTATCCAGCCTATAATCGTTCAGCGTAAGGCAAAGGGCTATACGATCGTTGCAGGCGAGAGAAGATGGAGAGCCGCAAGACTTGCAGGGCTTAAGCTCATCCCCGCCATCGTAAGAGACCTTACGGATAAGCAGGTTATGGAGCAGGCACTCATCGAGAACCTCCAGAGAGAAGACCTCAATCCTCTCGAAGAAGCAGAGGCTATGCAGAGCCTTATCAAGACACACCACATGACGCAGGATCAGCTGTCGAAGAAACTCGGTAAGCCCAGAGCGACCATCGCTAACGCTCTGCGTCTTCTCAACCTCGACGAATCCCTGCATGAGTTCCTGGTTCGCGGAGACCTCTCTGCAGGCCACGCCAAGGCCATCTTAAGCCTCAAGGACAGGGAAGACCAGAGAAAGGTCGCAGACGTCATCATAGAACGCGATATGAGCGTCAGACAGGCCGAGGAATATGTCCGTAAGTATGTTGACCTTCAGAACAATCCGAAGCCCGCTGCAAAGGCCGTAGAGCTCGATCCTCAGGCTAAGCTCAGCATTAAAGAAGTAGAGACAAGACTTAAGAAGTCTCTGGGATCCAAGGTAAGGATCAAGCCGTCAGGAGATGCATCCGGCAAGGGAAGGATCGTTATCGACTACAAGAATCCCGAAGATCTGGACAGACTCCTTGAGATACTCGGATAAGGTACATTTGCGGAGGTTGAAAAGCCTCCGCAAATCGTATATACTTAAGTGCCTTTAGATACGGAGCTGTATCGAAGTGGTCATAACGAGGCGGTCTTGAAAACCGTTTGCCTTCACGGGCACCAGGGTTCGAATCCCTGCGGCTCCGCCAAAAATGAATTGGGCGTCGCAAATAGTCAATAAACACAGGGGGTTTGGTGAATCTCTAAGTTCCTAAGAACTTGACTTACCACCAATTTACCACTAGAAGCGACAAGATAAGAAGATGTGCCCAAAGTATAAAGACCGGACAGATGTCCGGTCTTTTTCTTTTGGTTTTTAATAGTAAGGAATATTCGTGATTTTATCTACCAAACTCGTTTACTGCACAGACAATGCAGAACAGTTCCGTCTTCCGCTATGTATATTTTCCCCTTTTCGCAAAGGATAACCTCCATACCTGCCTTATTGGCAAACTGTATCAGATCATTTGCTTCAAAAGATTCCCAGTAAATATCTCCTTTGGCATACGGAAAGAATTTCCGGCCATCCAGGCAATTGGGATAATTCTCTTTCAGATAATTATAATCATGCGTCGAGAAACTGAGCAGACCACCTGTCTTAAGAACTCTTTTGCATTCCGACAGATATCTGCTCTTCAACTCGTCTCCATACAACAATCCGAGAGTTTGTGCCCAGATAAGCACAACATCAAAAGAATTATCAGGGAAATCCAGATGTTCTCCATCATATTCGCTAAATAATAACTTATATCCTTTGTCAGCAGATAACTGCTTTACTCGTGATATAACTTCTTTCGAAATATCGATCCCGACAACTTCAAATCCGAGATCATGTAATGCGAATGCTTCACGACCCAAACCGCAGCCGATGTCCAATATTCTTGCGCCGGAAGGGAAGTGCCCCGCAACTGTTTTTTCCCATTCTTTTAATGCAGGATTCCAGTCCTGCATTTCATCAACGTTCTTGGTATCCTCATACCACTGTGAAACAATGTCATCCATATTTATAGCCGTTTGGAATCCTTATAAATGCGCGGATATGCTCATCCACAGGTCGCTCGATGATCACTGACCTGTTATTAACATTTCCTTCGACGGCGAGGATGGTATTCTCGCGCTTTTCGATTACTATACCGATGTGGTCGTGTTCCATGTTCTCGAAAACACGGTCATAAAGAACAATGTCTCCCGGCTCAGGAATAAAGTCCGCAACACCCTTGTAATATCCAATCTGAGGATTGCCAAGAGCAAATTCTTCCCACGCGATGCAGCCTGCCAAATGACATGTCCTGCATTCGTTCGGACGGATCGGAATATCGAAGCCCGCTTCCGTTATGCAATAATAAACGAAAGCCGCGCACCACAGACCGTCAGCTTCTTCCAGCGTCCACTTAGGGAACAGCTGAATGATCGGACCCAGGTTAGACTCTTTGCCTTCTTCAAAACCATGGAAAGGAGTCCGCGCCTTTTCTTCGGCTATTTCTGCCAATAATAATCTTGTTGCTTTCATCATGATATTAAAAGTTAATCGACAAAGAATTCCTTACTTCTTTATCACGGCCACGATCCAGTCGGGGTCGGGAGTCTTCATCTTCGGGTTATAGGCCATCTCTTCCATTATGCCCTGCACGGTGGACCAGAAACACTGCGAGAGCAGCTCGGGATTGCCTTTGCGGAACACGCCCTTGGCCTGGCCTGCCTTGATGAGCTTCGCCGAGCTCTTGACCGCACTTACCGACAGCGCGATCTGCCTTGCTTCTTCGGGCATTCCCGGGCGTCGTGCCTGTCCCATGAGAACGAACATGTTGAACACCCACGGCTGCGTCTTGCTGTATTCAAAAAGCTTTGCCAGGAAGCCCTTGAAGTACATCTCGGGATCAATATCGCCTTCGGGCTTGAAGCTGCCCGTACCTGCTGCACCCATCTTCACGAGTTCCGTCAGGAGGCTCTCCTTGGACTCGAAATAGTGGAACAGCAGCCCCGTGCTCATCGGCACAGCCTCGGCAATATCCGTGATCTTCGTCTCGTAGTAACCTCTGGTCACAAAGAGGTTCAGAGCGGTCATGAGAATGGCGTTGCGTTTCTCTTCTTTCTGTTCCTTGCGAGTCATATGTTGATGTCCCTGCCGTTCTTCTTAAGTATCCTCTGTACTGCGAACTTACCGCTTGCGACTGCAACAGGAAGGCCTCCGGGCGAGTTTGTCCACTGGCCTGCAACGTACAGATTGTTGATGCCCTTTATGGTTCCCTTCATCTTGATCTGCTTGCCTTCGGGTGTGGTTACAAAGCTCATGTAGCTTCCGTGATAAGCATTGCAGTATCTCTCATATGTGAGCGGAGTCCAGCTGTCCAGATGCTCCATCTTGCCTTCGAGGGCGGGGAAAGCCTTAACTATCCTTGCCTCGACCTCTGCGGTCAGCCTGTCCTTCAGAGCAGCATATTCTTCCTTGCTGAGGCTCTTCCAGTACTCGTAGTCGCTGTCGCTCTGGGTGATGCAGGTCTGGATGACCTGTCTGCCGTCCTTAATGAAGATATTATCATATCCGTAGCTCTTAACATACATCCTGTCGAACTTCGAGCTGCCCACCTCCACGGGGTCGATATCGATGAAGATCGTCTCGCCCTCATTGAAGTCTACCGGCACCGCGAAAGCGACCTGGAACCCACTCGTGGCAGGGTATGCCTTGGGATTGTTGTATGCTTCCTTAAGCTCTTTGGGCATGTATGTCTCGGGGAGCATCCTGCCGAAGAGAAGGTGCGTGTCTACCGTAGGGATGATATAGTCACCGGATACGATGCTGCCGTCTTCAAGTTCCACGCCGGCAGCGGTCTTACGTTCGAGGATGATGCGCGATACGCCCTTGCCGTAAGTAATCTTTCCGCCGAGGTCCTTGAACTTCTTCTCCATGCGAAGTGACATCTGAAGTGATGCACCCATGGGGATCCCGCCGTTCCCCATTGCCATCGTCGCATAGGATACGAGGAAGGAGTATGCACAGTAGGACTTGGGGAGATAGTCGCACATGAGCTTCTGAAGAAGGGGAGACTTGAAGCGCTTGGAATATTCTTCGAGAGAGATCTTGCCGAACTCCTTCATGACCTTGGGGAAGTCCGCCATGTTCTTGCCCATCTCGATATAGTCCTTGATGCCCCACATCTCCATCGGCTTTCTTGCAGGGAAGAGGCACTGCTTGGACCACTCCACGTTCTGTATGAACTTCCTGATCTCCTCTTCGTCTTCGGGAGATACCGCGATGAGTTCTCTCTGTGTGCGCTCGAGATCGTTCCACAGCGTTGCCTTCTGTCCGTTGTATGTAGAAGTATAGAAGGAATCGATCTTCGCATATTCCGTATCGTCAGACAGCGCTCCGACGGTCTTCCATACGTCGTAGAGCTCGGTTCCCTTGAGTGTGCCCGTGAGCCAGTGGATGCAGTTATCGATGTGATATCCCTTCCTGTTCCATCCGATGCACTCGCCGCCGGGGATCGTGTTCTTCTCGTAGATCTCAGCCTCGAATCCTGCCTTCAGTGCGTAGATACCCGCAGAGAGGCCTGCAATGCCGCCGCCTATTACGATTACTTTCTTTGTGTCTGCCATGTCCTTTATCCTCCGTTGAATTGAATTTCATTGAACACAAATTCAATATATCATTCGCAGGTACCGCTGTCAACACTCTTTTGAATCAAAATTCAACGAACGCTTTGCTATAATGCAATAAAAAGCGAGGTGCGGATATGGACGTCAACAGTTTGCAGTGGACAAGACAGCCGAAGGTATACAGCATTCAGCCGGGCAGGATCGAGATAACGACAGAACCCGGTACGGACCTCTGGCAGAGGACGTACTACCATTTCCGCAACGACAATGCGCCCGTGCTTCAGATGGAGACGGAGGAGAAGTATTTCTCGTTTACCGTTAAGACGGATTACACCGACAGCGGTCACCGTTTCGATCAGTGCGGGATCGTAATGTATCTTGATACGGACAACTGGCTTAAGGCTTCCGTAGAGTTCGAGAACGAGAAGTTCCAGCACCTGGGATCAGTCGTCACCAACCACGGCTATTCCGACTGGGCAACAACGGCCATCCCTGCCGATGTTAAGACCATGTGGTACAGGTTCAGCAGAAGGGAAGACGATTACTGCATCGAGTGTTCTGCTGACGGCGTGACCTTCACGCAGATGCGTGTATGCCATATGTGGGAAGGCGCGGGGAAAGTAAGATTCGGCATCTATGCCTGCAGTCCGGAAGACTCGAGCTTCAAGGCGGTATTTACCGATATGGCGCTGACGGACTGCGTCTGGCAGGCACACGACGGACAGCAGCCTGACTGACAAGCGCCGGGAGCACCGAATGGACAGGATCTTAAGCCACAAACATACATTAAGATTCGCCGGATTCCTGATCCTGGCCGGTATCTGCAACCTGATCGGCAGGACATCCAATTCTCTGTTCAACACGGTGATGTTCTGTGCGAACTTCATTATCTATCTGGGGCTTATCCTGTACTGGACACAGCATGTCATCAAGAGGATCCTTCCGACAAGAACAAGGACATACATAACGGCTTCATCGCTGTTCATGATCTTATACATCCTGCAGAAAGTTGTCAGATACCGTCTGGTCGTGGACTCTGTCGCCGCATACAGGTTCTTGGGATACTTCTACTTCCTTCCTCTTGTCGCGATGCCGACGCTCCTGCTGGTAACTGCCATCGACCTGAGATACGGCAACAGCAAAAAGCGCAATATCGTCGAGAGGGTCATCCTCGCAGTGTCCGCAGCGGTCGCTGCACTTGCTCTGACCAATGACATCCACCATCTCGTCTATATTCCCACAGTGGACCTGTCCGTCTTCGACATGGGCAATAACACTTATACGTGGGGCATCGGCTTCTACGCAATATACGGCTGGATAATCCTTTCTCTGGTTGTAGGTGCAGTACTCCTGTTCAATGCCGTAAGCCAGAACGGAAAGAAAGCCATCGTACTTCTTATCTGCTCCGTCGCGACTTGGATGTTGCTGTCACTCGTACATGCACTGGTATTCGAACGCTTCGAACTGCCGAGGCCGTTCTATAAGCCTGAGATCGACTGCTTCGGCTGCATGCTGATCTTCGAGTGCTGCATCAGGAGCAGGCTCATACCGTTCAACGAGAACTATCAGGGCTTCTTCGAGAATCTGAAGATGCCGATACTCATTACGGACCGCGACCTCGAGATCGTCCACCAGACAGGCGTTCCGATCAGTGTATCCAAAGACGTCCTCACGAAAGCAAAGAACGTGCCCGTGTATACTGACGAAGACACAAGACTTGCCGCCATGAAGATCCGCGCAGGATACGCATTCTGGACCGAGAACGAGTACGAGCTCAGACAGGAGCGTAAGAGGCTTTATGCAGCCAACGAGATCCTTAGCGAAGAGAACGATCTTATCGAAGTCGAGAATAAGCTCAAGGAGAAGAAGGCCCACCTCGAGGCGCAGAACCTCGTGTACGAGAGGATCACCGAAGCCATCTATCCCAAGCAGAAGAACATAGAGAAGATACTGGCAGGTACCGCTCCTGATACTGAGGCATTCCCGGACGATCTCGGTAAAGCCTGCGTGCTGAATGCATATTCCAAGCGTAAGACGAACCTGCTCCTGCTCAGAGAAGACTCTCTTCCCGCGAGCAACCGCGAACTGTTCCTGGCACTCGCAGAGTCGTGCAGGTTCCTCAAATGCTGCGGCATAGATGCTGCTGCGGTTGGAGAAGAGTATTCCGAACTGCCGATCAAAGCTGTGAATGACCTGTATGATGTTTTCGAGACGGTGGTAGAGACATATCTGTCGACGCTTAAGCGTATGACCGTGTCCATCCTGCCGGACGGCGTGCGTATCGCCATGGAGGCGGAGAAGGAACTTGCCCTTCCGCCCGTGGCTCTTCCCGTGGAGTGCAAGGAGAGTGACGATATCCTGTACATCACCATACTGAACAAGGCGGGAGGTGATGCTACATGACAAGTCTGATATCTGTCGCGGGCACCGGGACCTGGTATGTCATCTGCATCACGGTACTCATTCTCTGCGTGGGCACGCTTTCTACCGTGTTCCGCTGCGTCAGAGACGGACGCAACAAGGCAACGCTCGTCATCTCGATCCTGAACTTTGTACTGATAACGGCGCTGGTAATAGTGCTTATGGACCTCGGGCATTACCTGCATTCTTTCGAGGAGAATGAGTACACGCTGTTCCAGATGTCCCTGTTCGAGACGCCGTACTATGTTTATGTCCTGCTCGAGATCCTGTCGTGCATCGTACTGCTCGCGCTCGGTCTTGAAGGTGCCGGATACCGTTCGCGCTATATCACTCCCGATGCAATTCAGGAAGCGATAGATGCTCTTCCGGAAGGCGTAGCCGTCAGCAGCGAAGACGGCACGGTAAGGCTGGCGAATCTCAGGATGAATAACCTGAGCAGGGCGCTGACAGGCAAAGTCCTGACAAATGCAAAAGAGCTCTGGTCTTATGTGGCCACGGAAGGCTCGGAGCAGGGCGGACAGTATTTCATCCGTAATGCGGGCGAGGCCGTGTGGCTGTTCAACAAAGACAGTCTGACGATAGACGGTACCGTATATGAACAGATCACGGCGATGAACGTTACCGCGCGCTATGCGATCATCAGGGAGCTCGAGGCAAAGCACGAGCGTCTGCAGGACATCCAGCGCCGTATGAGAGAGGTCTCGGATTTGTCCGGCAAGATGTTCATCGCGCAGGAAGAAGCGGATGCCAGGGCGGCTCTGCACAACCAGCTCGGCCAGGTCCTTCTCATGGGCCGCCACTATATCAACCATCCGGATGTAACGGACCCCGGCGTCGTATACGCTGCGACTATGCAGATGAACCAGTTCCTCTTAGGCGAAGCGCAGAAGCCTTATGAAGGTGTCGAGGACGAACTGTCACAGTCGGTATCGCTCGCGAACAGCATCGGTGTCAGGGTGGAGATGACAGGCGATGAGCCGGCGGATTCTGACGTAAGGAAGATCCTTGCTCAGGCCATAACCGAATGCGCCGCCAATACGGTCAAGCACGCGGAAGGCGACATGATAATGATAGACATAAGCGATACCGGCATCGTCATCACGAACAACGGCAGACCGCCTAAGGGCACGATCGCAGAGAGCGGCGGACTCCTCTCGCTCCGCAGGAAGATCGAGGCTATGGGCGGCACCATGCTGATCGAAAGCGATCCCGCGTTCGCACTTCACATACAGCTCTGACGGCGGGGGCCGGGCTGAGGTCCGCCCTGTTTTGAATTGAGTTACTGACATACATGCTGTATATGCAGTAACTCTTGCAGTAATTTTGTTCCCAAGCTACTGTCAACGGAAATCGCAAAAATGGTACAAACGGGTGATAGTAAGCCGCGCTGTGATTCATTACCATATAGACATTACAGCAATTGGCTGCAGACATCTTACCTCAACATTAGGGGTGGCGACGGGAAGAGCGTTGTCACCCCTTAACCATTGCTCAAAAGCTGTAACTGATAAGGCGTTTGTAGAGGGTTTCTAATTCTTAAGAGGGATATGAGTAAGGAGAAGGGCGGAGCGATTGCTCCGCTCTTTTCGTTGGGGCCGGTGCAAGATAAAAGTACACTGTTTTGTACACTGCATAGCGTAGAGTTTGCAGTGTTTTTTCGCGTCCTCTCGAAGTCCGTGCCCCGGATCAAGGCACTGTCAGGGCAAAAACACCCCCGTTATCAAAAATGGTACAAATGGGTGATAGTCACCTCGGCCAATAACAACTACAATGGAGTCAATAACGTTATAAAGGGGTATTGTCATGTCTGATAAAGCAAGAGTTCTTGTAGTAGACGACCAGAACATCTCGAGAGGATTCTTTGAGATGTATGTGCGTGCATCGGTTAATTACGAGCTTGCAGCCGGCCTGCGTACGGCTCAGGAGGCTGTCAGATATGTTGACGAGAATAAGGTCGATCTTCTGATACTGGACGTCATGATGCAGGACGGTATCGACGGCCTGACAGCAGCTGAGATGATCAAGCAGAAGCACCCCGAAGTCAAGATCATCCTTACGACATCCACATCGGAGACGAGCTGGGAACAGAAAGCAAAAGATGCGGGCATCGAGAGCTTCTGGTACAAGGAATATGACGAGCACGGCCTTCTGGAGATCATGGAGCGCACGCTGAACGGCGAGTCCATCTACCCCGCGGATGAACCGAATGTTCCTTTCGGAAAGATAACCAGGGCAGACCTCACGGACCGCGAGATCGAGATATTAAGAGAGCTTACTGCGAGCAGGACGAACGAAGAGATCGCAGAGAGTCTGGTGATATCCGTAAACACAGTAAAGAGGCACATTCAGAACATCATGGAGAAGACGGGCTTCGAGAGCCGCCTTGAGCTTGCCATGAATGCCAAGAGCATCGGCCTGGTCGTAAACGACAGCGACAGGCTGGGCGCGGATCAGTAAGACTGCAACATTTCCCGTACAATACCTGTATATATGGTATCAACACCCGCGGGAGGTAACAGGATGAAGAGTGTCACAAGGAAGTATATCAGCTGCACGGCGGCCGCCATGGCCGTCGCTTTGGCGTTTGCAGGATGCAGCGCAGGGACAGCGGCGAAGAGCGACGATAAGGATGACGGCGACAAGCCTGAAGAGACCACCATAGAAGAATCTGAGACAAATACCGAAGAACCGTCGGATCCCGTCTCACAGCCGTCCGAGGAATTCTTGGTTTATCAGATCATGACCGTGAACGGCACAAGCAAAGACAGGGGATATTATGTGGTCGAGGTAGAAGAAGACGGGTATCCGTATGATGTGATCATCTCATCGGGAGAGCGGTCCACCGGCGGATATGACATACAGATAATGAGCGTGGACTACGACGGCAGCCTTCTTACGATCACGGTAGAAGAGACAGCGCCCGGCCCGACGGACATGGTGACGGAGGCGCTCACTTATCCGAGCTGCGCGATAGAGCTCAGCATTCTGCCGGATGAGATCAAGGTCGAGACCACGGCCGGCGAAGAACTCAAGTGTCTCGATACCAAGCTGGGCGACAGCGCCATCGAAGACGGTTGGCTCTGCGTGATAGAGGAAGGTACCGGCGAGGTCCTGCTCAAGACTTTCGTGTATGAGAATGCAGACGGTACGTACAAGTACATCAACGTCAAATCCACCACGACAAGCTGGGGCGCAACGACATGGAACGATGTTGTGAAAGGATCCGGCACGGCAGACACCAGAGATGATGTCGCAGCCGCCGCAGAAGAGTTCGGTTCGTGCGGTTTCGTACTGCTCCCGAATGATTACCAGACCGTCTACACGGTAGAGGAGTTCATCGCAGGCAAAGCGTTCTGATCTTATCCACGCAGCGTAGGTAACAACCGATGCCTTCTCATGCTATCTTGGTAGCGTAAGGAGGCATTTGTTATGGACAGATACATTACCGGAGCCGTCATAAGGAAGCTCCGCGAGAATAAACACATGACGCAGGAAGAACTGGCGGAGAAGGTCTTCGTCAGCAGCAAGGCGGTAAGCAAATGGGAGACGGGGCAGGGCTTCCCGGACATCAGTCTGATCGAACCGCTGGCGGAGGCGCTCGGCATCTCCGTCATAGAGCTTCTCTCAGGCGAGGACATCCGTAACCTCAACCGCACGTCGAAAATGTCCCGCTCCAGGTTCTACGTCTGCCCCGTATGCGGGAACGTATTGCAGGCTTCGGGCGAGGCGGTGATAAGCTGCTGCGGTATCATCTTGCCGCCCCTGGAAGCAGAGGTCCCGGATGAGGAACATATTATCTGCAAAGAGATCATCGAAGACGAGTACTATGTCACGGTCAGCCACCCGATGACAAAGGACCACTATATATCTTTCCTGGCGGCAGTATCGGATCACGGCATTCAGCTGGTAAAGATCTATCCGGAAGGCGCCTGTGAAGCGAGGTTCAGGATAGACGGCGTTACCGGATTCTATGCTTACTGCAACCGCCACGGACTTTATGAACTGAAGAACTGAACGTAGTATAATACTGTCATGAAGCGATATGTCATGACAGTATTGACCGCGTGTGTTTGCGCATTGCTTTTTTGTTCCTGCTCGGTCAAGAGCAAGGGATCTCTTATCTCATATGCAAAGAGCGAATTTGGCGACTGTAAGTTCGTAAGCCAGGAAGTGACCGGATCGGGTAATGACACGGTAAGGACCGTATATCTCATCGATGAGGATACAGGCATCGAGTATACGGTTACTTCGAGTATGGTCGATATGAATATCGACGGAAGCAGCTTCGGGTATGTTGAACAGACAAGCTCGGATTTTACTAATCTCTATATCGATTATATCCGCGAGAATGCTTCGGATGAATTATCCGATATTGAAGATGAGTACAAAGTGGAGATTGAAGATAATCTAGGGAAGATCCTTTTCGATGCGAGGCCTTCGGAAGGTCAGCCGGAAGCTGTTGCCAGAGCCGTTGATGATGTGGTCTCCGGATACGACGTGAAGGATATGCTGGATATTACATATCTGGTCTATGCCGAAGACGGCGATGCTTACCTCGGTGTCCTGGACGGAGCGACCGGTGTGTGGAACGGCAACAATGTCTACGAAGTTATCGATTACGTTCAGAGCGTGTTCCCCGAAGCCGAGTACAGCGCATCCATTTACGGTCTGCCCGAGTCTTATATTGATTATGATGACCTGAACAAGCTGAAGAAGTACGGAAACCTTGATATGAATAACAATAATGTGGAGTTCTTCTTTTTTAAGGAGCCTTCTTACGGCACGATCGTCGCCTGCGACCTTAGCGAGGTGGGCCTGGAAGGGTACATCGTGAGCGAATACGAGAACTACTCTGCAGGTGATACCATCGCCTGCGATCTGCTGGGGATAGAGCCGTAAAGATTGAAATTCCTGCGTTAAGCTTTAAAATAGTTAAAACCAAACGGGAAAGGGAGAGAGATTATGAGACTCAACCGTATTATCAACAGCCTGCTTGAGACTGACATGTACAAGTTCAGCATGGGACAGGCCATATTCCACCAGTTCACTGACTATAGGACGACCTGGACATTCAGATGCAGGAACAAAGACGTCAAGTTCACACCTGAGATGGTCGAGGAGATCAAGGACCAGATCAGGGCATACTGCGACCTCAGGTTCAACGAGGAGGAGCTCGACTACCTTCAGAGCATCGTCTGGATCAAGAGTTCTTATGTATCGTTCCTCAGGCTCTGGAAGCCGAGATACGATGACTTCACCATCACGACAGATGCGGAGTGCGGCCTCGCCATCGAGACGACAGGCACATGGCTTAACACTTCGATGTATGAGATCCCGACGCTTGCCATCGTAAACGAAGTCTACTTCCGCATGAAGTATGATTACGATGCCCTGATGGATTCTTTCCGCCGCAGGCTTGATGACAAGATCTCCAAGCTTCAGTCAGGCGAATGGAACATCGGCGTTTTCAGCGAGTTCGGTCTCAGAAGAAGACTCTCGGGCGAAGCACAGGATCTCGCAGTCAAGGAGCTCTGCTCCAAGGATCTCGGCGCATCACACTGCGTCGGTACATCCAACGTCTACCTCGCGATGAAGCACAACGTAACGCCGGTAGGTACGATGGCTCACGAGTGGATCATGTGCGTAGGCCAGGGCAACCACAAGCACAACCCAGCTTACTCCAACTGGTATGCGCTGGACTGCTGGGTAAAGGAATACGGTATCCTCAATGGAACCGCGCTCACCGATGCGATCACGACAGACTGCTTCCTAAGAGACTTCAAGCTCACATATGCGACGCTCTACAGCGGTGTTAGGCACGACAGCGGCGATCCGTATGAGTGGGGTGACAAGATGATCGCTCACTATGAGTCGCTCGGCATCGACCCCAAGACGAAGACATTGCTGTTCTCCGACAGCCTCAACTTCGAGAAAGCAACGGCGATCTATGCCTACTTCAAGGACAAGGCGAAAGTCGCTTTCGGCATCGGCACATACATTGCAAACGATACCGACGCAGAACCTCTGAACATCGTCATGAAGACTACAGTCTGCAACGGCATGGACGTCGCCAAGGTATCCGACTCCGAAGGCAAGGGCATGTGCAAGAACCCCGACTACGTCGAGTATCTCGAGCGCTGCATCAAGTGGAGGATGGAACACTGAGATCCGTCTGCCAAAGGCAAAGAAGAAGGGCTGTATCGGTTTGATACAGCCCTTTTTGTATGTTCGAATCTCGTTATTCCCGACTTGTGATTAATTTGTGCGTGTCAGAGCATCAAATACTCACAAAACTATCACAATAGGCCGATTGTGCAGATTTTGTGACTAAACGGGCAAAGAACACGCACAAGATAGGCACACGCTTCTCGTGGCCGGCTTTACCAATCCGAATCCCAGTCAGAATCGTACGAATCGTAACTGTCGTAGTCGTAATCCCAGTCGTCATCGTCCCAATTGCTGTCATTCCAGCTGTCGTCGTTGTCGTAGCTGTCATTGGAATACGCTTCGGTCGGGTACTCTTCGACCTCGCCTGCGTAGTCGCTGTCGAGGCTCGAGTAATCCTTGGCCTCGAAGTAGTCGTTATAGTTCTCTTCGAGCCTGTCGGGAGCACCGTAATCCCTTACCCATTCGCCGTCATCGTCCGGTGTGTACCAGGCGCCGCCGGTGTAGTAGTAAGGTGTTCCGTTGTATTCGTAGTAACCCTTCTTGGGAGTCTTCGCATCTTCGAGCGAATTGACGAACGCGACGATCATGATCATGATGACCAGGAAGATCACGATTCCCGTACTGCAGCCCGTTGCCAGACCGCCGCAGCCGGAGTTCCTCTTTCTTGAAGAAGACCTGGCGGGCTTTGGCCTGGAAGTCGTTCTTCCTTTGTTGATATCGGCCTGCTTGCGCTCTAAGAGCTCCGCCTTCATCTTCTGGTAGAGTTCATTGACGGCATAAGCTTCGTCTGCGCCCTGATAGCGGATGGCACGGCTGCCGTCTGCCTTGTTCTTGTAGACGACGCAGTTGCCGTTAGGTTCCTTGTAGATACCGAAGGCGCGCGGCTCCTTGTAGTCAACTCCGACGAAGAACCTCATCTTCTCCAGCGGGATGTTGTTTGCCGCCGCGAAAGCCTGCAGTTCCTCTATCGTCTTAGGGACCTGGTTGCCTGATCTCTGCATGTGCTGGTTGACCGCGCCGCAGTTCGGACATCTGTCCAGCGTATCGTCTATGGCGCTTCCGCAATAATCGCAAAAAGTCTTCATGCTATCCCCCCCCTCTGATCTTCAAAAAAGTTCAGGTATTCCAGCCGTGATTATACCATACGGCAGGGGCCTGCCGCTCTACCCGAACAACTGTCTCTCGCGCTTGTAGTACACCGCAGACATAACGGATGCGATGAAGCCTCCGCAGGACACATCGGACAGGAAATGCGCACCGAGCACCATCCTCGAGGCAAGCACCAGGAATCCGAAAACAAATCCCGCCACAAACAATGCCTTAAGCTTCTTCCTGAGCGCGGGAACAACGGCAGCAAGTCCGGGAAGGATCGCGATGCTCAGGATGGCATTTGCTGTGTGGCCGCTCGGGAAGGATTTGAAGTTGTCACTGTATATCCCGAATGTCTCTATCAGTTCGTCTTTGTTCTTTATCGGGTCGTACCATGCGTGGAAGTCCACACCATCGATATGCTCCTGAATAAGCCTGAATCTCGGGCGGGGAAGTCCGGTCTTGATGATCTCATAGATGATGAACATGACGGCCATGCAGTTGAGTATGAGCACTATCCTTCTTGCCAGAGTCGGATCGTTGTTGCGTCGGCCGAGTAAGAAGCCCAGCACGGCTATGGGGAAGAAGACAAATAAGAATACGATTATCATCTGCGGAATGGTCCTTCTTATCTCGGGGAAGATCCCGCCCAGATTATTGATATCGAGAAGCGAGCCTCCGGCTATCGTCATGACGATCACGCCGAAGAAGATGATGAAGGCGCTGTATATGACACGCCTGAAATCGTTTGCGACCTTCAGGGACTGGCTCAGAGCCGCGCCGAAGTAGAACGAGAATGCTCCGCAGAATACATAGATACCCAGAGAAGAAATTATGAGAGCAGGGATATTGCCGCCCGAGAAGACCGCCGCGGCAATAGGGTGATCGAAGAAGGTACCGATGGCAAAAGTGATCGCAAAGAATACTGCCATACAGACAGCAATCCTCCCTGCGGTCTTTCCGAATCTCAAACGGTTATCCTCTGTCATCTGATGTTTTCCCCCCGTAAGAGTATACACTTATAGAAGATTTTCGCACGTATTAATGTAACACGATTGTAACCGCTGCCACAGTTTTGCCAGTCTTTTGCCCATCGGTTGACGAGTTTTGAGGCATCAAAGTCGTTATTCTCTACACTCGTAAACCAAAGGAGAAGTCAAAATGTATGATACAACGAACTACAGCTACGGCAATGAAGACAGGAAACCGGTATTTACCTCAGCGATAATCGCACTGGCGAGCATATGTCTGCTCATAGCTTTCGGCTTTGCCGCAAACATGTTCCTCGGCTACATGGGAGGCAAAGCATCCAAGACCGTCGGAACTGAAGAATACTCGGCATTCATACTGGAAGATGTCGTAAAACCCGCCGAGTAACATTGTTAAATCATTGATAAACAAAATCCCTTTGTGCTATTGTTAGCATTAGTTGAAACAATAAGTATGAGGGGTCCCGGGTGGAAAAGAAAAGGGTAAACAGGAACAGGCTGTTCTTATGGATACTGTCTGCATCGACGATAATTCTGCTTGCCATGACCATCGTGGGGCTTATCTTTTTCTACTATCAGGTCGATACCTATCAGGCATCGGGTATCGAAGACTACCAGACCTATTCAAAACTTTATGTTTATATCGCGGACAGTCCGGACAGCACCGTGTCGGACAACCTGTATCAGGAACTCCGGGAATACGGCCTTCAGAATGACTGCTATGTTGAACGCCTGGGAGATGATCTCGTGACGAGCTACTCCAAGGAAGAAATGATCGAGATAGCCATCAAATCGAAGGTATCGGGAATAATCCTCGAAGCCGACGATTCGGAAGAGACGGCCGCGCTTATCGATAAGGCGGATGCCGCCGGTATCCCCGTAATAACGGTAATGACCGATGCGCCCAACTCGAGCAGATGCAGCTTTATCGGAATGAACAACTACAGCGCAGGCACCGAGTACGGCAACCTCGTGCTCACCGCGGCATCTTACAACGGGCTGCCGGGCGTAAAGGCGCTCGTACTCATGAGCTCCGGAGACAGCAACGAGAGCGCGCTCTACATGGCGATACAGGAGAAGCTTAGCGGAAGCAACATTGCCTTAAGTTCCGCAGTCATAGAATCGGATTCGGCATTCAGTGCGGAGGAGAAGATCATAGACGTGTTGGACGAATATGATCCTGTGCCGGACATCATCGTATGTCTCAGTGATATCAACACAAGATGTGCCTACCAGTATATCGTCGACAAGAACTTAGTAGGCATTACCACCATCATCGGATACTATGATTCGGATACGGTCCTCGAAGGTATCGAGAGAGGCGCGATCGAAGCGACGTTCAGCGTTGATACCGAGCAGGTGGCCAAGTACTGCGTGGATGCCCTTAACGAGTATTACGAGATGGGCTACGTCAACGGGTATTTCGATACCAACTATGTCCTCATCAACAAGTCGAACGTGTCTGATTACATCAGCACGGACAACGGAGAGGAGGTAACGGATGAAACGGCTTAGAGAACGTCTCCGCCACCTCAAGATCAGGTACAAGCTGGTATTCATATTCCTTGTGACCTCCATGATCGCGTTAGGAGTAAACCTGTTCGTATACCTTAACCTCAACCGCATGCTCTCGAGGATCGACATGGTCTATTCGACCAACATCAGTCTGAACGATCTGTCTGACGATCTCGTGCAGGTCCACACGGGCCTTACGGGATTCCTCGAGACAAAGGGCACCGATGACCTCGAGCTCTACTACAAGTATTCGCAGGAGATAGCCGAAGAGATACAGCAGCTCAACAATCTTCCGACAGACAACGTCTATAAGCTCCGCGAGCGCAATATCCGCAAACTCGCCGAAAGCTATCTGCTGACTGCGGAGAACGCCGTCAAGGCAAAACGCGGACGCAACATCGAGAAATACACCCAGTACTACAAAGAGTGCTCCGAGATGTACGACGTTCTCAACACATACATCTACAGCCTCAACAACGAGACGTTCCGCATCAACTCCGAGAGCTTCAACACGCTGATAGGATCGCTCAGGTATTCGGAGGTATTGTGTCTGTCGATCTTCGTTATCGTGTCTCTCATGAACGTCCTGCTCATCGTAATTCTTACCGGTACGATCACCAGGCCTCTGACGAGTCTGTCCGACAAGGCGAACGAGATCTCCAGGGGCGGTCTCGAGAACGTAGAACCGCTTAAGATCCACTCCAACGACGAGATCGGCAACGTTACCCGTGCGTTCAACCAGATGCTCGCGAGCATCAAGGAATACATCGCGAAGATAAGGGAGCAGATGGTCACCGAGAGTGCCATGAAGGAGAAGAGCCTTCTCATGGAGAACCAGATGAAGGATGCCCAGCTCAAGTATCTTCAGGCGCAGATCAACCCGCACTTCCTGTTCAACACTCTTAATGCGGGAGCGCAGCTGGCTATGGTCGAGGGCGCCGACAGGACAGGCGAGTACATAAGCAACATGGCGGATTTTTTCCGTTATAATGTCAAGAAGGATAACGAACAGGTCAAGATCTCTGAAGAGATAGAGCTCGTCGACAGTTATATCTACATCATGAACGTAAGGTATTCGGGCGAGATCAAGTTCTCCAAGGACATCGACGAGAGCCTTACCGGCGTCGTCATACCGAGCATGATAATCCAGCCTATCGTCGAGAACTCCGTCAAATACGGAATCATGAGCCTCGAGGACAGGCAGGGACACATCATACTCTCGCTTTATGAGGAAGACGATTATGCCTGCATCGAAGTCAGCGACAACGGAACCGGAATGGACGAAGAGCTGATAGAGAATATCCTCGCGAGGAAGCCTCACGGCAGGACCGGCGGCGAACCTGCCGAAGAGAAGAGCGTGGGTCTTGCGAACGTTATCTCGAGGCTTGATATCTTTTTCGACAAGAAGGAGAAGATCGAGATCAACAGCACATTGGGGGAGGGTACCAGTGTGATCATCAGAATACCGATGGAGAAGGATCAATGTACAGAATAATGCTTGCCGACGACGAAGGTATCGTCATCGATTCACTCAAATATATTATCGAGAACAGCTTCCCCGGAAGCTTCGAGATCGAGAGTGCCAAGACCGGCAGGAGCGTTATCGAGCTCGCTGAGACGTTCCGTCCCGACATAGCATTCATGGATATCCAGATGCCCGGCATCAACGGCATCGATGCGATGCGCGAGATCAGGAAGACAAACTCCAAGACGGTGTTCATCGTGTTGTCCGCTTACGATAAGTTCGACTACGCCAAAGAGGCGATAGACATGGGCGTGCTCGCATACCTAAACAAGCCCTTCGACAAGAAGAAGATTACCGATGTCCTCTCCAAGGCCATGGCCGAGGTCGACAAGGAGCGCCAGTCCCGTAAGGAGGAGCTCGAGATCAAGGAGAAGTTCGAGACCATCATGCCGATCATCGAGAACGGCCTGATCCAGGACCTTCTGTTCCACGAGCATTTTCAGGAGAACATCGACAACTATATGTCGCTTCTCGGGATATCTGAGAAGTTCGGATACATGATAGTCATCGTCAGCGGCAAGGAGCAGGTCGGCAACTACATGACGGGCGCGGTCCCTGCCAGCATCGAGACTCAGAAG
>Ga0326513_10000730_pt1 | contig 27913 bp, 45 predicted proteins | sample 2_2465_0518_D_FD_203654 | JGI IMG/M metagenome (GOLD analysis project Ga0326513, IMG submission 203654) | Bovine rumen microbial communities from UC Davis, California, United States - 2_2465_0518 | ecosystem: Host-associated > Mammals > Digestive system > Stomach > Rumen | place: USA... | reverse complement strand
CTTAGCAATCTCTTGCATCTTATAGGTATCCCCTTCCTTTTTATATGTAGCGTACATGCCAAGAAGTCGGTCATACATCATATTGAAGATTTCGTCTTGACCGTAGTGAAGAATACCGTTACTATCTTTAACACCGTTGGCTATCTGTATACGTGTAAGGGGTGTGCCCGCATCCTTTGTTGCGGTTTGTATTTTATCGAGAGCAGAAGAGAACATAGTAGTAAGCATTCTTACCCTATTCTCTCTTACTCCGGCAGGCATAGATTGCCTAAGCTCTTTAAAAGCTTCTACCATATTGTTAGAGCTGCGAGTTACATGCTGACTAACAAGTTTTTTTCTAAGAGCTATAAGTATTTTTGAAGCCTTTACAGGGTCAGATAAATCTAAAGTTTTCTTTCTCTGGGTTTCGTACATACCACGAAGTCGAGCAACATCTGCTCCGCTCCATCCTTCAACGCATTTTGCTACTTCTCTATCCTGAGGAGTTACTATATAACAAGCCATAGTTTATTTAATTTGCAAATTACGCCGCAAAATTAGTAAAATAATTTCATATACGCAAATAAATAAGGAAAAAAGTTAGTATTTTCTATATGTTTGCTTATGTCTGATAATCTAAATAACTCATATCTCCGATGTAAAAAAAAGAAGGCTGCGGGGGAACCACAGCCTTCAATTTTATTATGTATTTATAGGTTTCGCTTGCTCCATAAACCAGCTTTCTTCTGACTTACGGCCTCCGCAAAGCCTGTATTCTATGTACTCCAAGTGGTCTGAGTATCCACAATTAGCACTTAAATCTTCCGTAACAATGTTATAGATTTGCTCAATTAACTTACGCAATATAGTCATTGCTGTATGTATTTACGTTTAACAAACTCCTTCCATACAGGCTCCATTACTTCCTTCATCTGAGGATGGGGAGCACCTGTAGTACCTTTCACTCGTAGGTCGAACACATGCTTCCAATCATCAATAAATCCTGTAACTACAATTTCTGCTTTCAGAGCGTTAGGCAATATCGTCGCGGCTTGCTGCGGCTTCCAACCATTAGATATTAGTGTGCAGTAGGTAGACTCTATATTTTCAAGACATCCTAAAAACTCTCGTTTTGATTCGGCGTATTTTGGGTCTTCAAGTAAAACAGGTTCTGTTGCAAGCCAGTTAGGTCTAATAAAGGTTAGTTCACTACCAAATTTACCTTTCATGTAGTTACAATAACGGGTACTCTCTTGAGCAAAACTCATATGGCGATGACGTACAAGCTCGTGAGTTACAGTTCTACATGTGGTAAGATGTACAGTAATTCTCGGCACGTGAAAAAACGATGGAATACATAGATAATCTAAATCTTTCTGCCAACCATTTTCCACAATTACCCTGTAATTAGTTGTAATTAGCAAATTTTCTCCCTTTACTACTTCCTTTTGCAAAGTACCTTCGCTAAGTACAAGCCCTCTTTGCCATTTGCTGTAAGCATTGTGGTCATACCTATCTAAAATATCACTTTTAAATAGTTCCTGTTTACTTTCAAAATGTACTTTAAGATACACAGTACCATGCTCAAGCATAGCATAATGTTTAGACTCAATAAGTCTGTCCACAAACGCTTTTGCTGAGTCATTGGTAATCTTGTCCTCAGACTTGTAGCAAACTCGTCCAGCGCGTTCTATTTGGGCATAGATACCATGTAGCAGAGATTCCTGCATAGTTTCTGCTGATGTAGCCGAACTGTGCAAAGGTTTTCCACTCGTGTCTTGTTCCCAAATTTCGTGAGAAGGTGAAATCAGTTTCATATTACTTCAGTTTAAGAAATTCATCAGCTATTCTGCGTAATTCATTTATGTGAGGCTTCGGCCATGAGCAGTCATAATCTCGCATGTCGTACTCAATTCTGTCTGCGATAATCTTGATTTGCTGAGCCATCATAGTAGCCTGCATAATCTTTTCTTTCTGTGTTACTTTTGCCATAATTTGTCCTCCAGCTGTTTAATTGTCATTAATCCGAGGTAACGCCAAATGATTCTTTTATCCATGTAAATAATAGTGGGCAAACTCATTATGTTAAAATGTTCTGCAATGTCGGGATACTGCTCAGCATCTATTTTGTATATTGTAATTTCGGGGTGCGCTTGAGCAAATTCCTCAAGGTTTTTTCCCATTACTTTACAGGGTCCACACCATTCAGCCCAAATATCTACAATACATGGTTCTTTGGTTAAAGTTTCTATTTTTCCGTCAAATTCTTTTATCATACTGAAAATTGTTTTAATTCTATTATACCATTATACCAACTCTCCTCTACAAAGCAGGGGTCTGCCACGTCATTCTCTGAAGGTACAAACAGAGAATGTTTGTCAAACCCCGGCTCGTTTTGTAGAGATTGGTAGTAGGGCCACGGTACTAATAAGTACCGTTCAAACCTCATTTCTTCCATTACTTGTGAATACTAATGATTTCCTTAATATCCCAGTACTCACTCATAAAGTACGAGCGTGCTTCCTCCTTGCTTTCAGCTTCACACCATACATGTGCTACATCGTCGTCCTGCTTGGATATGTAATCACAATACCAACAAGTTCTCTCTACAGGAGAAACTTTATTGGTGGGGGCTTTTGACTTCTTAGGTGCTTCGGGACGTGATAAAAATTTAGCCTGAGTACTTTTTGGGTCATAAGTAATCGGTAGTTTGAGATAGATTCCTCCACTGTTTACTCTATAAAGTAGTGATAGCAATGTCTTTAATCTTCTACCTTGCTCGTCAAAATCAAAGTTATGGCGATATTCATACAAGAATTGCTTCGGTACGAAGTGTTCCTCAAAGTCATCCCCATAATATGCAGAAAGGATTTCTCGTTTAACTTTTAGTGGGAGGCTGTCCCAATCTTTCTTTGTAATCATTCCTTTTTAATTTTAGGTATTCCTAATTCATCCGCAGCCTTTCTGAGGTCTTTGTAGAAGCGATTGCCGAGATACGATTCTTGCATACGCATTGCTAACTTACACATTTGTGCGTTTGTTACCTTAGTAATATCGTATCCGGCAACCTTCAGTTCCTCAGCGCATAGGGATACAATAGGAAATTCTTTCTTTGTATTCATAAATTACGCTGTTACAACCTCCTCTTCGTCCACAGTCCAAAGTTCTCCTTCGTTTGCAAGATGATTCAGAAGTCTTAAGTTAGTATCATTCAATCCGTTAAGATTAATGTCATTAACGGCTCCTCGTAGTTCGTCGAGAATCTCTTTTATAGTGTAATGCTGGCTTTTGTACTGACCTTGTAAGTCGCAATTTCTAAAATCTTTATTTGAATAGTAGATTGCGTGTCCGTCTTCGTCAACATCAGCATCTGGAGGCAGCTCCTCGTAGTCATTTACTTTTATCAAAGCGGTACGACTCAGAGTATTACTTGTCCAAACTTCCACTTCAACTTCAGGAAGGTCACCCTTATCCCAAGGAGCACGAGGATCGTTCTCGTCCATCATATAATAATCACTCATATGACTTTAATTCTTTAGCATTGATAGGAACTACTTTTGAGCAAAGCGTATAGATAATATCACTCTTCTTTACCCACTTCTGCACAAGCAGTTCAAAGTTGTCCATATCTTTGTTTGGATATTCTGTGTTATTTACTAGAACATGATGATCTTTCCACTGTCCCATACAAGTATCTTGGTAGAACAGCTTATAACCATCTGTGTTCGTTGTCTTAGTTGCCATCGCCTCCTTACGCAAGAAGGCAACAATTGTTTTATCCATGTTGTTGATTGTTAATTATTTACTAATGTATCCAATGGTCACCTGATTCAGGAACTGCGGGGATAGGCAGACTCTTACATACAAGTGCTGCGGCTTCTTCCATGCATTGTTTTAATATGAGTGGGGCATCAGTAGTAGTTACAGGATACTCGATAACTGCTTCATCATGCACGAGAGCACATAATTTAACTATATTGAAATGCCCATTAGCGAGAATCCATTCGAAGAACTTTCGCATCGCAATTTTTAGGATGACTATTCCTGAGCCTTGGGTAGGTCCATTAAGTGCCATTCTATCCCATTTCGAAGCTGCTTGAAAGTGCTGCTTAACCTCAAGAGCAATTGGGTCTCCTTGCACACCTTTGTGATGAGCTTTGTACTCATCCCAAAAGCCTGGAGCATTATAGCGAGCCTGTCGTTCTTTCCATTGCTCCCAATCCCACCAATACATCTTATGTCCTGTGTAAGCACACATGAGCACATAGCCATGCTCTCTTACAAACTTAGAGCCTTTAGCTTTGAATGCTGCAATGCCTGGGAAGCCCTCATCATATGCACGCTTGAACTCTTGAGCTTCTTCGAGACTACAGCCCATTGAGCCTTGAATAGCGAACTCAGACCCTCCAAATTGCTGACTAAACTCAATTGGTTTAACAGCCTTTCTGAGGTGCGGATAAAGAGTCTTGATGTCTTTGATAGGAGTGTCACGCGGTATCTCCTTGTACACCATATAGGCACACAATGAGTGCATATCACCACTACCATGCAAGAACTCTTCAATCATAGACTTTTCTTGATAAATATCTGCTCCCAAACGACTTTCGAGCGCCGAGAAGTCTGCTGAACAAATCATCGTGTCAGGCTTTTGGCTTGTAAATGCTCCTCGTGTTGCATCGTCTGCCGGCAATTGCTGAATATTAGGATACTTACAATCCGCAGGTTTGAGTTTCTTGAGCTTAGCAAGGTCTTCGTTGGGTTGTTGCGAACCGCAAGACATTCTACCCGATGCTGCTCCAAGTTGCTTATAGACAGTATGAATACGTCCAGTATTAGGATTGATAGCGTCTAAGTGACCTTGACCAAATGAGGTAACGACTTTGAAGTATCCTTGATAGTCAAAATACAACTTCAAGAACTCATCGCATATACCTTTCTGAGACTTCAAGTGTTTCTCAAGAACGCTATCCTTATCCTCACCGGACTTCTTATCTTGTACTGTGGTATCAAAGCCAAGCAACTTAGCTACTTTTACTACTTGTTGTGAAGATGACCATCTAATTTTTACTTTTGGTTTTGTGTCAAATCCTGAGAACAAATCTCCTTGTCTCTCAATATAAGAGAAGGCTGGTGCTAAGACAGGATGATTGATAACAAACTCATTGAGAGCTTCTTCGCTCTGTTCAAATGCTACTTTATCATTCGCCATCTTAGCAAGCCATTTCTCCTGATTGAGATAGATACCACACCACTCAAGATATGCAATAGCAGGTACAAACTGCGTCTCTACGAATGCTGCCTTCATCAAGTCTTGCTTCCTCAAGTCCTCCTTCTGTGATTCCATTATCTTCTCAAGATAGGTAACATCTCCTGCACCATATACGATGACAGATTCATCTAATCCTCTCCAAATAATTTCTCCTCGGACTGTCTTGTCTATATCTACTCCAAGCCTACGCTTGGCAATAGCATTTAATGCATAACTAATCTGACCGGTAGGATAACCTAAATGCAGCAGCTGCTCTACAATCATAGTATCATACACCTTCATAGGTACAATACCATGATTATAGAGGAACTGCAAGTCAAATTTAGCATTCTGCATTATGACAAGTTTAGTCTCTAGAATATCTTTGAAAAGAACTATATTTACAGTAGCACAATCAACAACTATGCGACAGTCCGCAGCATCATTACCAAACTGAGCCGATAGCATCTTATTTATATGAGCATCTCGACCATTCTCCTCAGAATCAAATTGGACACGATTCCATGTCATCATCTCGTTTACTGCCTCTTCAGGAGACATCATTTGATACTTTTCCGATGTGAACAATTGCTGTTGTCTAGAAACTAAATATATCATTTATTTCTTTGTGTAAAATGCGAGTTCATCGAAATCTATAAGATAGCGATATTTAGTAAAGAAAGTATTACCGAGAATGCCGTGAATGGTTACGCCTGTTTCATTTGTCCAACTATCAAATGCACCACTCATGTCAGTTACTTGGAATATATCCTCAAACATCTTATCATTATACAGCAAGGACATTTTGACATTCATCACTTCTCGTGATATACCGTCCATACCGTGTACTTTATTAGTACCTTCTAGTTTTACATACTTACAGCTTTCGAGTTCTCTAGCGTTAATAATAGACCGATTTGAGCCTGTGTCTAATACGAAATGAAGCCTGTTGTTATTATTAATAAATGTTACGATAGGCAAATCTGTTAAAGCTAATGTTTCTTTGAAAGATATTTTATTGTATTGTTTGCTTCGACGTCGCTCAATTAGAACAGATACTCCCAAAATAAGTGCTTCCAATATAAGCACACATCCTAAGAGTATTATTGTCATTTCTTATCCGCTTCTTTAGTTCCTTCACCAAAACCACCTCGTGCTTTGTTGCCTAAGGTCTCTACCTCCACAAATCGGTAGCCAGTTGTGATAAGCCAAAGGAATTTTTGCCAAAACGTAGCTGTCTGAGACGGACGAATCTCGAATTGGCAAATTCTATCGCCTTTCTTGATATGTGTCTTGTCAAGAGCTACTACAGGCATTTTCCACTCATCGGTATCCCCCTTATAACTACAATCTATTAACCCAACGGAGTTAGTTTCGAGGACTTTCCATTTCTTGAAAGTCGAACTACGTGGTTTAACATCCGCTTTACAACCTTTCGGTAATTCCATAGCAATGCCAAGCGGAACTAAGGCAGTACTAAATTTGACCACATCATCGTGGTCAGCCATAGGTGCAGCAAGTTTAGTATCTTCTGCTGCACGCAAATCAAAAGCATCACCATTCTCATTGACTACGGGAGCACATCCCGCAGTCAAGAGACGGTAACGAACTTTTCTTATCATAGGCAATTAATTTTTAATGTTAATAACTAATCTTCAAGAGGAGAGTAATCACTCCAACACTTCCTGATGTACGCCAAATTCTGTTTTACTACAGCTTCAAGAATATCATCTCCTTCCTTACCGTATACAGTAAACACATTCCCGTTAAGAGCAGGTCTTGCTTTGGCCGCTTTCTTCAGAAGAGCCTTAGTAAACCCTAAATTATGATACTCCCAGCATTTTGAAACCTCCTTAAGATAGTCTGACACATCTTGTATCATAGTATCTTTAAGAGTCTCTGTTGGATATAGTTTCATAATCTCCATAGGGATATTGATTTCTATGTCCGCATCTGAAGATGACAAGTCTACATTTATGACAGGCTTAAGAGAATCAGTTACTAATGTAGGAGCAATATCAATTTTTTCTTTATTTAGCTTTATACTGATTTCTCCCCTCAAAACCCTTTCAAGAGGAATAGGTAAAATCTTAGTCTTTCCCCACATTACCGGGTCGATGTCTATCTCAAGTAGGGCTTGTATAGTATATTCATCCATAGTTACATACGTTTAATCCATTCATCTATCTTATTTGTCTCATCTTCTGATATACCATCGGGAGCAACTTGTTTAGTTTCAAGGTAATGGTGCAGCTCTCGACCAATCTCTCGGAAGTTACGCATGCGATACGGATATCCCTTTGAGTTGGGGATTTCCACGGTCACATCGGTAAATGTATAAGGCCATTCCCATACAAGTGGGTTAAGAGACTTACGATTTACTACGATGAAACGATACGGCATTACCTCAAAGTCTTTAAAATAATCATCCTTGGCAATGTTAGCCATGATAATGGCTGCATATTGCCTTGCTTGGATGTCATACGACCATTCCATAAAGGACTTATAGAAGTCATACTCCATGTGCGAAGAGGTCTTCAAGTCACAAGGATAAATCTTCTTATTGTCGTGGTCAATGACTATTAAATCAGCCATGCAAGAATAGGTGATGCCCTCGAAGTCTGCTTTGAATTTTGCTTGATAGACACGTTCTACACCATCGAAAGGATTGTCTTTGGCGAAATACCATGCAGTTGCTTGGCTAGTACGCAAAGCACGAGCTGCGGCGGCTGCCTCGTCATACGTTTGTTGGTCAATAACAGTCTTACCTTCGGCTATGATAAGCAGACGATAATACTCCTCACATTGTTCCCTAGCAGCTTTGACACGATTCTCAGGACGCCATGTCTTGTAGAACTCGATTTCATTAGCTACTTCAAGAATATCAGCATCAGGTACTTTCGTAAGACTGCTATATTGAATATGGAACTTATCATACAAAGCCTTTGCATACTTAAGGAAAGCAGGTTGTAACTCTGGAAAGTCTGCAATAACATATTGGTTATCAAACTCTTCTCGGGAGCCTGTTATCATTAGATCTACCAACGATCCAAACAATAACGAAGGAGATTCCTTACGCTCCTCTAAGGTAGCTATAGCACCAAATCCTCCTCTCTCATAAGTAGCAAGTGTTGAATAGTGTAAGTTACCATCATTACGATACTCCTCTTCTGTTATTGGGAGCGCGATGTCTTTAAATGATTTACGCATTCTAATAGTTGTTTTTTAGTGTGAATTTCCCAAATGATATAAGCATCTTTATCAGGCTGCTCTTCAAGATACTTACGAAACATTTTAAACTTATACGGATAAACGTCATTAGCAACTCCTTTTACCTCTACAATAATCTTCTTATCCCCATATTCAAAATAGAAGTCTGGTGTGTAAGTAATACCATTGATAGGTTTACGTACCTGCATGGTACTTATACTTAAAGGTATGCATCGCTTGTCCTTCCGTTTAAGAGTATTCTTTGTTAAAAAAGGTATAGTTGGAACGAATCCTTCCCATATAAGATACGTATGAGTCTCATATTCGGGTACTATATTCTCTTGTAACAATGTTTTGTAAGTCATTACTTCGAGCAGACTTTTGAATTGGATGCCATTATACTCTTTGGGATTAGCATTTTTAATTTTCTTATTACCACTCATATCCAAGTGATTTTAAGTTTATTCTTACCCCATGTCAATTCATCTATTTGTTTGAAGATGTTTGGCATGGCTTGATGTGTACGAGCATAGAAAGCAGGATGTTTACACTCGATAACATCATTGAATGGTCCTATATAAGGCTTAAAGGTCTTAGCCTGCTCGCCCATAAGAACGTAAATAATGCCTGTCTGCCACTTACCAAGACCTTGCAGAAAGCTTGCTATGAATTTTCTCCATAACATACTATGGCTTCCTGGCTTATGGTCTTCTACGGTAAGCGACGAGTTGAGAAGTAGCACTCCTTGTCTTGCCCAACTTTCAAGAGTTACGTCAAAATGTGCTCGCTTGGAAGTATAATTCTGTTCCAAACAATCTTTGATAACTCCTAAAGAAGGAGAAATAACATGTGTGCTTTCTCTATTAGCAAAAGCAATACCGGTAGCAGCACCATCATTATAAGGGTCCATTCCTACGATTACGACTTTCAATTCGTTATAGTCACAATACTTAAACGCATTAAAAATCTCTTTGAAGTATGGATATACCTTATGTTGTTGATACAGAGGTTTTATCTTTGCTATAGCATTATTTAATTCTACGGGATTTAAGCACTTATACCATCCACCAAAGAACTCCTGTGCTGTCATTTCATGTACTTACGAGCAATTTCTAGAACTTGCTGCGTCACGAGAGTTTTGTTGAGTTCGGGAATATCAGGTACTGTTATGCGATATAGCGGAGAATCCTCTGTAGCCGTAATTCCATCGTAGAGAATAGTCTTGACCCACTTGGAATCAAAGCCATCTTCTACATTCAAAGGAATCACATGACCTGTTTCATCATACTCTACACGAGCTACCGGCAGATAAGCACAAGTACGAAGCTTGCCATAACTTGCATCTCTAGGAATAGCTACTACATCTCTAGGATTGCACAGACACGCAAGACCCACACTTCCGAAATAGCATTGTTGCAGCCAACTTGTACCGCCGAGGTGTAGCCCCCTACTGCACTCTACATCAGAGTCACAGTCACATTCCTCACGAGGCATAGTAACCATTTCTCCAATCTTAATCTTAAGTGTGCCGGTATAATGGTCAGTAAATATAGTATCATCTCCTATATTCTCCGCCTTGAAGTTAACAGCTTTTAATTCGTTATAGATTTCACGGAGGTTATGCTTCACCTTAAACTCTCCGTTCTCTCGTTCAGCGAACAGCAACGAGGTACTGTTCATCAGCACATAAATACCATTCTCAAGAACTACCCAATAATCTCCTGTAGACCTATGTTGAGAGCGCAGTTCCTCGTAGTTGTTTACTACGAAGTTGCACAGCTCTTGGCTATAGTAATTTTCATTACCTTCTTCATCGATATCTACATTACGATAGCCTACGAATAAACCTGATTTAGAGATTCTCATACCCCAATTCTCAAGATACCAGAACAAATTTTGACGTACTCGTTCATCGGGATTAAGGGATAATAAAGTCCAGAAGTTCTTATAGCTTTCAATTGCATCATAGTCCTCTGCACGCTCTGCTGCAATAATCTTCATAACAAAGTTCTGCGGCAAGGACAATTCTGATACATCAAGCCAATATATACTGCTGCCCTCACGGCTAAGATAGTGTGACAAATCTACCATTCTGAGTAGGTCTTCTGTCTCCTTCTTGTCTTCAATAGCCTGTTGGAGATTAGGCAGCAGTAGTAGTGCTGCATCATTGTCTGATTGACATTGTTTGAGCTGCTCAAACATTTCATCACTACAATTTTCATTTTGTAGTATGGTTCCGTTGTCTAGTACGACTATCACAGAAAATCCATTTCTAACTATTTTCTTCATTTGTTTCTTCAGTTTTTGAATTAAAAGCTCTAGCAATTCGTTGATACGTCTCCCACTTTGGACGAACTATCTTCAGTTTCATGGCGGCATACATAGATAAAGGAGTAAGTTCCTCATCATTCAGCATTAGAATTCCCTTCATCTTTGAAGCAATGTCATTATACTTCTTGAACAGCTCATACCCTTCCAACATAGTTTGGTCGTAATAACCTTTAAACTGTGTTTTAAGTTGCTCTAGCGTAGTAAGATTGCTGACATTATTTAAATTAGAACAAGAGTATTGTCTGACTTTCTCAATGTCCGGGAACATATACTTGTCAGAAGTATTCCTATAAATCTCAAGACAGTTCTCATTTGCAAATACTCTCTTGTCATTACAGGTTATCCATCTTCGAAACTCCCTACTGTTGAGTATGAACTCAGAATTTACACGCATCCAATTCTTAGGAAGTTCTGCACGCTCAAGATACTTCACATTTGTTTTAGCAACTGCTACAATTATAAACACTTGTTTGCTTACAATTAGTTTTTGCCAAATGTCAAGATACGGGTCGTCAAGTACTCCCCAATACACAGGCACTACCTCCCTCTTTATCCTATTAGTATACTTATCTACAATGCTAAGCAAGTTACTAACTTCAGACACATCTACCTTTCGTCCAAGAATACTATTATATGTTTCCTTAGCGTAAGCATCTATATAGAACCTAATGTTTTGGTTAAACTTACCTTCTTGATTTTTGCGCTCTTCCTTACGCTGTGTGAGTACACTCTTGCGATACTCCAAGAAAGCCTTTGAGTGAGCAATATCATACACGAAGATGTGCCCGTTCAGCATTGCTTTTAGTTCACGCAATAACCATAATGTCTTATGCACATCAACAACAGTTTTATCTCGAACGATGAAGCTCGTGTTAGCCAGCATCTTACGGATACTTGGGGTATCAGTAGTAAGGACAAAGATAGGAGTTTTTCCTTTCTCTGCTATTGCATTGGCCTTCTCCGAAAGGTATGCCTTAAAAATGTCACTTTTAGCGCCTTCCATATTAGGCACAAAGAATATTCTCAAGTCTACATGCTTTCCGAGAAGATTCTTTGCTTCACAGTTATGTCTGTAAAGGGAATTCTGAGTGAGATACCTACCATCTTTAAACACATATGCATTATTAAATATACTCATAACGGTTCTCATCCGCAGATTTCCTATGGTTTTTCGCACCTCTTCGTCATCTGCTATAGGATCGTTCTTGTATGTATATTGAACATACGGTCGTAGGAAGCAGCTCCTAGTCAAAGTCAAATTAATAGGCTCTCCATCTTCAGTTGGTAAGTAGATATAGATATAACTATTAGTTACTTCTTCATAGTACTCGAATAGACTTGTGAATTCTTTCTTAGAAATATCAGTACATATATCAGCAAGCTCTTTTGCAACTTCACGATACTTGGTTTCAAGTGCCTTAACAGTCTTATCTGAGTAGAGTAATTGCTCTCGGTTAGGAGTTATATCTAAGTCTCCAATATTGAACTGAGGAATAATGTTCTTCCATATATATCGTAAATCGTCAGAGCCACGATACTGTGCAGGAATATACTTACAGTCTATTGGATACAGAATATTTCCTAATAGTACAAAGAAAGTATCTTCTCCGGTGTTATTATATGCAAAGTTATTAAACCTATACAGCTTACGATTATTAAAGTACTCAATATTCCGATGAGTATCTGAGCCGTATCCATCCCAATGTGCATATACATTAGGAACAAACCATAAGTATCTCAGAGCGTTAGTATACGACAAAATCTTATCTACCTTAATCTTTACTTCAACACCATTATGCTCATCCGTCGGCTGTGTAGATAGTAAGTCTACATTAATCCTTGACCCATTCTTAAGCATAAGATAGTTGTACTGTATGCCCTCATAGTACGAGGTAATATGTACCATATCCGCACAGGCGAGCGCACTAAAGCGTCCAATACCAAAACTTCCAATATAATCATTTGACTCTCGTTTAGTACTGCTACCGATATTAAGATAAATCTCTTTAAATCTTTCCGGTGAAATACCAACTCCGTAATCTCGTATCGCTATAATGTAGTTATTACAACTGTCATCGTATACCATAGATATAATAGCAGGCTCTTCGGAGTTAGCTTCTACTTGAGCATCTATAGCATTGGATACGATTTCTCTTAGGAATGATTGTTCTGGGTATGAATATAAATTAGTAGATAGGATTGAGATGATATGCTCTATATTTCTTTGGTCAATAGAGATTTGATTCTCTTGGACATCCCCGACTGTTGTTACAGTAGAAGAGCCCTGGCTATTCATTATCATATAGCGTTACTCCTACTTAATTTCTGCAAGAAGTTCATCCAGTACACCCTTTTGTTCGAGAGTTATCAAGAATGCAAGTACGGCACTCTTATAAGCATTGTTTGCAGGTGCTTCTACAGTAATTTCATTAGGCATATCATTTAGATGGTCGGTAATGTAGTCATTTAATACTTCCGTCTTTACTCGCGTAAAGTTTTGACCTTCATACTCATTGATTTGAGATGATAGTTCGGGGCGTTCTGAGATAAATCTCAGCATTTCATTTCTTGTCATAATCAAATAGATTTAACATTGTTATTTTAAACTCTTCTGGATTATTCATAACCTTATACAGGTCACTAATGTCTTTACCTCCATCAAACTGCGGAAGCTCGATATTGATAAACCCAGTTTCTTTTTGTAATTTCTCTGCATCTCTTCGTCCAGGCTCATCGTTATCCAAACAGATGAATATCTTTTCAAAGCGCTCTCTAAGAATACGCTGCGCCGTCTCACTAATACCATAAGCCTCTCCTTGCAAACATATTGCTGGGATTTTAGTATTAGCAGTCAGACATAACGCATCCTTGACACTAGAACATATGCATACTATATTGCCTTTTTGAGGCATCATTCGCCACAATCCAAGCACACTTCTATCATGTTTGTTAATCCACTTGAAGCGCCCTTTATTAAACGGCTGATAAACTTTTATCGTAAGATTTCCTTCCTTAAACTCCACGAAAGCATATGCCTTCCGGTCAGCTGTAAAAGTCATCTTATTGCCTCTCTTTGTTATAAAATAATGCGATATGGGATAGACATTTGCTTTCTTTAGCAATCCTTTTGGTATGCCATAAGATTGCCAATAGTCTATATCCTCTTGTGTCCACTCTCTCACTTTGATTTCAAGTTTTGTATCTCCTGAATAGATAGTGCTGTGTTGATGCTCAGCCGTAATTTCTATCTCTACAGGAGACACATCTTGAAAAGTATCATTTTGGATAGTACTTAGAACTTGTTCGAAGGGTACATTCCACATTTTCTCAAGAAGGTCTATGACTCCTCCAGAGTCTCCTGTGGCAAAATCTCTGTAACGAATTTTCTTTCCATCAGGGGAAGATAACCCAAATGAAGGATGTTCGTCTTGTCGTAATGGACTGTTGATAACACTTGGAATTTGGGTGATTCCCAAGTAGCGTGCCAGAATTTGTGCTTCCGACACTCTACTCAGGACTTCCTCTAAGGATAAATTCGTTCTACCCTTACTTACACCCATATTATGCCCAAGGGTCTTCGTCTACGTGAGTATTCTCAGCAGCTGCTGCAAGCTCCGTAGTGCTTGTGGGAGTTACAACATACTCATGCAAGTCACTGATGTCAAACTCAGTATCAACCAAGCCTCCCATATTCTTACTTTGCTGAACTTCAGCATCGAGACGAGCATAGTCGGTAGCTGCATTCTTAAAGCTTACGCGATCGAAGGTTACTTGGTGCGTACGACCATCTTTGGTCTTAACGCCTACGCCAATCTTCACGAGATTGTCAGGCTGATAGCTGATAATTTCTTTCAGCTCCTTGAAGTTACCTGTAAAATACTTGTCGATTTCATCAAGACGAACGAGACAGTCATTCTTATCAGCAACCTTCGGATTATCAATCCACTCTCCGTTAACATAGCTCGACACATTCGGAATATTCAGCAAGTTACGAATGAAGTTGGTAAGATACTCCTCGCTTATATAAGCAGGACGATAGTCTGCATCTACGTTAGCAGGGCGACCGTCATTGTTCAACGGAATAGACTTTGCTTTAATCTCGTCCTTAGTACCCCAAGCCGTACGACCGTAGCAGTCAATAACTTGATATTTCTGGCTGTTGCTTCCAAAGCGATAACGCTTCTGTAAGAAGAACGTGTGTTGGAAGATGGCGTTGATACCATTGTTCTTGCTGGGGTCAGTTTGGCAGATGAAGGTGATACGAACAGACGGGAACTTCTTCATAACCTTGTTACCTTGTTCGTCAATTACTTCTACCTCTGCTTCACTCAGATATACAGGGTCCTTGTCGAACTCACGACCATAGATTTTCTCCAGCTCTTCCTTGGTCGGATTAACTGCGAGTACTTTAACTGCTGCCATACCTTTATACAGCGTACGAGGAGTGGCGTCACCAGATTGTTGTCCTTTTGCAATTGCCATAGTTTTATTCCTTTCTATTATAATAGTTAATATTAATTGTTAATTTATGCGAACGGGTCGATTTCCTGTTCCTTTTCAGCAGTAGGTTGGGGCTTAGCTGCGGTTAAACGTTCTTTAGCAGCGATAATTCGAGCCTCTTTCTCCTTTGCTTCCATCTCCAAGCGAGCAGCCTCTTCAAGCTCCTGCTTTTCAGCTTCAATCTCGATTTGTTCTTGATGATAGACTTCTTCTTCCATACGAGCTTGCTCAGCTGCGGCTATTTCTTCTGCGGTAGGAGCGACAGCTTCTGCTGCCTCCTTGTCCGCATCAAAGTCAGAGCCGTAAGTAGGAGCGCACTCAGGTACTTCTGTTTCTTTAACTACATACACGCGCTTCTCCTCATCGAAGTAAACAACATTCGTATTCGGCTCGAATACTTTGTTCTCATTGCGGACTACAAGTTGCTCAGTTGTCAAACCTGCGGCAAAGCTCTTAACATAGCCTTGCTGAGCGTCAATCTGAGTATTCAAAGCTTCTATCTCAGCATTCATCTCTGCGATCTTGGCTTGCAGTTTAGCCTTCTTGTTGGTTAACGGAAGTACGTTCATGGCTGTCCTTTTGACCGCTGCCATTTGTTTTACAGTAATCTGTGTCATAAATTTATGAAATTTGATTTTGTTGGTTGTTAATTGTAATATTCGTCCATTTTCTTTACAACGAGGCCGAGGTCGTTGGGAATGAAGTTTTCTTCAAACATTCCGTCAGGAGTCTTAGCGGGAATCTCAATGTTACCCTCTTTGCAGGCATGAGTATAGAAGCCATATTCTGCTGCACCTTTGCCGTCATAGCGGATAGCACTATACAGTACCATTGGCACTACTTCAATTGGGTTATACTGAGAATCAAGCATCTTACCTACCGTAGATACTTTGTAGCCTACGATAGCACCGTCTGAGGTAACGTCCTCACTATGTAAAATGAGGAACACATTGATGTCCTCGCGCAGAGTCTCACAAGTAGCAATAATCTGCTGGAAATGGGCAGCTAACTCGGTAAATTTACCATATCCACTTTCCTTTGCTCGTGCAAAGAACTCCTTTCGCATGACGAAAACACTATCGTCCAAGACAATGTTTCGGACATTCTTAGCTTTCTCATCAATCAGTTTCAGATAGTTGACAACATCTTGATAAGAGTCCAAGTTAAAGAGGTTCTTGTTCTCCTTGTTGTACAACGATTGACTGCCTTTGAACGGCAATCGTTTGCGGAGAGTGTTAATGACAACAGTCTCCTTAGGGTTTAGACCTTTGATACTTGTGGATTTACCTGTACCAGTCTTACCCAAAATGATAATACAATTGGCCATTGTTGTTTGCAAAAATTTTGTTAATTACTTGACTAGCCCAGGTAAACAGAGTAATGCTCTCTTTTTGCTTGAGCTGTTCTCTCTTTTCTGCTCTTGCCTTCTCTAGAGAAGAACAAATAGATTCTAGTTCTACTGTTTGGGTTGTAAGAGGCGCTTCTTTGAAACTATTGATAGCTCCGTTAAAGAGTAATGGACAAATACCATTCGCTTCTCCGTCACGATTCAATACTACCTCCATAAATCGAATGTTGCCTTTGAGCCTCGTAATGTCATAGCCTAAGTACTGAGGCACATCGTAAGCGTTAGGATTACAAATTCCTATCATCATATTTGCCAATTATGTTAACGTATGAGCTTTTTATCCCATACTTCTGCAATTTATTTATTATATTTGCAGTTCAGACTATATCTTCGTGCTCCTTTAAGTGTTGGTACACATAAGAACACGCTCCGCACTCTTGGTAGTTCATCTTCTTCAACACCACTTGTTAAGAAGGTATCTACTAGTCGTTGTTCCTTCTATATATTTCTATATAGCTTGGATAAGGGTTGCCATCATAAATGGTTTTCCCAGATTCACGGAGTTACGTGACATTATAATTTATATTCTACACATTTGCATATATACGGATAAACCAAAGTTTTAAAGCGTTCTTTACTTTTTGCTTTTATATACAGAAGGTTGTTAAACGGTTGAAAAGAGCAATCTAAGTTATATTTAAACTTTAAGAATTTTCCAAATCTTTCTATATCTAATTTTTTGAAACAACTAGTTGCTATACTATACCCGCATTTAGTTTTATACCCATCATCCATAAATAGAAAAGCCAATGAAACTTCTGTAAAATATTTCCGAATAATAGACATAGGTATTCTTTTCTTACCGTTTTTATAGAAAGCATGATAAAATTCTAGAAATTGAGGATTTGCTGGAGTACTTAGAGTAATATCTTCATAGAATATACCAGTTCTGTTATCTACTATATTTCTCTTGTGATAGCAACATTTAGCTCCTATAGAACGAAAAATTTCTGTTTTATACTCGCAGTATTCTTTTTGTTTTATACCATGAGCGCATGTTAATCTTGGATTAATCGTTCCTTTAGAAAGTTGCAATGTACTATCTCCAAGCATAGTTCCTACCAATACAGCTTTTTGAAAGTCTGATAATGATATTTCTTTGTTTACTCGTAAGTCGTTACTTCTTAAATAACCTCTGCGCATTCTATGTCCATAAACACCGTCTGCACTTACCCCTAAAATATCTGCAATTTTATAATCACTCAGCCCACTGTTAAATAATGGTAGTAATTCTTCATCTTTTATTTTGCAGTTTTTAGTATAAGTAAATTTAGAAGGAATATTCAGTTGTTTTCTCCAATAGAAAATAGTTCCATCTCCTACTTTTCCTAACTTTTTAGCAATTTCTCTATCAGTATAACCGGCTTCCGCCAATTCTACTATTGTTTTCTTATCTTCTTCTGTTAAAATAAACTTTGTTTTTCCCATAATTTTTGAAATTTTCTGCAAAGGTACAAAAAATTTCTGATATATACAAGTTTTTTTGTGTAAAAATTATTATTTTTTATTGTTTATCACGTGCAGTATATTTACCATCTCCAAGACCAGACACAGTAGGTCTAATCTTATTATTCTTGACGGCTTCTGCATTAGATGTCTCAGTAGATTGCTGCTGAATAATGACTGGAATATACCCATAACGATTACGAAGTGTGACACAGTTTTCTGACAGCGCACATATAGACTCTCTTAAATCCATATCCTTAATAGGCTCAAGTAGACTTATATGGTCTACTATGAATATAATATACTCATTCGGGTCATCAGGTATATAGTAATCGAAAATCTTTCTCGTGGTCTCTTTAGTAAAACCAAGCTCATCTACTTCCTTTACAAGTACAGTTCTGAAATGAGTAGTACCGTGAGTTTGTGCATAATCGCACATAGTTTTATTGATACCTACTATATTATGACTATCATAAAAAGTTACGATACTCTCATAATGGTCCAATATAGCATTGAACTCAAGTGAGTTCATTATATCTAAAACCTCTTGTGGCAGCGGGTTTCTTTCATCGGTACTCTTTAAATCAGTTGGACTTATTATTATCCGTCCATGTGTAAGGTAGTTGATGATAAATGCCATAAAGCGCAAGGTAATATTCTCAGGAGTTTCCTCCAACGGAAAGTAGAATATCTTTGGCTTTATGACACTATCTTTGTTCTTATATGTCCACATTACTGTGTTGTACACGAACAGATAATTAGCAAGTTGAGTCTTAGCTGCTTTTGTTGAGCCACTCACTAAATAGTACTTACCTTGCTCTATTCCAGGCCACTCACTACGAAACCTTTTGAATGGAAGGGGAATACAGTTGACCCCTCCCTTTAGAACCTTATTTCTCCTTTCCTCAAGAGTTTTAATGATACGCTGTTTTAACTCTCCCATCAGATAAGCTCTCCACTGTCAAAGTTTTGTACGGGTCCCGTAAAGCCTTTACTTTCAAGTAAAGTAGCTAGCGCAGAACTCTCTTCTACATACCCATTTCCTTCCGCATCAGTCTTTCTATCTTCTTTAAGAATGAAATACTTAAGTAGGCGCATATAGGTATAGTCTCCGTTGAAAGATTCTACATATCTCTTGGTAGCAGCGATAATTTCATCATCCGAATATTTACCATACAGTTTAGTAAATTTCTTCAGCTTCAGAATGATTTCACGCTTGTTACACTTGAAATAGTAAGAAGTACCTGCCTTCTTTCCTTGCGGTACTATTGCCATAAGCTTATTTGCAAGAGAAGATAGTTCTGAGTCTGTCGGTACTGTTGAATCTGAAGACAACAGAATATCATCGCATAGTTCTGCCCAGCGTTGAGTTACACTATACTCTCCAAACAAGTCTTTAACAAGTACCTGCCTATCTACAAGGTTAGAAATAGCTTGTTCAATGTTCACGCCAGACTTTATAATAGATACTAGCATAACCTCTTGCGTTGTCATTCCCTTCTGCTGGGCGACATCGCTGTTGATTGTTACTTTCATTTCTTCATATTACTTTAGATTGTTTTAAGTGTTTGTATAACTCCTCAGATAAGAAGCCATCAAGGTATGCTGCGGCTTCCTTATCATGTACATCGTGCCATTCGAGGATATCATCTATGACATGTCTCTTTTCGTGATTGATAGTATTGAAAAACTTCTGCTTTGAGGATTGTGGGAATATAATCACTATAATATGACGGGAGTTTCGCTTGGTATAAGTTTTACCCCCGTCATATGACCTATTCTTTACATGCTCAATCAAAGCCTCTGTATCTGGAAAAGAGTATTTATCTGCCATTACTTTCAGTTTACCGGCATCTGTTATTGAGTCCAAAATGACTAAAGTAAAGTCCCAATTATAGATAGGGATTTTGAAGCTAAATTGTTTCATAATACCTCTCTCCGTTCATTAGTTCTTCCTTCTTTTTAGTCCACCGACACATAACATATTCACAAGTTATTATAGAACACCAATAACATTTATGACATTCCTTACTAGTATCTACGCTCTCTTTAACACGTGGACATACTACAAAGAATTTCTTCTTGTCTTTCTCTTGTACGGGTATCTTCATAATTCTTCGATCGTATTATCTTCATACCATTCGATTGCTGCTTCCCAAACCATTGCTATGTCATCAATTTCTTGATTTGGTATATCCCATAAATGCTTTTCAGCCCACGCTTTAGCTGCGTTATAGATTTGTTCTTTGGTCATAATACTAATTCATTTGGTGATTTAATGATTGAAATTAACTCCTTATTATAATTAGCAAGCATAGCATTTACAATCTCTTGCTCCCTACTGCCTCTATAATAAGGAATGATAATGATAGGATTAGGATGACGAAGAATACGCCCTATTCTTTGAATCTGAATCCTCTCGGAGGCATTGATGTTTGCAAAGATGCCTACCCTACAACTGGCGAGGTTTACTCCTTCATCCAACATAGCACAGGCGGTGATGTGATTTATCTTACCTGCATTGAACTCATTCAGAGTAGTTACCGCAAGCTTATTCTTTGAATGAATACAATTCTTACCTACCTTTTCTGTTTGAGCGATGGATGCACAGAAAGTCAAAGTTCTCTCATTAGCAAGTTTCTTTAGCAGCTCCATCACATACGGAGTCTTTTGCAATGCAAGCCATTTTAGCCGCTCTCCTGCCTTATGCAACCAAATATTATGCATTCCAGGATTACTTGCTGCTTTTCGCTTATACTTTCCTACCTCTTCATCAAGATACATAGCATACTGTGCCTCTGTGCAAGGAATAACATACCTATATCGCTTATCAAAGTAGCAGTTTCTATGCTCAAATGGAATTTCTTTTACAGGTAAGTTGCTCTTTTCGTTCTTGATAATCATCTCTGTTCTACCTGTAGTTCTGTAAGATAGCGGCCATAGTATGATACGAGGGTCTGGGAGTATCTCACTCTCAATAGCGTCAGACATTCTGACTCTATAGGTGTATAGTCCAGGCATAATGGACATAAGCCTATATCGCAGATTATTCTTAACCGTCGCAGATAGAATCATAGCTCTTTCGAACTTCATTGCAGACATGATTTCGAGTACTCGCTCCGTGATATGATGCCCCTCATCGAAAAGTATCATATCCCAATGTTTACTAATTTGCTTATCTAGTGAAGCATAAGTAGTAAAGGTAATGTTCGGCAACATCTCTTCGTATTCCCACTTCTTAATCTCATCTATCCAATTCTGCTTAAGATTTAGTTTTGGATACACGATAAGAACTTGTGGAGGAGCAAGAAAATTTAATGCAAAAGTAGCATCTAAAGCCACACGAGATTTACCCATACCTGTAGGTAAAGCAAGTAAGATGTACCTTGAATGTGTAGATAGTATGTCGTTTCTAATCTCTTCTCTTGTTTTCATAAATGTACTTTTATAGAACTTTATATACCGCTATTATACACATAGCAATTGCTAGTGCTAAAAAGGTTATTAGTATAAATAACAGTCGTCTACATCCATTAGCACTATTGTATCCACTATAACCTAAGTAGTCTTCATCATCGTAGTAGTTTACTTGTGGTGAGCAGGCAATATCATTGTATTTGTTATGTTTCATAACTAAGATTGTTATTAATTTATAGTACGTTAGTAAATTACTTTATAAAAATAAGTAATATCCTAAAAAACACTAAGCTCACATATTCCGTACCCATATCTCGCAGAGTTACTGCCTCATATGTCGGCCCAGTTATTGCTTAATGTTTGTTAGGATTTTACTTATTGACTTCTATTATACTTGTTATCTCCTGAAGAGTATTAAGTATAAAATGGATTGTGGTCAACACATTTCCTATGCAAAAACCCACTAAACGAGTTAACGTCTAGTGGGTGCATTAGATTTGTGAGTCTAATTACTTATTGCAAGACATGTACTTCCATATCTTACCTTCACCATTCCAGTCTTCATCCTTGAAGAAGAACAAATAACCGATTTTGATTATCTGATCCTCCGTAAAGGCACTACAGAAATCAGCATAGGCAGCATTGAAAGCTACATACTTATCACAGTCCGTAGTTCCATCAGGGAATGGGAGCGATGAAGTGGCTTTAAGAACTTGTTCTTTCGTCCAATGAGGTCCTTTATGCTTCAAACCCTCTGAGTCCGTGTAGTAGATGGATTCCAAATCTTTGATAGCCATCTCTTCTGTGTAATGAGGGCCGTACAAACTCTCGTGAAGCTCACGTCCGAGTTTCTCATAGAAGCGTTCGTCGTTAGTCTTGACGTACTCAAGAGCCTCGCTCATAATGGCCTCAGCCTTTGCAATTCGTGTTTTATCGCTGCTACGCATAGCAGCATCAACCAAACTAATAAGTCCCATATTATTTACAATTTGTGCAGCCACTTCTAAATCGTGGCAGCGGTTTATAACTACTGAATATTAGTCGGCTAAACTTTGGGCCGACTAGCGGTTCCACAGCGGTTAGCTGTTGCTGTCGTTTAGTTTTTGCCATAGCTTAGTGTAATCATTATTGAGTTTCACTAACAATAGAGCAAACCAATTTGATACATATGCGCCAAGTAGTGATAGCAGTATGGCGAGGATTATATTGCAGCCTAACAAGTACAATACAACAAGAGATGACCAAAAGGTCAGACATTTAGGGCACCTCAGCACAGTTTGGGCAACTTTACTTATAGCCAAAGTCAGTCCTAAATGAATAGCGGAGGTTGCAATAACCATCACCGATACTACTATCAATACAAAGCGCCACATGGTTATGCTACGGTAATGCTAAGCGGACATTCGCATACGAAAGTACGCGAGCAGGTTTGACATGCGGTTGTCACAATAGTATTCACTACACCACCTGCAAGAGCAATAGTGACACTTGTCGGCTCAGTTTCAGAGGTGAACGGAATAGTAAAGACTTGTGACAGCGGCTGAGTCTTAGCACAGCAGCTACATTTCCCACAGGGGACATAAGAAATCAGACCTTGTACACGGACTGTTACGGCATACAGATTACCTCCGAGGTTGCTGACAGATTCCTTTGTAAACTGCGGAGCAAATACGGGAGGGTTTTCTACACATGCCGGCGAACACAGCTTCTGTGTAATGTTGATTGAATACAAATACGGACTTGCCGTACTACCCGCCGCTAATACGGGAGTGATGATAGCGGATTGAACATTGTTCATAATAGTTAAAGGTTTAGGATTGAACTGATTATTTAAGCAGTAAGAGCGCCATCAGTTTTAGGCACCTCCGTATCCCCATTCTCTTGATAGAAGATGGTCATAAGAGCATCAACTTTCTTGTGCATCTTATTCATATCCTCCGCTAGAGCGAGGATGTTGTCGTTGATGATTTTGAAAATGTTGGTAGGCATAGCCAAGTTATTTTAGGAAATGCAACAATAATGGGTTGTTTCCAAACGCATCAATAGCTTTTGAAAGCTTGTCAGCACTAACTACTATACCTTGATTTCGTTTTTCACTAACAAAATCTTTCAACTTACTGCTTAATAGCGCAGCCTCCTCAGGTGAGTTGGCATATACATACATATCAATTCTAAACGGCTGTAACATATTATGGTAATGGCGGTACGTCTGCAACACCGGCTTGTGGTACTACAGAGCCACCTGCTTTGAGGGTTTGGAAGACATTTACATAGTTCAGTATCTTGTCTTGATTCGAGTCAATCCATTGCAAGAAGCCAATCGTTTCGTTCTTAACCTTGTCATAACCACTCTCCATGGGTGGGTCATATGCTGGCATATCAGGCATATCCTTAGCGAAGTAGTCATACAACTTCTCTGCTGCGGCTATATCTCCGCCGCATACAAACAAGGCTGAACGCTTCAAAGCGTCTTTTGAGGTCGTTTGAACCATTGAGACATCATATTGTTTACTGAACCATGACATAATTGTAGGAAGGTTAAGTTGGGGATAGGGATTACCTACCCCCAACCGGTTTAACCATTGCAGCTATCGCAACCACACGGCGTAGGAGCCGAGTAGCGTTGAACTTTCAGGAACGAATCCGTTCCGACAGCTTGGTTGATAGGACTATTGTTAGTTGCCTGTGCGATAGCACTTGCAGTTGCTTGTGCATTCACATAGTCCATCAGTTGCGCATTCAGATTGGGATTAGTCTGTACATCTACGTACTGACCAATCGAAGGCTGATTGCGAGTCTGCCAAGTTTCACGACTACCTCTCTCAGCAGCAATTAAGTTAGCAAGAGAGCGGTTTGCTTCCGTACCAACAGTAATAGCGCGGTCAATAGCAGAACTATTGGCGGCAGCAATCTGTTCAGCGGCACGGCTTCGAGCCTTAGATGCAGCATTCATGCCCCACAAGCCTGCAACAGCAAGCAGAAGAGCACCGCCTCCAAGACCGGCTGCAAGAGCTACACCTGTAGTAGCGGTTGCATTTCCACGATGCTTTGTCATCAACATCACATCAGTAGGAGTTAAAGCACTTTCCATAAGTTAAAGTTTAGGTTTAATGGCTTCTTACGCCTTAGGCCATTGGCAGATTTCTTTCAAAATCCGCTGCAAAGGTACTACATTTTTCCCAAACTTTAACAAAGTTACTAAAAGCCTCTTCTTTCCTCAGCAAATGCTGGCATTTGGTTAGGAACTTTTTTGTCTCTCATCTTCCTATACTCCAACAAATCTGTGACTCTCCAAAACAGAGACGAATCCCCTTGATATTTTTTCGTGCCTCGGGGGATATATTCGTTCGCTACCAAATTGTCAAAGGTAGCGCGACTAATTCTTCCTAAGAATTGGCAAGCTTGGTATTTGGTAAGCCACTCATCTTTGTGGGTATATTGCTGCAAGGCTGTTACTAAGCCGGCGGCGTCTTCCTCACTCATCTTTGAGTTGCCTGCGTCAATGTTATCAATTATCCGCTGTAATTCCTCTCTTACTAGTTGTATTAAATCTACCATGCCTTTTCTCTTTACAGTATAATATGGTCATTAATAGTACAGTAGCACCCACGAGTACTAAGTTCACATCCAATAGACGGGCATTCGATATAGGTATACCGATGTAATAATCGTAGAGTACGAGCGTATCGTTTATTAGGATGTAGTAAATTGGTACTCGATGGTAGCTACAGAAGTCAAACACATACGAAGTTAGGAGCATAAACAGTATCACTAAATAGGATGTTCCTCCTATGTAGGTTAATGCTACGGACTCCTTACCGAATATGCATGAGAAAGTACGAACCATTCCCAATAGCATAATGGCATAGGGAAGATACTTTATAACGATTAAGAAGGCTTTAACACTTCTTCTTCTTAAGCTTGCCTCCTCTGTCATAGCGGCTTCCGTCTGAGGTGTAACCAACTTTAGGTGAGTTAGGGGTCGGACGACCCACAGCTTTTTCATGCAATTTCTGAATTGCTTGTCTAATTTTTCCCATAAGATTATTGTTTAAATGATGAATCTGTCAATTACTCGTTGAGATATTTTTCCACCACCCGAGTCAAGTTTGAGTAGCGAGTCTATTTTTAGGAATGTTTCTTGTGACTGACAATTAGCTATACGAGCGTAGAGGTTGCAGAGCCAATTGGCATCATACTGAATAGAGTTGAACATTTCAGCATTTGCTATACCGTCTTTATGTACGGTAATAGCAACGTCAGTAAGCGGCCCCATAAGAGTGTGAGTTCGTTTGAACTGCTCTAAGAGGCGACCAACCTGTCGTTTCTCGTCATGTCGAATCATTTTGCCTACTACCTTCATTACAATCTCATCAGCTCCGAATTTACCAAACTCCTTTACCAGCCTATTGTAGTCATTACTCAGGTCGTGCATAGTTCTGAAATGGTTTTCAAGCTTCTGCATACAGAGTTCCGCCCCTGTAAAGAATACACTCATCATTCCATCTAGAACATCAATGTCACTTTGTTCTAAATGCTCATATTCCATAATTACCCCCGAGCAAAGTTACCAAAAATGATAAGTAGTACTGTAGAAATAATGAAGGCAAGGAAACTTAACCACATGCCGGCAGTTTTAGATGTTATTTCTTGGTCAAGTTCATCTATCTCCGTATGTGCGTTTTCTAACTCTACGCTAAGACCTGCATTCTCATTCCATAATCGAATGCGTTCTTTGTCTAACTTTATGTACTCTTCCTTTGTATAGGAGTCTTTGTACTTTAAGTTCTTTTCTTTTTTACTATTCTCTTCCATAATTTATTGTGATACTTTAGTTAAATTTTTGCTACTCACTTAATAGCTCTATCTTGATTAGCGGACCTTGTTCTTCGCAAGTAAGCGTGGGGCTTTGCAAGCAGTTCCATATTTCCTTTGGACGTTGCATAGCGAAATGGTGCTGTATCTCGCGGTAAATCATGTAACTCATCGCAATAGCTTTGTGCTGATGGTCATTAGGGCAACTACCTCCATCCCATTTATATGAGCTTCCCTGCGGCAAGTCAGGCGTCATAACCTTATGCGCAATACGTTCGAACTCATCTTGCAAATTACCGATAGCCATTTTTGACTCTGCATATACTACCGCATTATACATCCTGCACTCTCCAGAAAGGAAGCGATGGTAGTCTTCCATACCTTCCGCTATGAGCCTCATTTGCTCTTCTGTTAGTGTAATCGTGTACTTTTTCATTTTGATACTCCCTCCGTGTTATATCCGCGACTTTCCAACTCTCTTATTAAGTCTTCGTCTTCAAGGTCGCCGATATTGTAGTTTATAAACTCTCTTTGTTGGCGCAATGAGAGACTGTCATAAATCTCTTGTGGATTGACAGTAATATTTACTTGAATATCTGTAGTCATTTTCTTACTCTCCTTTCTTAACAAGGTCACATGCCCCCATGAGCCATGAGTGCAGGTTGATATTGTGCGTATCATCCGGCTCGTGGATTTCCGTCCAATACAGAACTTCGTTAGGACGGAAGAAGTTATAATCTCTACCAAACGACACGAATCTATTCAATTTCTTGTCGTAAAATCCAAGATGGTAACCATATCTGTCCGTCCAAAATACAACATGCTCTAAAGCAGACTTACCTTCTTGCACTTCAGGTGTAACATACTCTACTTGCTTTGTGAGTGCATTCATCCGTTTTACTTTTACCCAATCCATCGGCATGTGTTTGTTATGCCAATCGATAGTCCAATCGTACCACCGGATGATAGCATTTGACAATTCTTCGTTCGAACCAAAGCGCTCGATGTGCTTCTCGTAGTTGGCAACTACTTCGTGAATGTCCGACATATTGAAGAAGTAATCTCCGAGAGACACCCCTCCGTGCGGATCGTCTGCCACGAAGTACACATCGGCATCGGACCAGTCCATGATTTGACAGAACAGTCTGATTTCGTCCCGAGCAGCAACGCTCGCGTTATGTGCAACCAGATTACACTTTTGCAATAATTCTTTTTTCATAACTTATCTGTTTAATTCGTTTGCTCACGGCAGGCTTCTATGAAATCTGTTGCTTTCATAATTGCTGTGTGTTAAAGGATTATACTTTTGGAATTGGCATCCAGTGGGTCACTACACATCCATATTCTTCATAGTCACTAAAGAAGAAATGCTCATCGTCATTGTATGTTGCTATCCATCCACCTTTATTATATGGAGATTTCTTCTCGTAACCATAATCATAATAGGCCTCAGTATAGAATACTTGTCCGGAGAATAAGTATTCGTCTGTATAACGAACAATGCAATTTACAGAGTAGTTTTTATTTTTATTACTCTTTTCTGGCATTCGTTCCTTAAC
>Ga0326513_10000729_pt1 | contig 27963 bp, 34 predicted proteins | sample 2_2465_0518_D_FD_203654 | JGI IMG/M metagenome (GOLD analysis project Ga0326513, IMG submission 203654) | Bovine rumen microbial communities from UC Davis, California, United States - 2_2465_0518 | ecosystem: Host-associated > Mammals > Digestive system > Stomach > Rumen | place: USA... | reverse complement strand
TGCTGTAGCAGTACGAGCCGAAGGTGTTGCTGTTGCAGGACGAGCCGAAGGTGTTGCCGGAGCAGTCCGAGCCGAAGGTGTTGCCGTAGCAGTCCGAGCCGAAGGTGTTGCCGTAGCAGGACGAGCCGAAGGTGTTGCCGTAGCAGGACGAGCCGAAGGTGTTGCCGTAGCAGGACGAGCCGAAGGTGTTGCCGTAGCAGTCCGAGCCGAAAAAAACGACATTCGGCAACGTCAGAGTCAGAGTAGAATTATTTTTATAGATATCATAAAAATTTGAGCGAATGTTTTTTAATACATTAACCGTTGTATCGTAGGGCTCCTCATCGACATCAACCAGCGTCGAAAATGTATAAAAATACTTAAACTCATCTGTTCTTCCAAGCACCAGATTATTCGACGAATCAAGAACCTTATATACATTTCCGAGTGCCGATGCGTCAACGGCATTTCCGTTTTCGTCGTACCAAGTCCCCGATATCGTCGTGACGGGTGCGCCCAGATAGTAAAAAGGCAAGTTGTCGGTCGATATCATCCCGTCGCTAAAATTTTCCTTCCAGCTCGTAGAAACTTGATTATATTTTGCATTGCTCGTTGAATGGCGGTATATATGCCCCGAAGCCTTGTATCTTTTGAACTGGATATTTTTAAAATCGTATGGAAAATCATTGTTGAACTCATCGATGAGCCTATAGATAACGCCCTTTCCGTTCGAAGTGTCGGCCCATGCGAAGCGCGAAATGTCATTGTCAAGGCAATATTTCAGCTTCCACGCCTTAAGTTTTGAATCCGAGAAATATGAGTCCCCTTCGTGCATGCAGGCGCGCGCGTTCTCGTTGAGCGTGTATGTGTCGTCCGCCGTGACGATGACATCGAAGGCATGTCCCGCGCTCCTGGTGTCAGCTTGCGCCGTGGTCGTCACGAAATCGGTTATGCGGTACTGCATGCCGGGAATAAGGCCGCCGCCGCGCCTCAAGGAACGGAGCGCGCTCCATGTAATCGACAGCATCGGCGCTGCATCCGCGTCCCCGGTCGTCTTTACCCACTGCGCGCCGTCGTAACGGTAGATGCCGCCGTCCGACGAAAATATGACGATATCCCCGACCGAAGCGGCTGTAGGCAACGCATCGACTGTCGGGGTTTTTTCGTTGACTTTTTCCGCGACTTTTTCGAGGCCGTCAAGGTCAAGATACTTCTTCATAACGCCCCCTTAAACAAAAAGATTATCAATCTCGGAATTCGTTATCGGGACAAAATCCTCGTTTTCAAACACGCACTCCCATTCGTGCGATGTGGTATTGTAAAGCCAAATAGAGCCTTTATTTCCTTCCTTCTCGTAGTATGTCTTCATCAGCTGCCATGTGTCCGACGCGGAAAGGCGCGCGAAGCCGCTTCCGGTATAGTCCGGGTCGGTCGTGTATATGACGAGCGCGGCAGGGTCGGTATCGTCCACGCTGGAAACCGTGAAGCCCGAGTCGACGAGCCTGCCGGTCTGTATGTCCATATAAAAGACGATATCACCTGCGGAAGGCGTCTCCGAAAGCGTATAGGCATTGATTGCCGAGTTATTGAAAGCGTAGAAGCTGGACGGCGGCGTGGTGTCGGCCGTGAGGACGTAAGACGAGCCCGAAAGCTCATAGAGCCCCAGGTCGTGCGGGTTGCTCGATTCCGTCAGAGTGCCCGAATACTCGCTATAAACGCCGTCGCCGGTAAGCAGGAAAGCGCGCGTATCGTCATCATCCGCCGGGAGCTCGTCGCCATACTGGAGGCAGTTCTGGATGTCGAAGATAGGGCCGAGCAGCGCCCATTTTTTGACGTCGCCGGAAATCGTACAGATAACCTCGCTATGAGCCGGCACCGGCTTTCCCGCGCCCTCAACGAAGTCCGAGGTCGTGCGGCCTTTTGAGTTGACGGCATACACCCAGCCCTCCGTCGTGTCGGCAAGTGCAGGCAGCGCAGCGACGTTCGCGACCGAGCCCTTGAACGTGAAATGCCCGATATCGTTTATAAGCTCCTTAATTTTGAGGACGAGCTCGACAAGACCGTCATAATCAAGATACTTTTTCATTTTTTATTCTCCTTCGTCTTCGAATAGCGCGTCGATTTCCGGAATCGAAATCGACAAGATGATGCCGTCCGCGCCCTGAATCCAGAGCCCCGCACGGTCGCGAATATCTCTATCTATGCCGCTCTTGAGAACCGCATAGCTCGAAATCACAGAGCCGGGCGCGATGAACTTTCCGCCCATAAGAATAATTCCGTAGCTGAAAACTTCCGTTGTCTCGAAGTACACGAGAAGCCCGGTATCGTCCGGGTTCCGTTCAATCCGGTATATGTACGGCGAATAAAACGACACGACAGAGCCGTTCAGGATTTTCAGGAAGAATTTTTTATTCTGTTCTGTGATTGTGATTTCCCCGGAATAATCAGGAATCGAAAAGCATAAAAGCTGCGTATTGTCGAGGTTTCCGGTAGTGTTGCGGTATGTACGGGGCTGTATCTCGTCGGTCTTAATCTTGACGATTTCGGCAAGCTCGGAAAGGATTTCCGATGCCGTAAGCTCGGAAACCTGCAAATTTGTGATAATGAGCTCCGTGACTTCGGCAACGTCTGCAATAATTTTTTTTATCGTCGCCTTGTCGGTGACTGAAAGCCCCTTAATCTCGGCCGCCGTAGCCGTAACGGACTCGGACTCGATGCTCTCGTTCTGGACATGGGTGAGGACGGAATCCGTAGCTGTCAGCAAGTCGATGCCCGCGCTTCCTATGGTCGCGCCGGTCGCGCCGATGTGCTGCGTGGTGATGGACTCGGAAAGCGCGGAAAGCGCGTCGGAAAGCGCGTCGGAAACGCCCTGAATATTGATGTCGGCGGCGGAAAGCTCATTCGTAAGGAGCGCAAGCTGCGCGCGGAAAGCCTCCAGGCTCTCGGAAGTCTGGGACGAGAGCGCGCCGAAGCCGTTTTCAAGCTGGATTATTTCGTCGTCGATGACCGCGATTTTTGACATTACCGAGCTCGTCCAGGATGCCGAAGCTGATGCGGATGCAGGGGCGGCGGCGCGGTTGGCCTTTGCGTTTACAAGTTTCATTGGACGATAAGCACCTCTTCTTTTATGTCAGGGTAATCATAAATTCTTTGCTTCCTTTCCGTCTCGTTCGCGCCGTGGTATATGTGCACCTCCTCGCCGCCGATGAGCTTGACGACGACATGGGTGTCCGCGTTGTCCTGCACCATCCGAAAAAGATTGATAAGATACTCATAATCAAGTCCTTTTTTTAGCAGGGCTTTTTTTCCTGCCTCGGCATCCGCCGCCGCTTTCCGCGCCTTCCGGTATGTCCGAAAAAATGCAAAGAAATCTTTTAAAAACATGTTTTTACTCTTAAAAGTAGCCCCGCAATTTGCGGGGCTGATTGTTGGCCGAGTTGTTTAAACCCACGCGCGAAAAAAACGGGTCAAGCCTTTCCCGCGCGACGCTTATATTATAACACTAGAATTCAACTCTTGCATTGACGGAAGGATTCGTCACGACGAAAGACCCGATCACCGTTGTGGAGATGAGCGATGCCGGGCCCTCATATGTGTCCTCTCCGTTGGTAACGCTGAAAACATCATCAACAAGAAGCTGATAAGGGCGGTTAGCCTGGGGTTCTTCCTGCATGTTGATATCAGGCTTTCCCGGGTTGTTGTCGATTACGCCGTCCTGAGTAACCTTATCGACGTTAGTGAACGTCCAGAATTCAATCGAGCTCGAATCGAGGATGTAGCATACACCCTTTTCAAGATACGGGTCATCGACGACATCCTCGACCCAGCTCGTAGACATCGAGAAGCCGACCTGCTCGACGCCCATAGACGCCTTCGATCTCTTTTCGCCGCCGTTCGGCTTGGTGAGGTAGGTCTTGTTCTCGATTTCGCCTGCAATGGTGACGAAATCGGCATCCGATACGACGATGATATCCGCAAGGCTTCCGGCGCGCCTGAGCTCCATGATCGCGCGCTCGATTGTCTTATAGTACGGCTCCGAGCTGCCGGAATCCCTGACAATCTTTACGCCTGCGAGACGGTCGCGCGCGACCGAGCGGTTGACGCCGAAGAACGAATCGGCCGCAGCCACGGAAGAAGGCAGCCATCCAGCCAAGCCGACCGGAAGAAGCGGATTGCCGGAAGCATCCACACAGCCGGCAAGGCAGATGACGTCCCCGCTTGTGTATGAGTAGTCCGTGTCCGTGTTGTTCTTGATGGTGACTTTCTGGCCGTCAATTTTTGTGACCTCGTACTTCGAGACGATGCTGCTAGTGCTCTCCGGTGTCGCTTTTGTCGCCTTGATTGCGAGGCTTGAGCCGATATCGAGCACCATCACGACATGTGACGGAAGGATAACCTCGGCGGTAGAGCCGCTGACGATTGCCGTCGCCGTCGTTCCGTCCGAAAGGGTTGCCGGCATCGCGCAAAGATAACCGTAACCGTCACCATACAGAGCCATGGCAAGCGTCTTGCGCATCGATTCCTCGGACGCAAAAAGTTTTGCCTTAGCTATCGGAAGATAAGCGCCGCGCGCCGTCTTGCTTGCCTGAAGCTCAGGAACAGTAAAAGAACAGCATGAATAAATCTTTCCCGGCGATACCTGGAACTCCATAGCGCGCGCCGTGTTCTTCGCAAGGCTTTTCGCCATGAGGAAGTTCGCGGAAACCGCGCCGCCGCGTGAGTAGAGTGTCGAGAAGTTCGCCGTTTTTCCTTCGACGCGCTCCTTCCTGATTTTTTTCAAAAGCGGGCTATTGCGATAGAGAAGATTTGAAAGTCCCTCTTTCGCATAGTAGGTTTTGAGCATCTGGAGGATTCCGTCCCCCGTTCCGAAAAGTACTGGTGTTGGCATAATTTACTCCTTATCTTCTTTTGTTTGTTCTTCTTCCGTTTTCGCGCCCATTTTCGCGCGCTCAGCCTCCGCCGCCTGCTCAATCTCATCGGCTTCGGCTTTTTCAGCTTCCGGATTCGCGGTTTCTTTTTCAGGCGTTTCGACCTCGGCATTAGCCGTAATCTTCGCGCCGTCGTCCGTTTCCGTGATTTCGACTTTCGCGCCTTCCGGCAGATTGAGCTTGTCCTTGATAAGCGCGATATACTCGTCCGCCTTCTCGATGGCCTTGTCAACAAACTCGTCCGCCGTCGTGTTTTTCAGCTCCTCGTCCGACATCGCGGAGTATGAGTCGAAAACCTCCTTCGAAAAATCGTAATCAGGATTTTTCTCGGTGACCGCAAAAGTATTGTTGTACCCCCTGAGCTTCTCGCCGTATTTCGAGTCCCAGTCCCTGAAATCCTGCGAGTGCCTATACTCTTCGCACTCGCCCCGCAATGCCTCGATAGACTCCTTCAGGGCCTCTATCTCGGCTTGTCTCTGCTTTGCCGTCTTGACGAGCTGGAGAAGCACATACTTGAGCTTCGCAATGTCGTCAGACTTATCGAATTCCATATCGTCCATGATAACCTCCTATGATTATAACCTTAAGCGTTGCTGTTGCCACTCAAATTTATGCTCTCGTATTTGTTCGCCACTCCTGCATTCTGCTGAGCTTCGACCGACTGCGGGGCGGAGCCGGCGATATCCGCGCCTTGTGCGGTCGCCGCGCCCGATTCCGCATCTCCCTGCTGCAACGCTTCCAGCTTCGTGTCGATTTCGTCGGCTTTCTCGTAGAGCTTTTGTAGCTTGTCGATGTCCTTCTCGTTGCTGTCTCCCTCTCCCTCGGCCGAGCGCAGAAGCATCTGCGTGTTCTGAATGTTTTCCTTGAGGAGCTGCAAAGAGATGTAGTCGGGAATCTCATAATCGTCCTGATACAGCGCCTTATTGATGACGGTCTGGCACGCGTTTTCTGCATTGCTGATAAAGCTGAATCCGCTCTGTATGTCAGGGAGCTCCATGAGCTGCCCGATTTTTGACACCGGCAGAAGCCCTGCCTGCGCAAGCGTCTGCAACTGCTTGAGCTTCTCGTTAGGGTCTTTGGAAAGCAAGTCCGCCGAAGAAAACATGAGTTTGAGCTTGTCGGTCTCTTCCTTCACGCTCTCCCATGTGGTTTCATAGGTGTAGCGGCTCTTTGCCATGAGCGTATCTTTTTTGTATTTGTCGCTTGTCCCCATGACCTCTATCATAGTTTTGCAGATGTTCGTAAAGCAGTCGATGTACTGATGCAGCTCAAGCTCGAAGCGGTCGTTTTCGAGGTTTTCCATCGTAGATATCGCGATGCCCGACGTTATGCCGGTCTCTTTTTTTCCCTGGCTTGAAAGCTGCGACACGCCCACAAGGTTATAGGCGCGCTCGATGAGGTCGTTAAGAAGCTCCATGTACTGAGGGTTGATGAATTCAGGGTTAAAAACCTGGATATCTTCGGCCGCCGAGTTTATCGGGATGACGTTTCCGATTCTGTTGTTCAGTCGCGAAGCCGACACGCCGAGCGACTTAGGGACGAAATAGTTGTTAGCCACCGAAAGGCGCGAAGCCTCGGAAATCTTTTTAAGAAGGATGTCGATTTGCTCCTGAATTCCGCAAAGCATGTCAGCGACCGAAATCGCCGACGAGCCGACGAGCGGTTCGCAATAATGGAAAATGATGAGCGGGATTTTTCTGTATCCTTTCTCGATTTTCTTTATGCGACGGTTGATGAAAATCGCCTTGGTCTCGGTGTTCGCGTTGAAATACAGACTGTAAATAATGTATGTTCTTTCGCGCTCGTCATCGGTCAGAAGTTTTTTCGTGTCCTCGTCCAGCTGGTCAAGCGGAAAATTCCTGAACTCAATATAAAGGTTTTTCAGTTCCGAGCCGTTTCCGGAAACTTCCTGCGGGTCAAGGTACACGTCCCACGGCAGCGCGCGAAGCCATTCGACCGAATCCGCATTGAAAAAGAGATACCCGGTATCAAAAATCATTGCGTCGCGAAGTATCGCCGCCACCTTTTTGTTGAGGGCCTGGACGTCACAATAAGAGTCCAGGAATGACTGCAGATTCCGCGCTATCATAAAAGTCTTATGGCTTCCCATGTTGCAGTTCACGAACGGGCGGCAGCGCGCCTGCGAAATCTTGCTGACGACGGAATCAATGGCACTTTTTATCACGTTGAATTTCGGCGTGTCGTTTTCGAGCGTCGACGAGTAGTTCGCCGGCATGAAGCCGAGTATCGACGGCGCGGCGCTGTCGATGTCCGAGCTCATCGAGCCGACATAAAGATTGTAGTTGCGCTGATACTTGCTTTTACGGCCGGATTGGGAATTCAAAAGGTGGTTTACTTTTTTTATTACACTTTCTTTATCGAGCATATCACACCCCCGCGCCGCCGCCGTTTGCAAGCTGCGCATTCGGATTCTGGGGCATTTGTCCCAGAATTATCTGGTTTGCAAGCGCCTGCTTTTTCGCCCGGAGTTGCAGCTGCTTTTTCTCGTCCTTTTTTTCCGTGTCTTTTTCTTTTTTCGCGCTCATGTCAAAAGGCAGCATATACACCCCCTCATTTTTTCTTTTTCGCTTCCATCGCTTCCACAAGTTGCCGATACTGGAAGGCCTGAAACCTCTGCAACGTCTGCAACGCCTGCAACCTTTTGAGCGTCTCCAATATCTTCTTCCGCTCGTCTTGCCTTTGCTTCTCGTCCATACCCACGCCCCGAAAGCTCCGGTTACTTTTGAGAGTAATCAGAGCCATTTTATCATGTTTTCGATATCGTTGAGCGAATAACGGCAATAGTCGAAATCATCGCCGCCGCCAAGATACTTATACATGGCTAAATCATCAGGATTCTCGCCGTCAAACCATTCGATTTTCTTTATCCACACTTCGGGGCGGCGCTCCGTCGTGATGGTCTTAAGCCGCTCGTCGCTCTCTCCGGTCGAGCCGTCAAGCGCCTGAATCTGCTTTTCGAGCGCGTCGATCATCAGGTCGATTGACCGGAGCGAATCTTCCTGCAACTTTTTTCCCTCGGACTGCCACCAGCTTTTGAATTCCCTGCTGCCCTCGTCAATTCCTTCCTTAAGGTACTTGTTGAAGGTCTCCGAGGTCGATTTGTTCGACGAGTCCGTCCATGACGCGTCGCCCGATATACCGACATTGAAGATTGCGGGCGCGGCGCTCAAAGATGCGTTGAGGTTTTTCTGCAAGCTTTCCGACACGCCCGACGAGCTGGAAACGCTTCCGATGCCGGAAAGCATCGAGCCGTATTTCTGCATATAGTCCAGGCGTTCGTTCATCGTTCCGCTCGAAATCTTCTGCTTCATCTGCTTGAGCTCGACGATTTTTGCGCGCAATTCGTTCGCGTCCGAAAACATTTCTTTTGTCAGCTCGTACGCGCCTTTAGTCGTCTCGGTCGCTCCCTGCGTGGTTGCCTGCGTCTCCTTGAAGGATTTCGCGCCGTCTTTCGCGACCTTGTAGAGCTTACGCGCTTCCGTGTCGGAAAAGCCGTATCTTTTGAGCGTCTCAACGCCCTCCGCCTCGCTCTGGCTTGCGACGTTCGGCATGATGCGATAAAAAACCGCCTTTTCTTTCCCGTCAAGCTCCACGCCTGATGCAGATATGAGTGGGGCGGTGATTGTGTCGATGCGCTCAACTTCTTTCGATACGTCGATTATCGCCTGATTCATGTTTTCGGCGTATTCTTTCGCGTTGTCGCTTACGTAGTTTTCAATTCCGACACCTTCGCCGATGCGCGAAAAATAAGAGTTGTCACCCAATAGGGACATGCCGTTTGCAAGCAGTGCATTGCCGACGATTTTTCCGAGCACCGAAAGTCCGACCGCGATTCTTTCGGCGGTCGAAAGGCCAGAGTTCCCGAAGATAAGCCCAAAAGTATTCGGCGCGCTTGTGTTGAGGTAATCGGAATAACGGCTTTTCGATGTCAAAAACTCGTTTTCCTCTTCCGTCCCCAAATCTTTCGTGTCGATGCGCTCGATTTCCGACGCGACTTCTTCGGCCTTATCGTCGGGGATGTCGATTGTCTCCTCGGCGGCTGGCGGCGGGTCTTTCGGTTCTGCCTCCGGCTTTTCGGCTTCCGGTGCAGGGGATGTCGAATTCTTCCAGGCGTTGTACGCCTTTCCGCTCGTCTCCCATTTCGAGCCCTTGAGCTTTATTTTTATCTGCTCGTCGGAAAGTCCCTTATCTTTGAGGGCCTTATAATACTCGTCCCATGTCGCAAAAACGTCGAAGTCCTTATCCGCGCTCTCCGATATGGTCTTTGCTTTTTCCTGAGCTTTTTCGATGTCTTTTTTTGATGCGGCCGTTCCGGTTTCCGCGTCGTAGCTCCTCACGGCTTCCGCGCCGCGCTCGATCGCGTTCCTGGCATTTTCCGCCACGCGCCCGCCGTCTCCTCCGTTCGATTCCGCGATTGAGCGCATGGCTTCCTCCGCCCCGTACCCGAGCGTATTCTTCCGCGTCGCCTCGGCCGCCTCCATCAGCGCGTTCTTTTTCGGCCGCGATTCTTCCGCACCTTCTGATGCCGCTTTCAGCTTCGCGCGCTCCTTCTCAATCTTCTCCTTTTTCTTTTTTTCGAGCTCGTTGATTTTTATCTCTTTGACGGATTCCGGGGCCAAGCCATCGTTCCGCACCTCCGAAATTTTCCGGTCAAAAGTGTCGGTTATATCCTGGATATTGCGCTCAATCTGCTCTTTCGTTACTTTTGCCATTCAGCGCCCCCCTCGGCATCATGCGCGCCGTCCTTGAAGTGGAATTCGTACATCTTCGATTCGAGATATGAAACCTTTGCTTCGAGCTGCTGAACCTTCTCGGAAAGAATCGAAATCATGGCCGTGTCCGCAAAAGTCAGATGACGCGTATCGACTTCCTTGAACCCTTTTTCGTCGGTCGATACCGTCGCGGCCGTCATCGGATTTTTTTCCAGGTCTTGAGCCTTGACCCCGAAATGCTGCTTGTCGTCCACGCCCCTGTTTTCGCCCGCATAAAGCCGCTGCGCCTCAGGAGTGTAGGTGAAAGAAATCGGCTTTATTTCCGACATCCAGCGGAGCGCGATGTCGGAATCCATGCCGAGCACGTCCGAAAGGTCTTTGAGGTTCTCGTCGCTCTTTCCGTCCTCCGCGCTTTTTTCGGCTGCGGCCGTGGTTGCCTTGTCCGTGTCCGATGCAGATGCTTCCGGCTCGCTTCCGTTTTTTTTCGCGCCGCCGATAATGCTTCCGATTTTTCCGATTCCGCTTCCGACCTGCTGCATCTGCTCCCCGAATTTAGCGTCGGATGTCTGTATGTTTCTTCCGCTCCAGTTCGTCCGGCCAGCCTTCGCGCCTTCCGTAAGACCGCCGCCGATTCCGCCTAAAATCGCCTTCGCAACTACCTGCCATGCCATCAGATGCCCCCTAAAATATTTTCAAGCTCATCGAGGTCGGTTTTTTCCGACTCGATATTTTTTGCGTTCTCATCGCTGAGCGCGTTCGCCACGCCCGACACGACGCCGCCGATAGTCCCGAGCACGCGCCCCTTATTCTGGTTCTTCGTATCGTCCTTTACTTTTCCCGCCTCGACCTCATTCTTTCCGATTGTCTCGGATTTTTGGCGCTCGGCTTCGTACAGCGCGTTCGCCATCGTATTCTTCGAGGTCTCGAAGCTCTCGGACGCGTCCTTGCTTGCCATGCGCGCCGCCTTTGCCGGGTTCATGCCCTGCGAGAGATACGACTTATATTTCTGATCCTGCACCGTCTTCGCGTTCTCGCTTGCAAGCTCCGAAGCGGTCGTATACTGAGCCTTAAGCGCATCCGCGCCGGTGGATGCGGCCGCAAGCTCGTTATACTTGTCTATCGCGCTGGTGTAGTTGTCCGATGTTGCTTTGCTCATGGTCACGCTCCTCTATATGATACACTAATCTTTTTAAAAACAAAAAAATACATTTAAACCCCTTGTTTCACGACGTTTTCTTCCGTCGTGTCGGCGATATCGACGTAAACCGCCACGATGTCATAAATCGTATCTATGCCGACCTCTATCGACGTGCCTTTCGTGTTCCTCGGCGCGATTTCGAGCTGGAAATAGTTGTCCAGGAACTCCACGCCCTTTACAGTCTTTTCGATGCGCTCGTTCAGGCGCTTGTTGTTGATAATCGTGCTGATGCTGAGGCCTACCGAATCGGTCTCAGGAGAGTCCGAGTAGAACACCACGCGGACGCGCCGATACATGAAATTAGTCAGCCAGTCCAGGCCGATTTTACATGATTGCAGGCGGTTGCGGAAAATCGCGACCGTTCCGGCCGGATTGAAGACGTTCGCGACCGATATGACGGTCTGCGGGGCTGACGAGCGGGAGATATTGTGCAGGCCGTTCGGCGCGCTCTTTAGGTACGTCGTAAGCGCATCGACCGTCACCGCGTAGGTGTCAACGCCGTCAACGTAAAAAGTCGTGCCGCCGGAAGGCGATACGGTCGGATTGTATGTGACCTCCGCGCTTGCCTGCTGCAAGGCGGCGACGTTCGCATTTTCGGAAGAATAATAGTAAGAGTCATTGATTTTTATTATTCCGTATTCAGGATATCCGCCGAGCTTCGTGACGTTCTGGACGTCGATAAAAACGACCTGCTCCCCAATCATCAGCATAACGCCGTCGGAAAAAGCCAGCGCGAAAATATTATGGCTTGGAAGGTTGAGCGTAAAAATTCCGCTGGTTGTCTTCCGCGGGATTCGGTTGTCTACGCGAAGGTACTCTATGAGCTTGTTCGAGCCGGTAAAAATCAGAATCGTGCTTGTCGCCGCATCGTAAAAATAGGCTTTCTGGCTGTCGTAGCCGAAATACTGCAAACCGGTGACATCGGCGCAATATGTTCCGGACGTGTCGTATGGATTGAGTATTCGGCGCGCGGATGACGGGCCCGATATCGTATAATATGCGCCCTGGATGACGAATTCTTCGGTGTCCTCGTCAAGATTGATTGCTACCGCGATTTCGGTATAAAGCAGCGCGACCGTTGCAGCGGAGTACGAGTACCTAAGCAGCTCATAAACTTCGGTATTGACCTGCACATAATTGACGACGTCGGACTGCAAATAGTCAATGAACAAAACCGGCAAAGAAAGCTGATAATCGTCATTATGCGTGTATATCACGGACGGGTCGTGGCTTGCCGTGATGCTTCCGGCGGATGCGCGGTACTGCTGGATTTTCGTGTCGGAAAGAACCGAATCAGGGAAATATACATAAGCCGATACGTCTGCATGAGTCGTATACTGCGCATTCTGCCAGCTCAAAGAGACGTTAGAGCCGACGTAAATCTCAAAGTCGTTCTGCTCGTCCGAAACCGTCTTGACCGGGATATCAGCGCTTGAGCGCGTCGAATTCCAAAAGTGCCCGACGCGCGAAGTAGCCCGCACGATGCCCGCACCCGCGTCCGATGTCTCGAAGACGATGCGGCCGTTCCAGTCGTCGCCGCTGCAACAGATTTTATTCGGGTTGTCGTTGTAGATTGTATTCCAGTATGTCGTGGTGTTGAAAATCTTATAGCCGCCAATTTTGTTGCAGAATTCGGACTCGACGAGATTGACCTCCGCCCCGTAAGCAGCCGACGGAAACATTTTGCCGAAAGACAGCTTTTTTATTGTCCCGTTGACGTTAAGGTATACATAAGTATCATCCGCGCCGAGGTATCTGATGCCCTGAGTGTCCAGGCGCGCGATGAGCTTGTAATCATGGCCGATAGATGCAGGCAGTGAGTTTTCGTAGTTTACGACATACCCGTTCGGAAGGATTACCGACTGGTTCGGATTCGCGACGATGGTCGAATAGGACTGAGCCAAATCCCTGAAAAAATTCATGTACGGGGCATTGTCAAAAGTCCTTCTCATCGTATAGCGATGTGTCGCGGCCGCCGTCGAATCCGTGCAGACCCCCCAATCCAAAGACTCATCGCTTTTTTTTAAATTCAACGTCACAACCCGGAAAACACCCGACTGCTGTGACTGCAAATCAACCCGGAAAGAATAGGTCGGATATATCGGGATCGCTGATGTGCCGGCGGTCTCCGACCCGTCAAAATGGACATTGAACGGATTAATATGAGGGAAAACCGGAACCGACAGATAGTTTATGTTATAATCCCATTCTATTATTGTGGCACGGTTTCCGTATTCGTGCCAAACGTCATAAAAATTGAGAGCCGGGAAATTCGCCCGCGTAGTCTGAGTAAAATCACCGAAATTTCCGGCCATAGACCAAGAACATGAAAAAACCTCAGTAACGATATCGACGGCATCATAAACCAATGCCCTTAATGATACCGTTTTGCCCGCAATGAAAAAATTCGCAATGAACCGGTCATTAAGGGTCTGGACCGCATCCGACAGCGCCGTCCAGCTCATAAGATACATCTTGATACCCATAACGCCGGAACTCAAAAAATAAAAGCACGTGTCGGACTTCTGGTGCTCGCAGACCGCCATCGAGAAATTTGTCGTATAATCCGCGTTCTTCGTGTGATTGAGCTTTATGAGCTGATACCCCGAATAATTCGGGTTGTCGCATACCAGGATATCAGAATTCAGGATGAGCCCGCCCGAGCTCGGCGCGTAGAAAGTACAACCCGCCCAATTTTCCGCCGGGCCGATATAAGTGTCGTTGATGACAACGCCCAGGATAAAATCGGGCGCGGAAGCCTGCCCCGAAAAAGTCGCGTCCTCAACCTTGTAGTAAGTGTCGGCGATGTCCATGAGATGCACGGTCGCGCCCTCGGCGGTAATTTTGTTGAATTCGATATAGTCGGTCTGCTTCCCGTCCACAAGATGCGACGAGCTCGCCTGGCGCTTGAAGCATCTGTAACCGGCCGCGTTCTCTGTCGTCCACTTTTTGAGCGCGGTCAGGCGGTTGTTATGATAGAAGCCGGTTTTTTGCGAAACGACAGACAAACTATCGTCAAACGGAGTGACTTTCGAGAAATTCAGCTTAAGGTTTTCAAGGTCGAACTGTTTCCACATCTATATCTTTAACCTCAAATTTCTCACGTCGGCAAGCGTCTGAACCTGCGCGATGTCGGCTGTGAATTTGTCCATCGCCTGGATTATGCGGTCAATCCTGCGCTGGATAACAATAAGTGTTGTGTTGATGCTCTCTATCGTTGTCTCGTCGATTACCATACGGCATCCCCCAGAAGCGTGCGCTTGTCGGTGTCTATTATCGTGTAGCTCTCGTTCTCGTCCTCGATGAGGCTGTCATAGAGCTGGCCGCGCATCTCGTCGGCCTTGTCCGACAAGCTCGAAGAATCGCGGCCGACGACCGAACACACGGAAAGCGCGATATCATAAGCCATGTACGAAAAAAACAGATTATTCGGATAGCTCAGGATTGTATCATACCCCAATCCGACGATATAAAAAGTCCCGTCAAATTCCTTTACGATGATATGGTTTTCGTCGTAAAAAGCAGCGAAGGACTGCAACGGCGTCGATATATACTCGATTGTCCCGTCCTGCGCCAAAAATCCGTAACTTTTGCGCCCCGAACGACCTATAAAAAGACCATCCTCACGGCAAAAAAGTATGTCATCGTCAAAGAGCGTATAGCACTCGTCGCCGAGCTCCGTGAAAACCTTGTAATCTGCATCGACATAAAAAAAATGCTTTTTGCTTTTGTCGGTCAGGACGATTTTCGTATTTTCAGGCAGCGCGTCGGCATCCGCGACGATATCGCTCGTTATTTCGTTCCCGGCGACAACGGCGACGGAAAAAGGGACGCCGGAAGAGTCTCCATAGTAATAGATAAGGGAATTCGCGATGTCGATGTAGCCGTTCGCGAAGTGCATGCACTTGTCCAGCGCGTCGCTCTGGCTGACTACTTCCGCGCCCCCCGCCGTCCTTACGGAAAGGCGCGAAGCCTCCAGGGAGACAAAAAAGCCGCTTTTCTGGTTGTAGACAAAAAAATCTGTCGCGCTACTCTCAAAAGTAACCTGCGCGTCGTCCCTAAGGAAAAGCGTTTTCGGCTCAGGGTAATATTCGAGCTCGTAGGACATGAAGCTCCCCTGAATCGTGTTGTTTATTATCTCGTACCCGCTCTGCATACCCGAAGAGCGCTTTTTTATTTTGTTTCCCTGGACATACACGCCCCGGAGCTTGTAGAAGTCGGGCGGGAGCTCCTCGCCGTTGCAGACCGAAATCCGCCTCAAGAAATTCTTATCGTCGACGGCGATAAGCCCCTCATAGATAAGATTATAGCTGTCATTGAGCAGGCTTATTTTCTCGGCCGTTGTGATAAAGGGCGTGTCGGTAAAGTCCGTAAGCTGCTCGGCCCTCTTGAGTATGTCGCGCGTCGTATATGTAAGCATGTATAATCCCCTTTTTAAATTATGTCATAATCATCTTCGTCCGGGTGTCTCACGTCTATTATAGTTCCGTTTACGTCGGTTTCAAAGTCGGATTTCGGCGTGATGAGCTTGAAAGGCACGTCATAGCCGAATTCTTCGTATATAGGCCTAAGCGCGTAGATCATGGCCATGATAGCGTCCGGATGAAAATAGCTTTCGTCGATTTCGTTCAGGAGGTTGTCCTCCTCATCGCGCTCGTAGATGCAGCGCGACATCTCGGAGTCGAGCACGCCCCCGGCATGGACGAGAAGCCCGCCGCCCCTGCACATATCGGCGGCGATATTGATGGCATACATCTTATCGACCTTATAGGCGTTGTATGCAGGCAGCTTCATGCGCACCCTCAAATCCGCCGTAATGCTTTCCTCGTTAGTGTCGCAGAAAATCTGGACATTCGGAGAAATCTGATAGCACTCGTCATAGACGCTCTTTATTTTGTGCATGACGTCGGAAACGGCGGCGTGATTGAATTTATCCTCTTTCAGCGTCCACGCCATCTGCTCCCTGATGTTGTATGCGATGGCAACGATGGCATTAAAGTCCGAAAAGCCGAAGTCGACGCCGATTTTGATACCGTCGATGACCGACGGGGGCTCGTTTTTCTTGTCCTCGATGTAGCCCCGAACCGCGAAAATGACAGCCTCCTCGTCGGCGGCGAATTTTCCGAAATATTCGCGCTGTATGAAAGGCGCGTTGATGTCGAGCCCCTTGGACTTGCATATATCGTTTATAAAACCCTTCGCATCAGGAATGTAAGGGTTCTGAGTCATGTCCCAGCTGAATTTTTTGAAAGAGTCATCTTTTTCCCATATCTTCGTGCTTTCGTGGTGGGGCATACGCGACGGCGTGCCTATCATCAGGATAGTGGAGTCCGCGAAATCGGCCATAAGCGGATACAGAATCTCTTCGGTAAGATATGAGAGGTTACGCTGATGCCCGACCTCGTCGATTATCACCAGGCGCGCCTTAAAGCCGCGGTATCTTTCCGCGTCGGCGATGGTCGCGTTTCCGCCGATCTGTATGGTAGATCCGTTTTCGAACTCGATAAATCCCTCGGACTCGGACTTGCGGGATATTCCAAGCCCCACAAGTCCGGCATTCTGGAGTGTCTGGTTAAAAATCTGCTTGAAAGCGTTAGAAAATGTCAGATTGATGTATATGCATGGCGTGCGGGGCGTAAGGGACTCATACACGAGCGCGTCGGATGCAAGATACGTCTTTCCGCATCGGCGCGACGTGATGCACATGATGCGCTTACGGTGATGCAACTCAAGCACGACTTCGCGCTGCTTGTCATAGAGCGTCTTTATCAGCGCGAACTGCTTCTGCTCGATGGCCCTGATGTCTTCGAGCTCCTTCTTCTGGTCAAGTTTAGAAAGCAGGTCAGGCTCGAAGATAATGTCCGCGATGTACTGCGCGGCGCGGGAATTCGGGTTTTTTATGCCTTCTTTCAAAACCTTGTTGATAAAAAGGAGATAGTTCGGCTGGCCTTCCTTCCGCTCGTCCAGGAGCTGCTTTTTAATCGTGTCGAATATCTCATCCCTTACTTTCCTTTCGAGAATCCTTTTTTCATGGTTTTCTTTTTTCGAGCGATGAGCCGCTTCGACATCTTCTTTAGTAAATTTATATTTCGGCATGGTCGCTCCTCGGCATCGGCGGAAAAACAAAAGCCTATGCTGTTTTTTAGTTTGTTTTTAGTTTTCTTATATCAGCTCTTGCCAAGTCTAGCAGATGTACTCTTTCATAATTACCTCCATATTTAACAACATTTTAATTAGTGTATTTTTTTATAGGCATATTTGTTTTTGATAAAATAGTAAAAATAGTGCCCGGCCGACTTGTGCGCGAAGCTGTGATCCTCGCCGGCGTGATGCCAGAAACCCGCCTTTCCGTAGTTGAAAAGATTTATGTACTCCTTGAAAGGGCAGTTGTAAAACTCGTAGGTAGACGCGCCCGCGCGCTTCTTGTGCTTGAATCCGACGATGAGCGTCCCGATGACGTTCTCGATATCCGGGCGCTGCATGTCCTTCTTCCCGTGCTCGAAGCGGAAGTCGATGAAATCGAGGTTCGAGCTGGTGACCTTCCGCCTGAGCTTCGTGAGGTCTGCGACCGCGCGGTTTCTGTGGACGTTCTGGAGGGACTGCGGGACATTGAGCTTGTTCGCGTTCTGCGCGAACTGCCTTTTTTCCGCGCCCTTTATCCTTTCCAGGCGCGTGATTTCCGCGCCGAAATTCCGCGCCTCGTCCTTGCTCCTCGCACCCTTGCGCGCGATGCGGAGCATGTCAATTTGATTCTGCAGGCCCGCTATTTTGTTCTGGGGCGTTGCCTTCGCGGACGAAGGCGTTCCGGCTTCCGCGCGCGAGGATGTCACGGCCGAGCTCTGTCTTTCGGACTTCCGCGCCTCCTTCCTTTCGAGCTTCGCGCGGGCGCGCTGCCGCGCCTCTTCCTGGAAAATGTTTCGTGCCGGTGACGCCCTCGATATCTGCCGGCGCTGGAATGAGTTCATATCAGCCCCCGACTTTTATCGTCACAAAAGCAGCATGAAGAGAATAATCGACCGAATCGACGTTCTCAACGACCGTTTCGTCAATGCCATAAATCATCGCTTTTTTTTCTTCGGGAAAATACTCGAAAGTACAGTTTCCCCCGATGGCTTTTTGCAGCTCGTTATTCTTTTTAATTTCGATTACCATTTTCCCCCCTTGTTACTCTCAAAAGTAATCAGACCTTTTCGACTTCTTCCCGGATGAATTCGTCGTATCTCGTATGGTACTCCTTAGGCTGGAAAAAGTGCTTCAGGGAGAATTCCCCCAGCGGATACTTCGCGACATGGTAGAAGCCCGGCGGCATCGTCGTCACCATGTCGGACTTATGGCAGTACTCGGTCGCTTTGCCGATGCAGCTGTACACATAAGCCGCCGTTTTTTTGTTCGCGCACACCTTAGGAGCCCCGAAAGTAATCAGGTCAGGCTTTACCTTAAAATTGAAAAAAATATCCTCGGCGCATAGGAGCGCGACCGCGCCGCCGTTGCTCCAGCCGGACACAACGATTTTATGGCCCGGATAAGTTTCGATGGCCGCCTTGACGGAAGCCAATACCTCATCATTCCCGCTCTTATACTCGCGCGCGAAGCCCCTATGCACTTTAAGAACGGTCTCCTGATTTTTGTAAGGCTTGATTGATATCGGCAGAAAGTTAAGGTTGTCTTTCCAGTCCTTTCTCCCGTTCGACTCCTGGAAGATGACATAGGTTGTCTTTATTTTCGGGTCAGCCTGAACCGTGTAGTTAAGCTCATGCAGCTTAGTCTTCACGACCGTCCAATCCTCGAAATTTTTGATAAAAGTGAAGATTTCAGAGTCCTTCATTCGCTTTCTCCCTGCGCGCTGCGTTGGTGTAATAGTCAAACAAAACATTCCTGTAAAAATCGGGATTCTCGACCGCAAGGTTTATGCAGGCACGGACAAAAAACTGCTTCTTTGCGCCTGCCAAATCATTGAATTTCTCGTATAAGTCATTCTTAACCGCAGTCCCTAAAATTCTTTCGTCGGATCTTGTCATACAAAACTCCTATATAGTTATAGCTTTAAATTCTCGGATGGTGAGTTCTTTTTTTAGGCATAGCTCGCCCCAGCTCTACACGTGCAGAGTGATTGGCTTGCTATGCCCGGATTTCTCGGCTGGAGCCGTTCCCCCCGGCGGCATATGACCGCGCCGATATGCGACGCAAGTCACGTGAGGACATTCTTCGGGGCATACCCCCGACAATCGGCGCTCCTCATCACCCGCACGCCTTCCTCTGTGATTGACCCCTCTAGAGGCTTTCCGTCAGGCTTCATGCGGTTTTTCTTTCCCGGTCTGCCTTGACACCCCCGCGCCGAGTGGCTTATACTTTACGTATAGACAAAAACGCGACTGGTTAGTGGTTTTGTTTATAGTCTGCGCTGGGAGATTCCCAGCTTTTTTTTGCCCTGAAATATACAACGATTAAGACTATATAATCATTGCAACTTCACCGCCCGTAAAATCATCTCTTTTTTAAAATCTTCGTCCTCGATAATCCTGGCGATGCAGGCGCGGATTATATCCTGCCTCATGCCAGGCACCGGAAAGCACCCCGAAAACTCCTCGAAAGTCTTGTCGTCAAGGTAGCACGGAACGGCTTTTTTCCTCAAAACAGTTTTTCCGTTCGTATTCATGCTTTTTAAAATATATCCCGCACGAAAAAAAATCAACTGTTTTTTTTTATTTTTTTTTCGGTCTCATGTATTGACTTTTTATTTTTTCAATCTTAAGATAAAAACATAAGCAGACTAAAACAAAACAACAAATCAGGAGGTTTTTATGTCAGAGCTCAAGATTATCGGCAACCGCTCGGCTGCCATGCAGTTCAGCGGATTCGGCAAGGTCGGCGGCGCGCATGTCGCGAACCTTTGGATACGGGACATCAGGTCAAAGGAGTCGATGTTCTACGTGGTCAAAAGGGATACGATCCTCTTTTTCCAGCTTTCGAAAAAAATCAAGTCCGGCGCGTCTTACGAGGATATCACGGGCGCGCTTATGACCGAGTATGCGGACAAGGTGTACCGCGTATCTTTCGGCCGCCTCTGATTCTTCTATATTTAACAACATTTAACATAAATAAAATACTGTTAAATATGCGACAACCAGCGCATTTTCTAAGGATAAGGAGCTACTATGATTTATTTCGGGAAAAATTCAGCCGTAAAAATTGATATGAAAGGGGAATTCGACATCAGACTCGTGGTCCAGTACCAGGCGGAAGTCGTGGTCATAACGGCCCGACTCAGGGAGCATCGGAAACTCCGCGACGTGACCAAGTGGATCAGGAACGAATTCCGCTGGAACATCGAGAAGCACTTCGAGGACGATTTCAGCGGCTTCGAGGACGATTTCAGCCCGCTCGGCATCATCACTTACGACCGGATGGACGCGATGACAAGCGCGGACTATATCTTCGCATAAGGCACGCCCCGGAAAAGTTCCGGGGCTTTTGGAGGCAAAAAAAAATGAACATCTACGAAAAACTTATCGAGGCCCGCCTGAAAATCCAGGCGAATGGCATCAAGAAATCCGGCAGAAACGACTATAGCAAATACGACTATTTCACTCTCAAGGATATAATCGAGCTCGTAGTCCCGCTGTGCTCGGAGCTCAAGATGCTCCCGGTCATCAGCTTCACGGCCGAGTCCGCGACGCTCGAAATCATCGACGCGGAAAAGCCGGCCGAAAAAATCGTCATAACCTCCCCGATGAGCCGCGCCGCGCTCAAAGGCTGCCATGAGGTGCAGAACCTCGGCGCGGTGCAGTCGTATCTGAGGCGGTATCTGTACATGGCGGCTTTCGACATCGACGAATGCGAGGGCGAGTCCGTGGACGGCGCGGAGCCGCCCTCGCAGCAAAAAACACCGCCGGCTCCGCCGCCTTCCGGCTATCCGTCGATAGACGCTTTCCTTCAGGTCTTCCGCGCAAAGACCGACACGATGACGACCAAGACCGGCGAAAAGCTCACGGACTGGCTTACGAAGCAGCGCGGAAGCCCCAACGAACAGAAGTACATCACCGACGTGCTCGCAAAAATCGCGCACGAAGGAGCGTGAAAAAAAATGAACGTCTACGAAGCGTATACGAAGAAAATCCTAGACGACGATATCCAGGAGAAAATTGAAGGCTTTTCATCGCAGGGAAAAGACATGGCAGAAAAAATGTTCCGCGCCGGCTTCATCGCCGGCATCTTACAAAAAGAAAGAGGAATTACTTTCAAAAGTAATCAGGGAGAAAAAAAAGAATGACAATCACATGCACAAACGTCAAGGGCGGAACGGGAAAGACCTCGCTCAACATCTATCTGGCGGAATATTTGTTCAGGCACGGAAAAAACGTCCTGATCATCGACCTGGATGCGAACTGCTCGATAACGGAAGTCTACAAGCAGACTTTCGCCGAGGAGAATTCCAAAAAGCTGCTCCTCGGCGAAAAGGTCGCGCCGATTCTCATCAAAAAGGACGATGCCAACGGCGCGCTGTCCATCATCCCCGCCTGCCTTGATCTGTCGATGATGTCCAACGTCATCGACAACCAAATCCGAATTCAGATGAAAAAGCAGGGTCTTTCGGATGCCTATGAGTACATCATCATAGACCCGCCCGGAACGTGGAACGCCCAGACCCGGAATGCAATCTTCGCGGCGGATAAGCTCTTCATCGTCGGCAAGACGAGCCCGCTTGACTTCTTCGCGTCGTGCAAATTTTTCGAGCAGCTCCAGGACTACGACATCCGAGCGGACGTGCAGGTCGTGGTCAACGACTTCTGCACCAGGAGCGACCCGACGCACATAATCGATTCTTACCGCTCGGAATTCGGGGAGTTTCTTTTCCCGGTTCCGATTCCGTCGAGCAACACGCTCAAGCAGCTTTCAAAAAATCCGGATTTTCAGATTCGTAAGGACATCGAGCGGAAATTTGACTCGATTTTCGAAAGGTTCTTTCTAAAAAGTTTTGACAAGTAAATATTTAAGAGGTAAAAATGCAGCTCACACAGAACAAGACATTCATAAAAATCCCGATCTCCCAGATAAGGGAGATCGATAACGTCAGGTTTGACTACAACGAGGAAAGAATCGCGGAACTGGCGGAATCAATCAAAAAGGACGGCCTCCTGAACCCGCTCACGGTCTCGGCCGCGAAGGAAGACGAGGACGGGGAGCCATACTATGAGCTTATTGCGGGGCATTGCCGACTTCGCGCCGTGAAAAAGCTCGTTGAAGAGGGCATGGAATACGGCGCGGTTGACTGCTGCATCAGGCGCGGCGACCGCTCGACCTTGCAGCTCGTCGAGAACCTCCAGCGCCAGGATCTCGAACAAGTCGAAAAGGAGGAAGCCATCTACAAGATGATTGAAAGCGGGCTTTCCCTCACGGAAATCGCCAGGAAAATATCGAAGTCGGTCTCCTACGTCTCGGACATCTACGCCGGGCGGAAGGTAAGGGAGCGCGCGGAAAGCATGGGCGCGGACACGTCCAGCATCAGCACAAAGGCACTTTCCCAGCTCAGGAGCTTCGAGGCCGGCGAGCTCAAGGAAGCCGTCCAGGAGACCGCAAGGCGCGGCGGTACCGTGCAGGTCGCGACGGAAATCATGCAGGAGATAAAAAAGGAACGGGCACGACGCGACAACCTTTTCGAGCTGGAAGAAGACGACGCGCCGGAATTCTCGCCGTTCAAATGGGAAAATTACCCGCTCGTCGACAAGCAGCTTTTTGTCCGTGAGCTCACGGACAAGCTGAAGGGCGGCATGGCGGATGACGTGGAATTCTGCATCAAGCATTCCGGCCGTGTCGCGCCGATAAGCGGCGTTGAGTACCGGCCCGGCGAAAACCGCCTTATTTTCCTTTCCGATTCGCCGGATTCCGTAACCCTCGGGGGCGGTCTATGACGACGCAGGAAGTAGCCGACCGCCTCAACGTCTCGCGCGCGGCGGTGTACCAGCTTGTATATCGTGGGGCCATACCGGTATCGAGGCGCGGCCGGACGAAGTACGGGAAGGCGCAGCTCGTTTTCGACGAGAAGGAGATCGAGGACTGGCTCCGCGGCGTGAGGCTCGTCACGCCGGAAGAGGCGGCGATAGAGATAAGGACGAGATAAAAAAAGCAGCGCCCCGAAAAAAAAAGGCGCTGCAAAACCAACAAGGAGGCTAAAAATTGATACAAAAAAATAAAATTACAGAAAGAAATTTTGATGACATGCAGGATTATTTTACGGCAATAATCAAAATTTCGGAATCAGGAAACGAAGAGACGCTGAAAGCAATCAGACGCATCGCAATAGATGCGAGCAACTATTGCAGTGACAACTTCGCACCAGTCAACGAAATAAAAGGAGGACAAGAATGATAGATGTAGTGATGAAAAAAGAGGAAGTTTTATTTTTAAAAGCGCTTATTCGTGGGTGCATAAAATCAAATTTCGTAAAAGATGAAAAAGGGAATATCGACGAAGATGAATCTGTAGAAAAAATTACTAATTTTGTTCTAACAGCAATGGAGTATTCGGTACATGACTGAGGGAGGTGTCAGAATGACGGATGAAGAAATGGCAGAAGCTAGGGCTACTACGTTCACAGAAATATTCCGATTGAAGAAAATGCTTGAGGACGCAAAAATCCCTTTCCGATTCTCCGAAAACTTCCACGGCGGTTTTCATATCGTGTACAGCTTTGAGGGGAAAGAGATATGTAGCGTAATCGAACACGATTTCAGCTACGGCCGAGAAAAAGACCTGCTTGAGATACAAGGGCTTATGACCGAGCAGGAAATGAAAGAAGAGCAGGACTCAGTTCTTGGTTATCTTACAGCAGCTAATGTATTCGAAAGAATAAAGATGCACTGGACATCTTCAAATGTAAAAGAAAATACGGTCGTCGACCGGTAAAAAACTTTGTCCTGGCGCGGACATAAAAAACGCCGCAAATTCCAAAACGTGTAGATTTGTTTTTTTTCCGTCCACGGCTTACGGGGCTCGCGAGAAGGTTCGTCGGAAACTTGCGGCCAAACAGCCGTTTTTTTTTTATGGATAATTAGATAGAATTGAATTATGAGCAAATACGGATTCTCTTATCTCGGATCAAAAAACTACATATGCAACGAGCTCCTGAAACTTTTCCCGCCGGCAAGGAATTTCTATGACCTTTTCGGCGGCGGCGGCGCGGTCTCCCATGCCGTAATAAAATCCGCCCCGAAAAAATTCGGCCGGATAATCTACAATGACAAAAACAGCGTCGCGCGCGCCCTGGCGATGACGGCCGCCGACTACAACGACCTCCTGCACAACTTCGTCACGCCGGAAGAATACAAGGAAATCATATCCAGGCCCGACAAGTCGACGCGCGATGCGGCGGCCTTATGCGCCTACTCTTACCAGGGAACAAAATCTTATGTATACAATTCGATTTCAGCCGAGCTGTACAAAGGGTATTTCGACCTTGTCCAGAACGGCGACAGCTCTTTTTTCGACGGCATCGGTATCTCAAAGGACAACTTCGACGAAACCCACATCGAGCAACTTTATTCAAAGTATTTTTTTTCGAAGTATTCGGTTCGGTACATCAGCCGCGAAGAATTCGAAAAAATGGAAGTGAAATTCCTGGAAGCGATACGCGGGGAACTCAACGACGCGCGGAAAAAATCAAACGTCTCAATAGACTATCTATGCACATACTACAATAACAGCGCGATATCGCACTACTTCTCCAGGTCTCAGCAGATGCTGCCGAGCGTAGAAATATTCAGCAAGCTCGGCAGGAAGATGCAGCTGCCTTTTTCCGTGGAGGAATACTCGCGGAATGTCGGATGGTACAAGTTCTATCGGGATTTCTGGCATAAGTATAGCTTCAGCTTCCGGCTTCCGAATGTCGAAAAAATTAAGCAGATATACAAGGTGGCGACCGATTTTTATTTTCTGGGCGTCGAGATAAAAAACTTGGACTACAGAGACGTAAAAATCGCGCCTGATTCCGTCGTGTACTGTGACATACCCTATGAAAATACCCAGCATGGACAATATGCGGAAGGATTCCGCCAGGCTGAATTTTTGGACTGGGCGGCGCGGCAAGACGAATTAGTCCTGATATCGAGCTATTGCATCAGGGACAAGCGGTTCGCCGAGCTTGCGAGCATCGGGAAACTAAGCTGCATAAACAACAAGCCGCAAAAGGAAAGGGTATATATCGCAAAAAAACATATCGGAAAATATGTCAAAATGATGGCGGAACGTATATAATCATAATGCTTCGATTCGGAAAACTTCTTTCCGAAAATAAAAACGCCCCCGGGAATTTCGCAATTTACCCGTGGGCGTTTTTTTTCGTGTTTTTTTTATTCGAGATATCCGCAAGCCTTCGCAATGCCGAATCTGTCGTCGGTCAGGATGCATTCCTCGATTGAGGTCTCCACGGCGGCGGCGGCGAATTCTTCGTTCATGCGCGCCCGGCTTTCCTCGGCGGTGATGCACTCGTCCGGCATCTCTTCCGCATAGTAGTCCCAGCCGCCGACTTCGGCCGCCCAAACCTCGAAGATGTCGTTCCAGCTGTCATATTCCGAATAGTCGTAAGTGCCTGACATCAGGTATTGCACCCTGATGATGCCGCCGTTCCGCATCGCAAGGGCTTTCCCTTCCGGCGTGATTCTGTAGCCGAAAAAAGCCGCCATGCTGCAGAGCCTTTTGACGAGCTTCGCGCGCGCCTGGGACATTTTCCGCTGTTTCCCGATATGTCTCATCGCTTTCATTTTTCGCCTCCTTCCTCGACCATTCTTCTGATGTACCGCCTCAGCATGTCGGCGCGGTTCTTACCGTAGATGTCCAGCATCTTCTGCCAGTCGGCCGCGTCGAGCTTTACCGTCACGTTCTGCAAGTTCTTTTTATTCGTCTCTTTCTCTTTTTCCATTCTTTTATCCTCGATGCCCCTTTGCGGGGCTTTTTACTTTTGGGAGTAAGCGCCAGTTACATCGCCGGCGCAACTTTTGCCGCCGCCGTGTCCGCAATTTTCCGCGCCTGACCGATGAAAGCGTCCATATCTTCGAGCTTCTTCATCAGCTTCTTCGCATTCGGCGCATGGCCGGCGATGAGAGCCTTCACGTTCCTGAGCATCTCAAGGTTCTTCTGCACGTTCGCGTCCTCGGCAAAAGGCCGAAGGATGCTTTCCGCGAGCGCGATGGTCGAAAATGCAGCCTTTTCTTCCGCTCTTTCGGCGCTCATCGTCTCGATGTCCTTTTCTTCCGCCGGTGTCTCGTCCGCTTCTGCCTCCGTCTCGATGACTTCCGAAAGGAGCTTTTCAGCAGCTGACTTCAAAAAATCTTCATGGTAAGCCGCATCCGCATGGACTTCTGCAGTCGCCACATCAATCCAGATTTTCGCATTGCTTACTTTCCAACTCTTCGTCCTCGAAAGTTTATCGCCGTCGATTTCGAGTTCCGAGCTGCTTCCGTAGACTCCGGGGAGCTTGATCACGTTGATATAAAGGCGGTCATAATCGCCCTTTGTCCATCGCCTGAAGCCTTTCTTCTCAAGTGCCTCAATCTGCTTTTCGCTGAGCTTTGCCATGCCTGCCTCCTTCTTTTCCTCGCCCTTCGTTTCTTCCGCCGCCTGCTCGCCGTTCTTCTTTTCCTCGAAGAACGCGCGCGCCGCGCCCTCGTCGTCTCCGAATCCGTCTTTATAATCCGAAATTCTGCCCAAGCCCGAAAACCCTGAGCCGTCGTTCGGCCTGATGTTGAAGAATACCCTGTAGAAGGTTTTTCCCTTGTACTCGACCCGTACAAGCTCCGCCTTTTCTGTCTTTTCGATGATGGTTGATGTGCTGCGTGGTTTCATAGTCTGCTCCTTGGGGCTTTATCCGCCCCTTATGCTTCTATATTACATATTAAATATTTACTTGTCAATACTTTTCTTATAAAAAGAAAAGTATTTGTTTTTATTTTTGTTTAGAATGTTTTTATGGATTTTATTTATTGGGTTTTATGGCGGCTGAAAAAAGACGGGACGGACGAAACCGACAACAAAATAAAACTTTCCGAGAATAATTTTTTTTTCTCTCATGGGTATCTTTTCGCGCTGGACAAAAAGCAGAATGTCCAGCTGAAAAAAATCGGGCGCGGCGGCGGCATCTCGGAAGCGGCGCGGGCCTTCCGCGGCTGGCTGACGCGCAAAAAGATTCCCGCCGTAAGAATCGAGGGGAAAAAAAGCAGGTATGCTTTCCTTTCGCGCGCCTTTCCCCGGGATTCTTTTGTCCAGGACAAAAGCTGCCCGGGGCGTGATGTCTTTTTCGTGCGGCTATGCGGCCGAAATTGAGCATGTGCCCGTTCCGGTCTGCTTGACGTTGTAAGGGATCACCCATCCGCGAGTAAGTGCGACCTGCATTTTGTTCGAGCTGGACTGCCCCTGAGTTCCGGCGAATACACGCGCCTTCTGGATATAGCTCGACGATATGCCGGAATTGGAAAAATTGAGGTAGTAGCAGCCGGCCTCAATATGATTATATCTATAGTACGAGCCGAAGGTGTTGCTGTAGCAGTACGAGCCGAAGGTGTTGCTGTTGCAGGACGAGCCGAAGGTGTTGCCGGAGCAGTCCGAGCCGAAGGTGTTGCTGTAGCAGTCCGAGTCGAAGGTGTTGCTGTAGCAGGACGAGCCGAAGGTGTTGCTGTAGCAGTCCGAGCCGAAGGTGTTGCTGTAGCAGTCCGAGTCGAAGGTGTTGCTGTAGCAGGACGAGCCGAAGGTGTTGCTGTAGCAGTCCGAGCCGAAGGTGTTGCTGTAGCAGTCCGAGCCGAAGGTGTTGCCGGAGCAGTACGAGCCGAAGGTGTTGCTGTAGCAGTCCGAGCCGAAGGTGTTGCCGGAGCAGTACGAGCCGAAGGTGTTGCTGTTGCAGTCCGAGCCGAAGGTGTTGCCGGAGCAGTCCGAGCCGAAGGTGTTGCCGTAGCAGTCCGAGCCGAAGGTGTTGCCGTAGCAGGACGAGCCGAAGGTGTTGCCGTAGCAGTCCGAGCCGAAGGTGTTGCCGTAGCAGGACGAGCCGAAGGTGTTGCCGTAGCAGTCCGAGCCGAAAAAAACGACATTCGGCAACGTCAGAGTCAGAGTAGAATTATTTTTATAGATATCATAAAAATTT
>Ga0326513_10000727_pt1 | contig 27987 bp, 48 predicted proteins | sample 2_2465_0518_D_FD_203654 | JGI IMG/M metagenome (GOLD analysis project Ga0326513, IMG submission 203654) | Bovine rumen microbial communities from UC Davis, California, United States - 2_2465_0518 | ecosystem: Host-associated > Mammals > Digestive system > Stomach > Rumen | place: USA... | reverse complement strand
GAAAATTCTTAGACAAAATTTATTCGAGCTAAAAAGAGAAATAGCGCTTTTGTAGTAAAAAGTGTATCAGCCCCACCTCGCATACTTAACCTTATAAATAATAGGGGTCAAATATTTGCAAAACAGCGGCGCAACACAGGAGAAGAATTTCTTAAAGGGGTCAATTCTTTTCAAAGAGGTCAATTCTTTTTAGAGAGGTTACTTCTTTTTAATAGGGGCTATTTTCTTTTAAAGGGGTCAGTTCTTTTTAATAGGGGTCAGTTCTTTTCCTTTTGATTTCCTCTTAAAGAGGGGTTAAAAATTTTCCAATGCGCCGCCGGGCGCAGTCGCTTTTTGATTACTTTTTGCCGACTTGCAAAAAGTAATACATATAGGTCGGTTAAAAATCCCAATTTCTTAGGTTAAAAATCCCAATTTCTTAGGTTAAAAATCCCAATTTCTTAGGTTAAAAATCCCAATTTATCGGTTAAAAATCCCAAACCACGATTTTTTAGAGATTTTTTTACAAAAATTACTTTAATTACTATATAATATCGTAAATTTTGAAAAACGGTATTACAAATTTTGAAAAACGGTATTACAAATTTTGAATTTTTAAATTTAAAAACTTGATGCGCCGGCACAGTATTAAAATTAAAAATAGGGGCTAATAAAAATTGATGTGCCAGCGCATTATAAATAGGAAAATTAAAATAAAATAGGGGCTGATAGGGCGGCGTAGTATAGACTAGAAAATAAGGGGCTTAGTTTTTTTTCTAACTCCTCTTTTTTTATAGGGGTTTAAAAAATTCAAATAAGGGGTTAAGTTTTTCTCAATTTTCTCTTCCAGATGGGGCTTTAAATTTTTCATAGATCCTCTCTAATTCTTAACCTTTTAAAAAAAAAGTGACGGCCAACGGCCGGCACAGCCCTTGCTTCTTGCGGCTTGCAAGAAGTGTTTTCTGTTTACTCTTTCCAAAAAGAGTAAAGAAATAGGTGACATTTTTTTCATTTTCTAGTGACATTTTTTTCATTTTTGGTGACATTTTTTTCATTTTCAGTGACATTTTTTTCACCTTTGGGTGACATTTTTTTCATTTTGTCGCCGCGTAATGCAAATTTTTAGATTTTCTTTCATTTTTTACTACTTATTTAATAGAAATATTAAAATAGAGGTGATAAAATGAGTTCTTATGATAGAGATTTTGAGGCTTTAGATTATGGAAAAACTCAAAAAGCTAAGTTAACTGCTAAACAATACTTGGTATATTCTTATCTAATGTATATATCCGTATGGGATGCAAAATCTAAAGAAGATCATTATTACGTATATAAAAATTCTTTTAAGATAAAAGATGCTTGTGCAATAATAGGTATTTCTTAGCCGACCTGGAGAACAGCAATAGAAAAGCTTGAAAAAACAAGTTATCTTAGAGATGTTGGTTATGCATATTTAATTTATATTCCTAATAGTTATGTTCCCCTACATATTGATTTAATTAAATACCTGACTGAATTTGGCGCTTGTGTTGAAAATGGGGGTAGTATAGTAAGTGTTTATTCTGTTATTTGTAAATATTGGGAGCGCACAAAACATAGTAATGAGGGATGTGAGATTACAATTAATTAGCTACATAAAATATTTGTTACTCGTGGACATAAGACGAGTAGAAGACCTTTTGAAATTATGATGGGGATCTTTGAAACCACAGGTTTAATGGCAATAACAGAAATTCCTGATGTCTACGGAGGAGAGGATTATATTAGATATAAAATTAATTATGTAAGTAAAGATTTGCCAAAAGGATTGAGAAATCGTGGATATGGTCCAGATGATATTACTAATATAGTTGATGCTTTAAATAATTCTATTTCTTAAGTTTATAGATTATAATAAGTATTAAAATTAAATTCGCCGCGCCCTGTCAAGAGTTTGACTTTTGATTGGGCGTTTATTTTATGATGCGCCGGCGCAGCTCCCCAGGGGGAAAGAATCGAACATTTGTTCGTGCTTTCTATATGGTTCCCTCGGGGAAAAGATCGAACATTTGTTCGGTGCCGCGGCACAGCTTATTTAAAACCTCCTAAACCCAGCTCGCCGGCGCACCAACTATTTCAAATATTTGCAATTCCCAGCTCGCGGAAGTTCTATCGAACAAATGTTCGATCCTTCCCAAACCCAGCTCGCACGGCACAAACCCAGCTCGCAGCTCGCATGGACGCAGCTCGCAGCTCGCATGGACGCAGCTCGCACGGCGCAAACCCAGCTCGCGGGCGTTTCTTAATTAGTTATTGCTGTCACAATGTTGTCAAGTGGTTGACGAGGGGAAGTGAGATACGAGGTTAAATGTTACGAGATTGTGAATTGGTGCGTGTTCTCCCACGCACTGGTTAATAGTTACTTCATATTTACCTCGCGCCGCGGTATCATATTTTATTTACAAATTCTTTTAAAAATCTTATTGATTTAAGTTCTAAGATATGATATAATATAATTACAGTAAAAAACATAAACAATATAAAGGAGTTTGGTATTATGCATAATTCTATAAAATATAGAAGTATAAAATTGCAAGAAAAAATATTGAATTTTCTGTTAAAGAATAAAGATAATGCGTATTCTGAAAAAGAACTTTCTGAAATTTTTGAAGAATCACAATTAATTACTCATCTTAGCCTAAAAGAGTTAGAAATACAAGAAAAAATAAAAAAAATAAGAATTAAATAATCCTTATCTTATTATTTTAAACTTTATCCTAAGCGGTTCATTTGAATCGCTTTAATTTTTTAAATTAGTATGAACTAATGCGTGTTTCTCCGCGCACTACTTAATAGTTACTTCATAATTACTTTGCGCCGGCGCGTTATAATTTGTTTACAAATTCTTTTAAAAATATTATTGATTTTCCTTTTAAAATCTGTTATACTATATATAGTAAAGAACTTAATCACTACTAATAAAGAAAGGTCGTAATAATATGAAAAAGATTGTAATTTATGAATCATGTAATGGTGCTCAATTTCAGACAGAAGAGGAATGTTTAAAATATGATTTACTTAATCTCTCTATAGGACATATCATAAAAATATGCTCTGAAAACGGAGAAAATTGTTCAAATTGTCCTCTCTTTTCATCAAAAGAGCATTGTGCTATTATGACTTTAATTCAGAAAAACAAGGATTACCCGCCTTGTAGTTGGTCGCTTTAATACTTTAGCGGTTCATTTGAACCGCTTTATTTTTTTTTAACTAATTATTAACTAATGCGTGGAGGAACACGCACCACTTAATATTTAATTCATAATGCGCCGCGGTATCAAATTCTACTTTTATGATACGGCGGCGCAATATAGAATTAAAAATATGTTTACAAATTATTCATTGACAAATCTTTTGAATTATGATATAATAAATATAGAAAATAAGACAGATGATAAAGTCGTAAAAACATAGAGAGAGGTACATTATGAATATTTTTGCTTTTAGAAATGATGGTTGGGAAGAGTATATTTATGAGGATTTTGATAACTTTTTTGATGATATAGTACAAACAGAAACTATTTTTATGTTTTCAAATTGTACGGAAGATGAAATTGATGACTTTCTTGATAAGTTAGAAAGTAAATCGACAGGACTTGATGATGTTGATTATTATCGCTTTGATTGTACTCGGTCTGATTCAATGACTAAAGATGATATATATTTATTCTATGATTTAGAGTTACAAACACTTGATGAAGTAATTGAACAAAGAGAAGGGGAATTAAAATACTTTAAGAATCTTAAAGCAAAGATTTGAATAAAAGCGGTTCATTTGAACCGCTTAATTTTAAATTAAATGTAAACTAATGCGTGTTTTCCCACGCACTACTTAATAATTACTTAATAATTAAGGGGAGTTTAACTCCCCTCTTCCTCCTTATTCTTTTTTATTAAATTAAGTGTAGAAAACAATGCTGTTTTCTCTTCTGTTGTTAAATCGTCTTGATTCTTGATTAAATCATTCATCACATCGAAAAAAGAAAGTTCGTTAAATTTCTTAAAAATAACCGTGTCATTATCTGTATAAATTTCCAAAGGGTCTCCTTCTTTTATTCCGAGAGTGCGGCGAATCTCTTTAGGTATTATAACTCGTCCAAGGTCGTCTATTCTTCTAACTATTCCAGTGCAATACATATGCTTATTCCTTTCTATGTTTTTAAGAGTTTATCATCTCTCTTTACTATAATTATTATACCATATAAATTTAAGATTGTCAAGTAAACTTTTTGTTAATTGATTAGGTAATTTAATTATAAATATTTTATGACTTAATGCGTGTTCTCCCACGCACTACTTTACACTATCTTAATAATTAAAATTTTTAACAAAATAAGCAAAAAAAGAGGGTCAAATGACCCTCTTAACGGTTTACTGGATTATCTGATATCCCTTGACCTTATTTTTCTTGGAATCCTTGGTCTCGAAAGACCTTATCGTTCCAGTGTCAACCATCTGACGGAGCAACGCGCTGACTTTCTGTGTAGATACGTCATACTTATCGGCTATCTCCTTGGCAGTAAATACCCTATTAGGCTCCGCTACCATATCATCGTAAATATTAGACTTGAAGTCCTCATTCTTTTCCTGTTTAGGCGAAGTTGAGTTCTTGCGGTTCTCGTTCTTCTTATCGAGTTTAGCAATAGAAGCCTTTGCAAACTCCTTGACCTCATCGGTCAAATCGAAGCCATTCTCTCCGAAGATAGAACGCTCGTTCTCAACAATATCACCATTGATATTCTTTTCCTTGGTGATAAGAGTACCATTGACGATAGCCATGAAAAATTCTCTGTTAGTCATATTATACCTCTTTCTCCGTTTTTACGAGTTCGGCTCTCATTCATTCGGTTTAGGTCTTTTCCTTTACCTTATGTATATATTATACTACAAATTTCTTTTAAAGTCAATGATTTTTTGATTACAAAATATTACAAAGTGGTTACAAATAAAGAAACGTTTGTTTGTGAATAGAATGTTACTTAGTGCGTGGAGGAACACGCATTGGTTAATAGCTACTTAATAATTCGAGATAACAAAAAGGAGCGGTCATTTCCGCTCCTTAGTTTTTACTTATTTAATATTCTTCTTATTTCTTCATCAATCTTTTTTATCATTCCTTTTTCATCATTATACCAATTGTTATACTTTGTTCTATGTTCAACTGTTTCATTACTATCAAGACTATAACGACAAGTAATATAAGATTTAGAAATATCTTTCTTATTTCTAATAAAGTAAATCAAACAGTCACCTTTTATTATATCATTGTGGTAATAATAACCGACACAATTGTTTTGCTGATTTCCTTCGTCTGTAAACTCTGCTAAAGTTGTGGGAACGATTATAGTATAATAAGGAAGATTAAGTTTTTCTAAATCTTTTATTTTGTTTTCTTGCTCCGCTATTTGTATTTCTCTTAATTTGTTTAAATGTTCTTCTATAATCTTACAATTATAATGTGCCGTTTTTTCATAATTTATATACTTGTGTAATATTGGGTCTTGATGATACTTTAAAAAGGTTTTCATATCTGTTTTTATATTAAGTATATTATTTAAATCTTTTAAACTGTTATGAAAAACTTTTATTATATTATGCAAATCTTGTATTGAATAATCTGTTATGTTTGTTATTTGACTAATTACATTTAATATTTTTTTATCTTTATCATTAAAATTTTTAAGTTTTTGTACTTCTTGATATTTCTTTAAACTCTGATTATTTATCTCTTGTTCGTTATCAACACAATATTTTATATACCCTTTAGGAAGGCTATCGGGAATATTAGTAACAATTTCTAAATTATTCCACAAAGTTTCAATAATAGAAAGTGTATTCTTTCCTTCCTCTGTCTGCAAATCACGGAGTTTACGGAGTATTTTATATTTTTCTAAATCTTCATAAAAGTGAATAGATGTAGGGAAGGTTTTTACAATTCTATTGGTATATGACTTAATTGTATTATTAATACAGTCAATAGTAATTACTCTTCCGTCCTCACATACAATAGTAATAATTCCGTTTTCCTTAGTTACTTTAATTGCTTTCATAGTTTTTTCCTCAACTTTCTTAATTATTTTTTATTAGAGGTTTTTGTCCTCTTTATCTTACATATATATTATATCACAATTACAACTATTTGTCAATAGGTATTTGAAAATTTAATTGTAAAAAAATAATGAATTGTTTATATAAGTTAATTATTAACTAAGTATTAACCTGTGCGTGTTGAACCACGCACTGCTTAACAATTGCTTCATATCTTACGTTGCGCCGCGGTATCAAAATATGAAACTAAGTATAAAAATATGAAACGGCGGCGCAGTATGAATTTTAAATATATGTTTACAAATTGTTCATTGACAAATCTTTTAAATTTTGGTATAATATTATTGTAATTAAAAAACTTTAAGGAGTTGAAAAAATGTCAAAAAAGAAATTTTTAGTAGTTGATGTTGAAACGTGTAACGGACTTGATAACCCTCTTGTATATGATATAGGCGGAGCAGTAATTGATAATACTGGAAAAATTTATGAATATTTTTCTTTTGTTATCGAAGAGATTTTTTACGGTTGCCCTCATTTAATGCAATCCGCTTATTATTCAAGTAAAATTCCTCTTTATAAAAGAGATTTATTCAACGGGAAGCGGAGAGTTGCGACTTTTGAACAAATTTATAAATATATAAGATATTTACTTAAAAAATATAATATAAATGTTTTTCTTGCCTATAATGCAAGATTTGATAAAAATGCTTTAAATAATACAATTCAATTCTTGACAAATAACAAAGAAAAATATTTTTTACCTTATGAAATTGATGTGCAATGTATATGGACTATGGCAAAAGATACAGTTTGCAAACAAAAAACTTATATAAATTTTTGTTTAGAAAAGGGGTATATAACAGACAAAGGAAATTTAAAAACAAGTGCGGAAGTTGTTTATAGATATATGACTTTTGATAATAATTTTCAAGAATCGCATACAGGTTTAGAAGATGTAAAAATTGAAAGTTTGATTTTTGCTAAGTGTATACGACAGCATAAGAAAATGAGAAGGCATTATTGGGATAAAATGATTTGATTAGTTAGCACTTTACTTCGGTAAAGTGCTAATTTAATTAAAATATTTAATTATTAAATAAGTATTAAGTGGTGCGTGTTGCACCACGCACTACTTAACAATTACTTAATAATTAACTTATTTAATCAAATAAGTTAAAATAAAAAAAAGGGGTTCAAATGAACCCCTTAAACGTTCAACTCTCAACAAGCGAATAAACGTTCACCTTTGACGATGACCCCTCAAACTTATCTCTTGTAATTATTACCTTTCCACTGTCCGCCAACTGCTTCATAAGTGCGCTAATCTTCTGTGTACTTACTTCGTAATAATCAGCAAGTGACTTCGCCGACTGCTTTCCATTCTCTTCCATATAGGTAAGAATATCAGACTTCATGACTTCATTTGCTTCCTGTCCCTTGGTCATAGTCTCACGCCTGTTCTTGTTCTTGCTGTCCATCTTCTCAATGGCAGACTTGGCAAAATCTACCATATCAGTAGTGATTTCAGTGCCATTAACAATTGCATTGAAAAACTCGCGATTAGTCTTAAAAGTAGCCATGGTATACCTCTTTCTCCGTTTTTACAAGTTCGGCTCTTAATCAGTTTTAAGGTTTTCTCTTTACCTTACATATATATTATATCATAACTCTTTCTAAATTGCAATTACTTTTTGATTACAAATTATTACAAAGTAGTTACAAATAAAGGAATATTTGTTTATGAATAAAATGTTACTTAGTGCGTGTTACACCACGCACTACTTAACAATTACTTAATAATTAACTTATTTAACTAATTAAAATAAAATAAAAGAGGGGTCATAAGACCCCTCCCACATTAGACAATTACGTATGCCTTAACCTTAGATGAAGACCCGCCTATCTTTTCAGTCGTTGAAGTAAGTTTTCCACTATCTACCAACTGCTTTAACAGTGCGGAAGCCTGCTGTGTAGACTTGATATTTTCAATAATATCTGTAATCATCTTTGCAGAACGCTTTTCTCCGTCACTCATAAGAGAAAGTATATCTGCCTTAATTACTTCATTATCCTTCTGCTTTGCCGTCATTCCTTCTGAACGCTTACGATTCTTTTCATCAAGTTTCTTTATAAGAGTGGAAGCGAAGTTCTTGATTTCCTCCGTAAGCTCAAAACCATTTTCCGTAAAGATAGAACGCTCATTTTCGGTAATATTACCGCTTTCGTCCTTCTCCTTAACTATCAGTGTGCCGTTCACGATTGCATTGAAAAACTCTCTCTGTGTCATAATACTGTACCTCCTAAAGTACCTTTAAATTCCTAAGGTATTTTCTCTTTACCTTATGTATATATTATACCACTTATGCGAGAAGAAGTCAATTAACTAACTTTAAAAAGTTTATGAAGTTTTTGTTAAGGATAGAACAGTTGTTATTTGTGAATTGAATATTAAGTAGTGCGTGGAGAAACACGCATTAGTTTACAAGAAGTTAATAAAATTGGGTGCTTTAAAGCACCCAATTAACTAAATAGCGGTCAATATGATATTCGGGAAATACACTTTTAATAAACTCAAAAATAGAACTGTTGATATGTGGGAATTGTGGAAGTGTTGATATTTTTCTGGAAGAACTTGAATGATTTTCATTAATCTCAATTATTTTTGTACCAATATATATAGATGATAAAAGTCCATCATCTATTATATAGCCACAATCAAGTAAAAAGTCAAGAAAATAGTCGCTATTGACTTCATCAATTGTAATATTATGATATTCCGCGCATTCTTTAATGATTGACTTTTCTTTTGAATTAGTGATAAAGTTATCAAACAAAAGCTGTAAATTTTTATAAGATAAAAACGGAATTTCTACACCATCAATTATTGTAATTCTTCTGAAAAAACTCATTTTAAATACTTCCTTTCTTAATTTCTATAATTATTATAGCATATTTTCTTTATTTTTGTCAAGTAAACTTTTTGTTAATTGATTAAATAAGTTAATTATGAATATCTTATAACTTGGTACGTGTTATACCACGCACTACTTAATATATACTTAATATTTACAATGCGCCGGCGCGTCATAATTTGTTTACAAATTCTTTTAAAAATATTATTGATTTTAGTTTTAGAATATGATATAATATATATGTAAGATAAAGAATAAGACAGATGATAAAGTCTTTAAAACATAGAAGGGAATATGCTATGACTATTAAGGAAAAAATAATGGACTATCTTGAAAAGAATTTTGACGGAAGAGTGCTTTTAATCGTTAATAATGAGCCTCATTTATATCATGATAATTCAACTCTTTGCTATAAAATGACGGAGTTGTTTGAACTTTGGGCAAGAGAAAATACAAATTCTATGTGTCAAGACCCAATTAAATTATTTGACTATTGCTTAGAAGCTCATGACTTTGGTGATATATGTAGTTTGTATTATGAAGATAGTAGCGGTGATTTTTGTCTTGAAAGTCCATATGATTTGTAAAAATGAGCGGTTCATTTGAACCGCTTTTAATTTTAAATTAAATGTAAATTAATGCGTGTTCTCCCACGCACTGATTTATAATATGTTCATATTTACATTACGCCGCGGTACCAAAAATTTCCAATTCTATGGCATGGCGGCACAACATAAATTTAAAAGTATGTTTACAATTTATTCATTGACTTTCTCCTGAAAAAGTAGTATAATAGTATACGGAAATAAGCACAAAGGAGTGTATTTATGAATTATTTGTTAATTGATACGGAAACAGCAAATGGACTTGATGAGCCTTTAGTTTATGATTATGGCGGTATAATTGTAAATAGTAAAGGTGAAATTTTAGAAAAATTTTCCTTTGTAATATCGGATATATTTTATTATCGTCGTGATTTAATGCTAACTTGTTATTATTCTAATAAAATTCCGAACTATGAAAAAGATTTATTCAATGGTAAACGTCGAACCGCTACATTCGCACAGATTTATAATTATACTAACTATCTTTTAAAAAAGTATAATATAAAAAGTGTATTAGCCTACAATATGCGATTTGACCAAAGAGCATTGAATAATACAATACAATATATAACAAATGGTAACAAAAAATATTTCTTTCCGTATGAACTTGATAAAAAATGTATTATGTGTATGGCACAAGATACCATATGCAAGCAAAAAACATATAAGATTTTCTGTTTAAATAATGGGTATATAACAAAAACTGGGAAATTAAAAAGCACCGCTGAAATAGTTTACCGTTATATAAGTTTTAACAATTCATTCATAGAAGAACACACAGGACTTGCTGATGTACTTATCGAAAATCAAATATGGCAAAAAGTTAAACGTCAGCATAAGAAAATGCGTCAGCATTATTGGGATAAAATGGTTTAAACAATTAGCACTTTACTTCGGTAAAGTGCTTTATTTATAAGTATGAATAAGATATAAACTAATGCGTGTTTCCCCACGCACTAAGTAACAATTTGTTAATATCAAAAAGGGGAATTACTTCCCCTTTTCTTTCTCTCTCTGTTCAAAATCTTTTTTAATTTTCTTTAATTTCCGCTCTTGTTCTTTTGCTTTCTTTTCCTCTTCAATTTTTGCTTTCTTTTCAGCGACTTCTATCCCTATGTCAATATCATTTAAAAGTATTGCAGGGGTAGTCTTTTTTGCTGTTGTTGTTGTATTCCACCTATGAATTATAGGGGATAAAGAACAACAAACCCCAACAGGAAAACCGTCTTTATCTTTTGTTTCCCTTGCTTCGACGACAATGGTATTTTTTGACATTTTCTTACCGTTTTCGCCTACACCTATTTCACGTATTAGCTTTCTTACTTTTTCAGTACCATAGTGCGCCATTAAAGCATTATAACAAATTTCTGCCACTTCCGCACGTACTTCCTCTTGTAATTGTCTGTCATTCATGGTGACATTCCTCCTTTACTATATATATTATATCATATCTTAAAAAGAAAATAAATAAGTTTTTCTTAAAAGAATGTAAAATAAATGTTAAGACTATAACGCTTGTTATTTATGAACAGTATGTGACTTGGTGCGTGGGGAAACACGCATTGGTTAATACTTTAGTAAAAAAATAAAGCGGATTACTCCGCTTTATCTCCCTTCTTGATTATTTCCTTTTCAACTGCTCTTCTTGCTTGTAAATTTAGAAAATAATTTCTAAATTGCTTTTTAGTTATTTTCTTACGTTTTCCGTTTCTTATCATAATTATCATTTTTTATCACTCCTTTTATTTTCTATATTTATTATACCATAAATTTTATTAAAAATCAATATTTAAAATTTAAAATATTTGTAAACTAAATGGGTTTTAAATTATGAAGTGTTTATGAAGCAGTGCGTGTTATACCACGCATTAATTAATACCTTAGTAATAATTAAAGGGTCTTATAAAAGACCCTCTAAAACTTCTAAAATATTATCAACATCATATGCACCCGCGCCCCAATTATCACGATTATTTTTTTCATCATCGAATAAAATTCCGCTTGAAATATTGTGCTTTGGTGTGCCGTATGGAACAACATAAATATTATCAAATTTAACATTTGGTAAATATCTTTTTAGCCATTCTTTTTTGGTTTTTGTTACCGCTTTGTCAAAATCTGGTGTGCTTGTTTTCGACAACCAACTAATAATATTAATTATATATCCTTTATTCTTTAGGCGGTTTAAAACTTTTTCAAGTGTTGCCATATTTAACAAGGGTTTTGCTATTGCATATGGGCGAACATTTGAATTTTCTAAATCGTCAAGCCAATTTTCAACACCATAAAAATCCGCCAACGTTCCATCTAAATCCATGTTAATAATTTTGTTCATTTCATCAATTCCTTTCATTTTTACTATAACTATTATACCATACTTTTATAAAATTGTCAATAGTTTTGAGAGATTTTATTTGTAAACTTTTTGTGAACAGATTCAACCATTTAATTATTAAACAAGTGTTAAGTAGTGCGTGTTTCTCCACGCATTAGTTAATATTCTCGTAATATTTAACCTAAATAAAAAGAGGGTCAAATGACCCTCTAACTGTTTTACGCCTTTATCCAGTAATCTACCCGTCTTTCTCTTCCGTCCCTTTTCTCTTTCTTTGTTATACGTGCGACTTTAAGCGGATAATCTTCATATCCACACTCATAAAGAGTTGAGGTGATAGTATTATGATGATACTTTCCATTCAGTGCTTTACTAATATCAATAGCAGTATAAAACTTACCATATTCAAGCACCTTTGCAATATCGGCTATACGCTCTTCTATCTTCGCTTTCTTTGCCGTTGCTCTTTCGGGAAGTTCTTCATCTCTAATAAGTTCCCTAATATAATAGCCAACCTGCGCTTCTGTTCTATCTGTGCCATTTGCAATTTCGAGAATACTTGCATAAGGGTTATTAACAGAATTGCAGTATGCAAGTATTTCATCTTTTATCTTTCTTGCTCTCTCCTTCCGTTCTTCTCTTCTCCTTTCGGTATAACGTTCCTCTTCTGCTATCATTCTTCTGCATTCACTCATAATCATCGGGTCAGAAGTGGACTTCATAACGTTCTCGATAAAAGCTCTGTTAGTAAACATAATATACCTCTTTCTCCCATGTTTACGACTTGGGTTGTCTAATCATATTCAGTAGGTTCAGATTTCTTTCTGTCCTTTACTGTAATTATATTATACCACAATTCTTTATTTAATGCAATGACTTTTTGGTTACAAATAGTTACATTTTAGTTACAGTTTAATCGAATGAATGTTTGTTAAGAGTTTGTTACTTAGTGCGTGTTAAACCGCGCACCACTTAATATTTAATTCATAATGCGCCGCCATATCAAACTTTAATTTTATGGTACAGCGGCGCAATATGAATTGGTTAAATCTTTTAATTAATTAAGAGAAAATTTTCTTGACAAATAAATAGAAATATGGTATAATAATTATAGTGAAAGAGAGGTAATGAACATGACATTGAACGATTTTAAAAATTTAAGTGGAAACGAATTTGTTTCTAAGTGGAAAGAATTTGTAAAAACATCAGAAGGACAAGATGAACTGGAATGGTTTAAGAACCTTTTTCTTAATTTTAACTGTGATGGTACACTACATTTTAAATCAACTGATTTTATTTATAATGAAGTTGAATATTTGTTTGCAGAATTATACGATGAAAAAAATATTATTGACGGTGAATTTGATGAATATATTATGTATAAAATTAATGGAGTTCTTGAACATTATTTTATAACAAACTATGCCTTAATGAAAGAATATATTGAAGAAGTTCTTGAGCGGTTCAAATGAACCGCTTTAATTTTAAATTAAATGTAAACTAATGCGTGGTATAACACGCACTACTTAATATTTAATTCATAATGTGCCGCGGTGCCAAATTTTCCAGTTTTATGATAGGGCGGCGCAATATAAATTTAAAAATACATTTACAATTTATTCATTGACAAATCTTTTGAATTGTGATATAATATAATTACAGTAAAGGACAGAAGTCCTAATAAAAGAAAGAGGTAGTTAATTATGAAAGATACTTTTATGAAAGTCGTAAATATGATTGAGGATAGAGAAAAGAGAGATTTTATGCTTTATCTCGTGAATTTTATCCCTTCCTATTTTTGGACAATTCCCGCTTCATCTTCGGGTAAATATCACCCTATTACTGATTTAGGGGAAGGCGGTCTTGTTCGTCATTCTCTTATGGTATGCAAAGTTGCTCTTGACTTGTTAGATAGTAAAGAAAATACCAATATTGATAAAGATGACGTTATTATAGCAACGTTAATGCATGATAGTTGTAAGCAAGGATATGAAGAAAACGGACATACTTGTTTCTTACACCCCGTTTATGCAAGCGAATTTGTAAGAGGACTTGCGGAATGTTACTTTGATGAAGTGCCGTTATATGTAGATAAAATTATATCGGCAATAGCTACTCATATGGGGAAATGGAATACAAGTAAATATGAAGAAGGAGAACTTTTAAAACCTAAAACAGAATTTGAGTTACTTATTCATGAAGCGGATTATATCGCAAGTCGAAAGTATGTTCTTTATGATAAGGACTATTTTGAAAGTTTATAATGAGAGGGTCTATTGACCCTCTTTTGATTTATTAATTAGATATTAACTAATGCGTGTTGAACCACGCACTAATTAATAATTACTTCATATTTATGACGCGCCGCGGTATCAAAATTTATTTACAAATTCTTTTAAAAATCTTATTGATTTAAATTTTAAAGTATGATATAATATAAAATGTAAGATAAAGAAAAAGACAGATGATAAAGTCTTAAAAACATAGAAAGAGGTAATTATGATTGTTTATATTCCTGCACATTTTGAAGAAGAAGATTATCGTCCCTCATGGACTGGAAATTATACTTATCCAACTGTAACAATAAGAGGAATTTTTGATACTTCACAAAAAGCAGAGGAATCAATAAAAAATTGGGCGTATCAAGACGAGTATATTATTTTAATAAGAGAAATAGAAGAAGATGAAGAAAATAATATAAAAAGTTTTGATATATATTATGACAATCATTGTTTAGAAATATCTTGTCATAATCTTGGTGATTATAGTCTAAATGAAATAGTTGACGAAGGTTTTTCAGCAGTATGTGATAGTAATAATTTATTAGGTTTTGTTGATTATTGATAAAATAATTAAAGATATCAAGAGCGGTTCATTTGAACCGCTTTAATTCTGAATTAAATGTAAACTAATGCGTGTTTACCACGCACCACTTAATAATTACTTCATACTTACATTACGCCGCGGTATCAAAATTTGAAACTGAATATAAAAATATGAAACGGCGGCGCAACATAGAATTAAAAATATGTTTACAATTTATTCATTGACAAACTTTTTAAATTGTGGTATAATATATATAGTAAAGGAGTTGAGAAAAATGTTACTGTTCTACTTAATGATTTATAGGTCTGAAAAACGTTATAATCGCTATCTTAATCTTTCCGAAAAGGATAAAGATAATATAATGACTTTTTTCGGGGTTATAGAATGTTTGATTATATGGGCTATTGCTGTTAATATAATTATAAGGAAGTGAATAAAATATGAAAACAGTTTATGGAATTTATGAACGCTATGGACGTTCGGAAAGTTCGGAATATTTAATTAAAATTTTCCCGACAGAAGAGGAAGCTAAGGAATATATGAGAAAAAACAATTATTGGATAGAATGGAATCCATTTGTAGGGGATATTTACCATTTATCAAGAAAGGAAATTTTGCTCTGATTTTAAACTCCCGAAAGGGAGTTTAATTTTATTAAGAGAGTATTAACTAATGCGTGGAGAAACACGCACTACTTAATATATACTTAATATTTACAATGCGCCGCGGTGTCATAATTTGTTTACAAAATCTTTTAAAAATATTATTGATTTAAGTTTTGAGATATGATATAATATAAAATGTAAGATAAAGAAAAAGACAGATGATAAAGTCTTAAAAACATAGAAAGAGGTATGTTATGGAAGTATACATTGTAAAGGAAGTAACTAATGATTTTTTAATTGGTGTTTTTGATTCTCGTAGTGAAGCTATAGTTGCTTGTATACCTTTTATAGAGAAAGTAAATACACTTAATGGAGAATTACAAGTGGAAGATTTTAATTATGATATGGAACAGTTACATCAATGTAATGATGGTATAGAGGACTATATTTATATTAGAAAAGTCAAAATCAATGAAGTGATTGCAGATTTGGAGAGTTATTATAATGATTAAAATGACAGCGGTTCACTTGAACCGCTTTAATTTTAAATTAAGTATTAACTAATGCGTGTTAGACCACGCATTACTTAATAAATATTTAATATTACCTTGTGTCGGTGCGTCATAATTTGTTTACAATTTCTTTTAAAAATATTATTGATTTAAGTTTTTAATTATGATATAATATAATTACAATAAAACGAAAGGCTGATGTACTTATGAAAAAGTTTTACAATTTTCTTTTAACTATTAACGTATGGTTTCTTGTATTGGGGGCAATTTTAACTGTTTGTAAGTCCTCAATTGGTTCATTCGTATTTCTTTATACTTGTGTTATTGGTATGATAGATTCCGTAAAATTCAATAAGAATTTTAATGGTATTATCATCAATGGTACTTTGGGAGCAATGAACTTGTACTATTCAATTTTAACAACAAATTCATTATTTGTTAATTGACAAAAAGAATAGAAAGTGATATAATAGTATTATAGAAAGGTGGTCTTAATAATGACTGAAAAAACAAAAATAGTTTATATTGCGAATGATGGGACGGAATTTAATACTAAAGAGGAATGTTATAAGCATGAAGCAGAAGCAAAGAAAATTTCTTCCTTTATACGTACCTTAAAAGCAATTAAAGAATTTTGTTATCAGCAAGGGGAATGTTCAAACTGTCCTTTTTTAGACGGTAGTTATTGTAAAATAACATTTGCCGATACTGATGATACAGGCGATATCCCGTGTAATTGGAAATTTTAAGAAAAAGCGGTTCATTTGAACCGCTTTTAATTTTTGAATTAAGTATTAACTAATGCGTGGAGGAACACGCACTACTTAACATTCAATTCATAATGCGCCGCGGTGCCAAAATTTTCCAATTTTTATAATATGGCGGCGCAATGTAAATTTAAAAGTATGTTTACAATTTATTCATTGACAAATGCTTATAGATATGTTATAATAATTATAGAAATTAAGAAAGGCGGTAATCGCAATGAAAAATAAAGAAGCAATGTATAGGGACTTTAATCATTATGGTACGATTGAGTTTTGTTCAGACCATGATTTTACGAAGTGGGGTAGCAGTTGCTACACCATTAAAGTCATAAGAATGAACGGGGTCAGAATGATGTTTATACTTGCTGACGGTGAAGTAAAAGAGGTTGAATATTTAGGGGTTGAATAATTTAGTAAAGGGGTTTAAGTGTAACCCTTTTATTTTTTTATAAGGGGTCATTTATTTCTAAAGTATTAATTAATGCGTGGAGGAACACGCACTACTTAATAAGGGGTTCATATTTTTTTAAAGTAACGGGTATATACTTCACAAAATATTTACAAAATACCCTATTGATTATTCATAATTTTTATGGTATAATATATATGTAAGATAAAGAAAAGACAGATGATAAAGTCTTAAAAACATAGAGAGGTAATATTATGAAAAAGTTAGTTAAAAGAGTTGAAATTTATATCGCAAAAGATGGAAAAGAATTTTTAAATATGACTGATTGTATTTTCTATGAAAGTCATGAAATGAAGTCTGCTATGAGAAAAACATGGATAGACAAATATTACAATGATTTTATAAAAAATACTATTCGTTTTTCGGAATCGGCAAGAAAAAATGGAAAATTTTCTGGTTATTTACTTGATAATATGAATGATACTGTTATTCATGGTGATATACTTATAAGACAAAGAAAAGGTAGAACAACAATCATAAATATAAGGACTGGACAGTGCGGAAAAAGTATTTGTTCAAATTCCGAATATTTTGAAGAAATAACGGGCTATGCTATCGCGTGGGCGCGTTATCGTGGCGATGAAATTCCCGATTATATCTAATCTTTAGGCGGTTCATTTGAACCGCTTTATTTTTTTGAATTAAGTGTTAATTAATGCGTGTTGAACCACGCACTACTTAATGTATACTTAATATTTATGGTATGCTGGCGCGTCATAATTTGTTTACAAATTCTTTTAAAAATTTTATTGATTTAAGTTTTAAAATATGATATAATATATATAGAAAATAAAACAAGAAAGGATTTGAAATAATATGAAAGTTTTTGTTGTATTGTGTATGTTTTCAGATTGGGACGGTGAAATTTCTACTATTGATTCTGTTTTTAGTTCTGAAAAGTTAGCAAAATCAAGAGTAGAGGAAATGTCAAAAGTAAGACCTGATTTATTTTGGGATATCGAAGAACATATTATTGATGATTTAATTACGAAAGGAGATTAAAAAATGGTAGAATTAATGTATATGGTTTTTAGTTGGAATGATGTAGGAGAAATTTTTCTATATATGAGTGCATATAAACATCGTGCTATAGAATGGGCAGAAGAATATTATAATAGAGTTGAATATCATACGTGGGTAGAACTTCAAGAAGTTAACCTTAATGATTTTGACCCTTATGAATATTGTTGCTATATTCCAAACAAAAAAAGTATTGTTTGGGAGAGAAAGACAGAAGAATAAAGCGGTTTAAATGAACCGCTTTTATTTTTGGATTAAGTATTAACTGATGCGTGGAATTACACATATTGATTAACAAAATTTTTATAAGTTGTTAGAGTAATAAATGTAGCTTATATAAAAACGTTTATATTATTATTAACAAGCCAGCTCACACGCAATAGTTCATAGCTTGTTAACAACCCAGCTCACACGCAGCAGTTAATAGTTCCTTAATACAAACCCAGCTCACACGCAGTAGTTCATAACTTGTTAACAACCCAGCTCACACGCAGTAGTTCATAGCTTGTTAACAACCCAGCTCACACGCAGCAGTTAATAGTTCCTTAATAAGGAATAATGGCACGCACTGATTCATAGATTGTTCATAACTGGAATAAACACTCACACGCATTAGTTAATAAGATGTTCATATTTTAAATGTAAACTATTTGTAAACTGGTGCTTGGTGCACCAAGCACTGATTTACATATTATTCATATTTAGGATAAAAAAATAAGAGGGTCGGCTGACCCTCTTAACGGTTCATTCATCGCAACTATCAGTTGAAACAATAATCTGCATAACTCCCTCTTCATCATGAGAAATAAATTCAACAACTGCTTTATCAAATTTCCCGTCCATGAATATATCGCCCGCTGTACCTTTCGCTATGAGCGCAGTACACATTGTGCCGCCAACGGAAGCTTCTATCAGAATTTCCACATCTGTTGTGAAGTCCAGTATGTTCAGTAAGTCAAATAATTTCATAATAACAACTCCTATAATTTAGTAGGTTATTTCCTAACCTCTATATACTATTATACTCGGAAATTTGATAAACAAATGATAGTAATGTGATAATTAGGTGAAATCTTATTTTAAATGTAAACTATTTGTAAACTGGTGCTTGGTGCACCAAGCAGGAGTTAAATATTTATTCATATTTAAGATAAAAAATAAGAGGGTCGGCTGACCCTCTCTTCTTATTTCTCACGAATCCAAAGCACGTTAATAATACCACTATTTTCTGTACACTCTAAGAGAAAAGCAGTTGATATTGCTTCGTGATATGCTTCTGTTTCATTCGTCGCTTCGATAGTATAAGTATCGCTTATATTAGTACCGTCCATAAAATCCACACTTACTCTTGCAAAATACTCTTTCATAAATAACATCTCCTAATTTTATTTGAGGTTCTTTCCTAACCTCTATATATAATTATACTCGAAATTATGGTAGTATAATGATAGTAATGTGAAAGTTAGGTGAAAACTCATTTTAAATGTAAACTATTTGTAAATTAGTGCTTGGCGTACCGTGCACTGATTTACATTGCGTTCATAATTGAAATAAAAAAATAAGAGGGTCAAATGACCCTCTCATAATTCAACGAAGTAAAATTTTCATCGCTCCGTATTTTGGCGGCGTAATAATAGCAATTTCATTATCATAATATTTTTTAGGCACATTTGCCGCTGTACCTTTCCAAAGTTTCTGAACAAAATATGTGCCGTCCTTTTCTTCGCCGCCCCTCTCAATTACAATGTAGCAATCAGTGTAAACGTGTTCAATTAAATCTTTTATTGTCATTTTCATAAATAACAACTCCTATTTTTTATTTGAGGTTCTTTCCTAACCTCTATATATAATTATACTCGGGAATTTGATAATAGAATGATAATAATGTGAAAGTTAGGTGAAAACTTATTTTAAATGTAAACTATTTGTTAATCAATGCTTGGTACACCAAGCACCAGTTTATATATTATTCATATTTAGATATAAAAAAAGAGGGTCAGATGACCCTCTCCGATTTATTCCTCTTCTAAAAGATATTCATTGTAAGCATACTCAAAACTCATGTTCCAATGGACTTTATCAAAAGAATAATCAAAGTCCTGAATATCTACAGGATATTCCCCAAAATATTGATAAAACCTATCTGCTGACATACTGGTTACTAACATCTCATAATACATTTCTCTTGTCATAAATAACAACTCCTAATTTTTATTTGAGGTTCTTTCCTAACCTCTATATATAATTATACTCGGGAATTTGATAGTATAATGATAGTAATGTGATAATTAGGTGAAAAATTATTTTTAATTGTAAACTATTTGTAAATCAGTGCTTGGTGCAACACACACTGGTTTACATTATATTCATAATTGAATTAAAAAAATAAGAGGGTCAAATGACCCTCTCCTCTTCGGTATTTTCAAATTCCTCCGTTCCAGTCATAATTACTTCATGACCTGCTAAAATAACACGGTCTATGAGGTCATTAATATTTTGCTGTGCTGACCACGGAGAATCTGTAATATTACGGCGTATCGTTTTCCAATTATCAGTTACTACATAAACAAATTTTTCTTTCATAAATAACAACTCCTATTTTTTATTTGAGGTTCTTTCCTAACCTCTATATATAATTATACTCAAGAATTTGATAATAGAATGATAGTAATGTGAAAGTTAGGTGAAAACTTAAGCCTAATTATAAACTATTTGTAAATCAGTGCTTGGTGCACCAAGCACCAGTTTATATAATGTTCATATTTAGAATATAAAAATAAGAGGGTCAGATGACCCTCTATGAATTATGCTCTTTCGATTTCCTCTTTATATATGAAATTACAACTCCCCTCAAAGTGGTAAACTGTAACATAAATACGATTGCGGAAATAATCAAAAAGAAAATTTCTCTCTATCGACTTAATTTTTCCACCTTTAAAAAAGGTCTTATCATAAAATACTTTATTCATATATATCAATTCCTTTCTGTACTATCTCTTTAGTACAATATTATTATAATATATTATTGTGATAGATATGTGATAATTAGACAAAAATAAAATGAATTTTAATTATGAATTATTTGTAAATCAGTGCTTGGTATACCAAGCACTAGTTTATATTTTATTCATATTTAAAATAAAAAAATAAGAGGGTCAAATGACCCTCTAAATAGATTATTCTTCGTTATTTATATATTCATTATACGCATATTCAAGCGCCGCCGTCCAATGGACGTTATTGAAAGAATAATCAAAATCCCATATATCCAGTGGATATTCACCGAAGTACTGGTAAAAATCATCCCTACTCATACTATAAACCGCGTTCTCATAAAAATCCTGTCTACTCATAAATAACATCTCCTATAATTTAGTAGGTTATTTCCTAACCTCTATATATAATTATACTCGAAAATGTGATAGACAAATGATAATAATGTGAAAGTTAGGTGAAAACTTAGATTCAATTATAAACTTTTTATTAATCAGTGCTTGGTGCAACACACAGCAGTTTACATACTATTCATATTTAAATTAAAATAAGAGGGTCAAATGACCCTCTCATTCACTCACTTGCTATTGTTAATTCATTGTCAATGACGGAAATAGATACTACATTATTATTTAAAATATTTTTTGGGATATTAAAATAATCTCCCTTATAAAGAGTTATTGTATTATAACTATCATCTTTCCCAAGTATAACGATAGTATTAACAAAAAACAACTTATTTACGATATCCGTTACTTTCATAATAACACAACCTTTCAAGTCTCTGTTCGGGGTTTCCCCGTTTCTTACTATATACATTATATCACATTTAATTCGATTTGTCAATAGGGGTTGCAAAATTTATTTGTAAACTTTTTATTAATAAGCTAAAATATTTAATAAATAACTACGCATATTGGTTAATACTTTTTTAATAATTTAATTATTAACGGGGTGTGAACTGATGCTTGGTGCACCAAGCACCAGTTAATACTTTCTTAATAATTAGGGGTGATTTTAAATCACGATGCGCCGGCGCGTCATTAGGACAAATGTTTCTTTTAGGGGTTACTTTTTTTGATGATACCGCGGCGCAATGTGAACATAAGTTTTATTTAAGGGATTAAATTTTTCACCTACTTTTCATCTAATTATCACATTACCCTATTGACAAATAGTTCTTTTTGTGGTATACTTATATCATAAGATAAACGTCTTAATAAATAGAAAGGTTGTGTTGTTATGTGTATAATTTTTAAGGTTGATTCTATGGAGAGATTAAATGAGGTAATTAAAGAGATGAACGAAGTGAGTGTTGCAAGCGGACAGGGATTACCTTATAATCTTACTCAAATGGAATGGGCAATTCAAGAGTGTAACCGTGATAAGATTCTTAGATTCGGTCCTTTTAGATTCGAGTTCACTATTTCCTTTTGGAAAGAATGGGATAACAGATAAAAGTAAGAGGGTCACTTGACCCTCTTTTTATTTTATAGTTAAATATTAAGAATTTGTAACTTAGTGCTTGGTGCACCAAGCACCAGTTTACATTCCATTAACAATTAGCAATATATACAAAAACAGAAAGTAAAATTTGGTTAAAATGTCAATAGACAAATCGTTGTAAATGTGATATAATTAAATCATGGAAAGGACGTGAGAGATATGACAAAAAGACAACTTGCAAGACTGATAATAAAGTCATATGACTTTGATAAGAAAAGCCAATTTGACCGAATTATTCAAATGTTAAAAACAATAATGTTCCACGTGGAACAAGGTACGGAAGAAATTCAATATACAATTTGGTATCTCGAAGATAAAGAAAGGTTGTGTTCTAAATGAAAAGATATTGGACAAGGACAGTAGAAGGAAAGGAAATCAAGTGGACAACGGTTGAGGTTGATATGCCCTCACCGTGGAAAGAAGTGACAGAGGACGAGTATAAGAGACTGGGAAAAATTAACAGTAAAAAATGGTGGAGATGGTGAGTAAGAGAGGAACGAAAGTTCCTCTTTTATTTTGTTAAATAGTTATTAACTAATGCGTGGTTCAACACGCACCAAGTAACATTTAGTTAATAAATAAAAAGAGCCTTGCGGCTCTTCTTTTTAGTGTTCTTTTATCTGAACGAAATTGTGTTCGTCCTTGCAAATAGGACACCATAGGTTTTTCAAATGTCCGACTTTAGTTAATCTTGAAGAACGTTTGTATGCAATTGCTATATAATTGCAAGTCGGACATTTAAAGTAACGTGCTGTTGAATTACGTTTCATAATATCACCTCTTTTCTATATTTATTATAACAAATAGAAATGAAATAACAATTATATATTTGTAAAGGATTTGTAAAATATAAAATAGTTTAATTCCAGCTTATATAAGAATATAAGTAAATAAATAGCAAACCCAGCTCACACGCAGTGGTTCACAGTTTGTTTAAACCCAGCTCGTACACGCAGCAGTTAATATTTAGTTCAAATCCAGCTCACACGCAGTAGTTAATAATTCGTTAACAAGTAACCTCACCACGCACGGGTTAACAATTTGTTCATAGGTTAGAACTCATGTTCTCCCATGCACCAGTTAACAGTCTGTTCATAATTCAATTGTTAATAGGATGTGAACTGGTGCTTGGTGCACCAAGCACTGGTTAATAATTTCTTAATAATTAGATTTGTAAATAAAATATTAACCAATGCGCGTGGTAGAAAAAAGAAAAAAAGAGGGTCAAATGACCCTCTTATCGACTTAAAACTTGTCGGTGTATAAGAATTTCTTATGCACCAATTTTCCATGTTTCCGCACCGCCGCGGCGAGTTCATATCGATCGAAATATGTCTCGTAAATCGTACCGTCTGCGAATTTGTACTCATAGATTTTTCTTGTCATAGTAAACATCTCCTTTAAAGTTTCGGTTGTTGTATTTCTTACTATATACATTATATCATATTTAATCGGATTTGTCAATAGGTATTGAAAATTTTATTTGTAAAGTTTTTATTAATAGATTAAAAGATTTAACTGTCGGCTACACATACTGGTTAATAAAATATTTATATTTTTAATTATTAATGGAGTGTAAACCAATGCACGTTGAACCAAGCACTAGTTAATAATTTCTTAATAATTAGTTTTGTAAATAAAATATTAACCAATGCGTGGCAGAAAAAGAAAAAGAGGGTCAGGTGACCCTCTTGACTACTCCTCAAAAGTTTCGTCACCATAGAATTCTACTAACTCATAGAATTCTTCAACGGAATGACAGTTTATTTCCATTCCGTTAATTTCGCAACAGAGTTCGCCATAAGCTTCAAAAAGTATGGCGTTCTCTGTTTCAGCGAGTACATTAAACTTACTTCTAATAAAATTTTCATGTGTCATAATAACATCTCCTTAAAAATTTCGGTTGTTGTGTTTCTTACTATATATATTATATCATAGTCTATTAGATTTGTCAATAGGTGTTACAAAATTTAATTGTAAATTGTTTATGAATAAGTTAAAATATTTAATCACTCTAACTACATACACTGGTTAATGATTTATTCATATATAAAATATTAACTAATTGTAAATCAGTGCTTGGTGAACCATGCACGACTTAATATTTATTTAACAGTTGAGAATATGAATAAGATATTAACCAATGCGCGGAGCGGCAGAAAAAAATAAGAGGGTCAGATGACCCTCTCATCAGTTCAACGGAGTAAAACTTTCATTGCTCCGTATTCTGATGGCGTAATGATAGCAATTTCGCTATCATAATACTTCTTAGGCAAATTCGCCGCCGTGCCCTGCCAAACTTTTTGGACGAAGTACGTGCCGTCCGCTTCCTCATTGCCCTGCTCAATTTTAAGAAGGCAATCTACGTAGACATGAGCAATTAAGTCTTTCATTAACATTTTCATAGTAACAAGTCCTTTCGTTATGGGCTGTGCCCTGTGTTCTGTTCTTTTTACTATATACATTATATCACATATTATTTGATTTGTCAAGGGGTTTTAAAAATTTAATTGTAAACTTTTTATTAATAGATTAAAAGATTTAATCGTCGGCTGCACATACCAGTTAACAATCTCTTAATATTTAAAATATGAATAAAATGTAACTCAGTGCTTGGTGCACCAAGCAGGAGTTTACAAACTCTTAATATTTAGAAATATGGATAGAGTGTTAAGCAATGCTTGGTAAAAAGAAAATAAGAGGGTCAAATGACCCTCTTGTGATTTTAGTAAACAAATATTTCTAAAACATTGTTTACTACATTTACAACTCCTATTGTCATTGTAAGAATATCCGTAGGAACGCCGCCGATATCTGTATTATGATAAAGAGTTTTCTTAGGAGTATACTCTTCATTATAGTTGTGCGTATAAATTTTAATCTCTGTGTAATAATAAAGCGTACCAATAAATTCTCTAAGTTCCATAAAAAACAAATCCTTTCATTATGGGCTGTGCCCTGTGCTTTGTTGTTCTTACTGTATATATTATATCATATCTTATTCGGTTTGTCAATAGGTATTGAAAAATTTAATTGTAAAGTTTTTATTAATAGGTTAAAAATTTAATCATGCACTACACATATGGGTTAATAATCTATTCATAATCTAATTATTAACGAAGTATGAATCAGTGCTTGGTGCACCAAGCAGGAGTTTACATTGAGTTCATATTTAAAATAAAAAATAAGAGGGTCAGGTGACCCTCTTATCAGTTCAGCAGTCATCATCAATGATGAGGACGTGCTTTATGCCCGCACCAACGGTAATGCGGTAAACCGCTGTAAGTGCGGTCTTTTCAACTAAAAAGCCCACCGCGGCAAGCGCTTTCCGTGCCCGCCAAAAGTCGTCGGCGTCGTCGAAGCGTGCGCAATAGCCGCCCCGTCCCGTTTCGATATCCGCGCCCGCAAGAATGGTAAAAAGTTCCTTTTTAGTCATAGTAAATATCTCCTTTAAGTTTCGGTCGTTGTGTTTCTTACTATATATATTATATCATATTCTATCCAATTTGTCAAGGGGTATTGAAAAATTTAATTGTAAAGTTTTTATTAATAGATTAAAAGATTTAATTGCCGACTACACATACTGGTTAATAATCTATTCATAATCTAATTATTAACGGGGTATGAACTAATGCTTGGTGCACCAAGCAGGAGTTAATAATTATTTAATAATTAGGGGTCTGAATAAAATGTTAAGCGGTGCGTGGGTTTTATGAAAATAGGGGTTCAAACGAACCCCTTTATTTTTCAATCCAAGCCCAGAAATTCTTTGTACATTTCCGCAGTTATCTGAATCCACCCCACAGGCATGATAGTGTCTATGAAAGTGGTCATTTTAACAGCACCGCAAGGGTGCCACCAAAATCTGATTTTAGTCCACTCTCCGTTCATTTTTAACATCTCCTTTCTGTACCTCTTGGGTACATTATTATTATATCATAGTTTTATCTATTTGTCAATAGGTATTGCAAAATTTATTTGTAAAGTTTTTATTAATAAATTAAAAGATTTAATTATTTACTACACATACTGGTTAATAATTTATTCATATTTAGAATATGGATAAAATGTAAACTAATGCTTGGTGTACCAAGCACTGATTCACACCTTATTAATAATTAGAATGTGAATAAAATGTTAAACGGTGCATGGTGATAAAAGAAAAATAAGAGGGTCGAATGACCCTCTTGTCGTTTCAAATCTTTTCAGTATGTAAAAATTTTTTATACACCAGTTTACCATGCTTCCTGACCGCGGCAGCGAGTTCATACCTATCAAAGTATGTCTCGTAAATGGTGCCGTCTGCGAATCTGTACTCATAAATCTTTCTTGTCATAATGAACACGTCCTTTCAATCTTCGGTTCGAGGTGTTCCCTCGTTCTTTACTATATACATTATATCACATTCTATTGTGTTTGTCAATAGGTATTGAAAAATTTATTTGTAAACTTTTTATTAATAGATTAAAAGATTTAACCATTTACTACACATACTGGTTAATAGTCTATTTATAATTTAATTATTAATAAAATGTAAACTGGTGCTTGGGGTACCAAGCACTGGTTAATAAACTATTCATATTTACTTTATCATTTTAATTATTAACTATCTATTAATCAATGCGTGGTACCGAATAGCAAAGCACTTTAGTTGCCTAAAGTGCTTCTATCTTTATTCAATCAATATTTTAGTTACCGAATAATCTATTGAATGAATATTAATTATCTGTCTATCAATCAAATCTGTCTTTACAAGTTCGTATGCAGAACCTTTGTATAACACCTGTAATCCATAAATATTATCCTCTTCAATGCCTACCTCAACGATAATCGTGCTGCAATCATACGTTACCTTTAAAAAATCCTTTACTGTCATGTTAAACATCTCCTATAATTTTAGTAGGTTACTTCCTAACCTCTATATACTATTATACTCGGAAATGTGATAATAGAATGATAGTAGTATGATAGTTTTGTGAAAGAATGGATTTAATTGTAAACTTTCTGTTAATTAGTTAAATATTTAACTCAAACGCAGCTCACACATATTGGTTAATAGTTTATTCAAACCCAGCTCGCACACGCACTGGTTAACAATTTGTTCAAACCCAGCTCGCACACGCACTGATTAACAATTTGTTCAAACGCAGCTCGCCCGCGCACTGGCTTACACTTTGTTCACATTTGGGTGACCGCGCACTGGTTTACACTTTGTTCACATCTGGTTAGCCTACGCTAACCGCTTTCGCACTTTAAAACGGTGAAGTGGAACATATGTTCATATGTTCATATGTTCATATGTTCATATGTTCATATGTTCATATGTTCATATGTTCATATGTTCATATGTTCATATGTTCATATGTTCAT
>Ga0326513_10000725_pt1 | contig 28014 bp, 37 predicted proteins | sample 2_2465_0518_D_FD_203654 | JGI IMG/M metagenome (GOLD analysis project Ga0326513, IMG submission 203654) | Bovine rumen microbial communities from UC Davis, California, United States - 2_2465_0518 | ecosystem: Host-associated > Mammals > Digestive system > Stomach > Rumen | place: USA... | reverse complement strand
GAAATCGCAATCATCGAAATTTAAATTCAATACCCGTCCCCGGACAACCAAAACCGGGGCGGGTTTAAACACCAAAAGACATGAAAGAAACATTTTATTTTCAACATGACTTCAACGCCCGCAACGACCCAAAGTTGCAAAACGTGTTGATGGAACACGGTTGCGCCGGGCTTGGTGTGTTTTGGTGCATTGTCGAACAACTTCACGAACAAGACGGCATCTTGCCGTTGGACGGCATCAAGGGAATCGCCTTTGCACTTCACGTTGAACCAAAGGTCGTTGAAAGCATCATCCGGGATTTTGACTTGTTCGAATGTGATGACGAATCGTTTTGGTCTGAATCAGTCAACAAACGCTTGAAAAAGCGTGTCGAAATCAAGGAAAAACGCAAGAAAGCGGCGCAACATCGTTGGGGGTCTGAATGCAAATGCAATGCAAATGCAATGCACATGCAATCCAAAGAAAAGAAAATAAAAGAAAATATATCTTCTAACGAAGATAATAATATATCATCTTCTAACGAAGATTCGTCAACTTTCGTTGACCAGGTTTTGCAAGAAAAGAAATTCGTGATTGATTATTCAAGAATCATTGCGACCTGGAAAGAATGTTGTCCAGGATTCCCACAACCCCGAACGCTTGCAGACGATGACAAGATGAAAGTTCGCCAACGTTTCAATGAAATGGTCGCCGGGGATGACCCGGAAACGGCTTATCAGAGAATCAAAGGCATCTTCACGAAGATTGGCGCGTCTGATTTCTGCAAAGCCGGGAAATGGTGTTCTTTCCGTTGGGTGTTCAAGAACGCAACGAATTGGCGCAAGGTTGAAGATGGCAACTATGACAACAGAAAAGACGAATCAGAAAACGTGAATGACTTATGGCAAGAACGGAATTGATAAACCAAGTATTGAACCGCATCGGCAATCGCGGATTGTTCCAGGGAATAACCCGGTACGTTTACGCCGACTATGACATGCAAGAATCATTGGCAATCGTTGAAGCAATCGGCAAGTCCAGGAATCCGGCATTCGTCATTGATGATGAAAACCGATTCACATACGAAAACATGATTCGTTGGTGTCATTGCGACACGAAGATGCAAGCAATCGACCCGGTGACAAAGAAAGTCATCCCAGGCGGATTGAAGAAAGGCATCTACATTGCCGGGAACACCGGAACGGGCAAATCCTGGTGTCTTGAAGTCATGGCGGCTTATGCAATGGCGTTCGGGTTCGTCATCACCCTTGGGGAAACCGAAAAACGCATGTTGTATTGGGAAAACGTCCGGGCGGATGATATTTGCGAAGAATATGCCGCGAACGGAACGTTCCAAAAGTTCAAGACCCGCAACATTTACGGCATTCAAGACCTTGGTTCAGAACCCGCCGAATCGGTGTACATGGGAAACCGCATCGAAGTATTGCGGCAACTTCTTGAATATCGCGGCGACCGGACAGACAAAGTGACATTGTTCACGTCTAACTTGCCAATGAATCACAAAATCCTTGTTGACAGATACGGCGACCGCGTTTCAAGCCGATTGTCCGCAATGTGCAACTACTTTGAAATCCGGGGCAAAGACCGCCGGAAGATGTAACGGAATAATATTATCTAATTAAAACTTTCTATCCAATGGCAAACGATATTATTCAAAACGTGGTCTATAAGACCGAGAAAGGAACACCCGTGACCGATTCGGTCAAGGTTGCGGGAGTGTTCGACAAGCAACACAAGAATGTCTTGAAGTCAATCCGGAATTTGGCGGCTCAAAATTCAGCCGCGACAAAATGGTTCTATGAAACCAGGTACACAGATTCCAGGGGACAACAACAACCGATGTTCGTGATGAACCGTGACGGCTTTTCGCTTCTTGCAATGTCCTTGACGGGCGAAAAGGCACTTCAATTCAAGGTTGCATTCATCGAACAATTTGACAAGATGGAAGAAACCATCAAGAATGTCACCCAGGCACACCCGGCAATCCCGGCAACATTCGCGGAAGCCTTGCGCCTGGCTGCAACGCAACAAGAACAAATCGAGGAACAACAACGACTTCTTGAAGCAAAGGACAAACAGATTGAGGAATCCGCGCCGCGTGTATTGTTTTCCCAGGCGGTCGAAACGGCGGAAACATCAATCTTGATTGGCGAACTTGCCAAGATTATTTGCCAAAACGGGGTCAACATCGGAGAAATCCGCCTTTTCCAATGGTTGCGTGATAACCAATATCTTTGCACGGTTGGCGAATCCTACAACCAACCGACACAAAGGGCAATCGAAATGGGTTTGTTCGAAATAAAGAAAACGACCATTCAGACCGCGCACCGGACAATTGTTCGCACAACGACCAAGGTCACGGGCAAGGGACAAATATATTTCGTGAACAAATTTTTGTATGAACAACAACAATGCCAAAAGTGATGAAGATTTACATTTCGGGAAAAATCGGCGATATGTTAGACCCCGCCGAAAGGAAGATGGCAATTGAAAAATTCAACAATGCCAAAGAATTGCTAAATGAAATCGGCAATTTCGAATCCGTGACCCCGTTTGACAATGGAATGCCAACGGAAAGAAACCTTGGAACATTCAGTTTGTACCGGAACATGGACAACTTCGATGGCATCTTCTTGTTGAATGATTGGCAGAGTGACGAAAGCGCGTATCATGAATTTGTTGACGCGAATCGCAAAAACAAGTTCGTCTTGTATCAATCGGAAGTGATGCAGACATCCCAAACGGTCATGCGTATCAAGACGGCAATCCAGGAAGCGACCGGAATGCGTTTCGAACAATACGTCACCAAGTCCAGGAAGCGTGACGGGTTCTTTGCCCGCATGTTGTTCGTGTTCCATTGCCGGAAACACAAGATGAAGTTGACGGAAATTGCAAAATACGTCCATCGTGACCATTCTTCAATGCTTCACTTGCTCAACAAGTACGAAGATGAAGTCAAGTACAACCCTTATTTCCGGGGACTTGCGGAACGGGTGCAAAGTATATTAAATAAAACGACTGAAAACAAATAAAAGATATGAAAGCAAGAATCAAGAAAACGGGCGAAATCGTAAATGTGTCCGAATATGCAAAAATCACCCTGGAACAATGTGATTCTTGGGGCGACCCGGTTGAATTGTCGCCGGATGAAGTGGAATTGATTGACGAATCGAAGCAACGAATCGAAACGCCTTTACTTGAAGCACTTCAACATAACTTCGAAAAGGAATGCCGATTCAAAATCCTGGTTGCGGCAATCCCGGCGGTTGTCGAACGTAACAAGTCAGACAAACGCATTGCGGCGGATGCTTGCGACATTGCCGATGCCGTATTTGCAGAGTGGCAAAGCCGGGAATTGAAGCGTTCCCAGGAACAAAAGCATTGATTTTTATCCAAAAGTGTGTTACTATAAAACAACGATGTTATGAACGGAAAAGTATTATACAACCCAAAAGGCAAAGCCGGGGAATATGCGGCATTTGCTGCAAATCTGTTTGTTGGATGTTCCAACATGTGTGAATATTGCTATTGCAAGAAAGGAATCCTTGCAAAAGCGATGGGGCAATCCGCGCCGCAACTGAAAGCCGGATTGAAAGACGTTGAACACGCAATCGACACGTTCAAGAATGAATTGGTCGGCAACCTTTATGCAGTCCGCGACAACGGCGGCGTGTTCTTTTCATTCTCAACCGACCCGTGTTTGCCGGAAACCTGGAATGCGACATATCAATGTGCCAAGTTCGCGATGTCGCTTGATGTCCCGGTTTCCATCCTTACGAAATGCACGGAGTGGACAAACACCAAGGAAGCGAAAGAATTATGCACCGGACAACGAAGCGAACTTCTTGCGGTTGGATTCACGTTGACCGGACATGACGAACTTGAACCAGGGGCGGCAAGCAACAAGGAACGAATTGCGGCGATGACAAGATTGAAATGCCTTGGGATAAAGACATTCGCATCCGTTGAACCAATCGTTGACCTTGAATCATCCTGGAAAATGATTTGGGAAACACGCGGTTGTTGTGACCTTTACAAAGTCGGATTGATGTCCGGGGCAAAGAACCAGGTGAACAAGTCCGAACTTGAAAAATTCGTTTATCAAGTCGCCGGAATGGTCGTGAACTATCGCGCCAAGGTATATTTCAAGGAAAGCATCTACAAGCATTTGAATTGCGTGAAAGAATGGTTTGTCGCCAAATATCCCGGCGTTGTCGATTCTGATTATAACATTTTCAAACCAAACAACAAATAAGCGATATGAATTACAACGAATATTCGAAACAAGCACATGAAACCGCCGTCAATCACGGCTTTTGGAAAACCAAGTATTCAAACGAACACTTCTTGATGCTTGTATGCACAGAGATTGCGGAAATCATCGAAGCCGACCGCAAGGACAAGAAAGCGAACCGGAACAAGTTCTTGACCGAATACAACAAATATCCGGCATTGGTCGAAGAACCGACAAGGTTCACTTGCGCCTTTGAAAAGCATATCAAGGACACCATCGAAGATGAATTTGCCGACACATTCATCCGCCTTTGCGACCTTGCCGGGGAATTGAAAGTTGATTTCGACAAGATGTTGCCGTGTCGCTATCACCGGGCGTTCGAACGATTCAGCATGACCGAAAACGCCTTTGGTCTTATCAAGGGACTATCAAAAGGGCAAATCGCCGTTGAAAAGCGAATCCAATTCGGGCTTGACTACCTGGTCGGATGGGCGAAGTGCAACGGAATAAACCTGGAATGGCACGTCAAACAGAAAATGAGATTCAACCAGGGTCGCCCGGAAAGGCACGGAAAGAAATATTGATTCAAAAACGATGCACTTGCATTGCATTTGCAATCCATTTGCAATGCACTTGCATCAAAATAAACGAAGATGAAAGCAAAATGTGAGTACAACAACGGAACGTGTCTGATTGAATACTACTACAACGGACACGAAAAGACCTTGAAGAAATACAAAGACAAGGTTCTTGTCGCCGAATGGAAAGGCGATGAAGCGAAAGAAAAATGGCATGAAGTCATTGATTAAATAATAACCCTTTAAAACAAAACAATTATGTTCAAAGTTGAAATCATCGGAAACATTGGTCAAGACGCAAAGGTCGTTGACTACAACGGAAACAAGTTCGTGTCATTCAGCGTGGCACATTCGGAGAAATGGAAAGACAACCAGGGTGTCGAACGAGAGGAAACAACCTGGTTCGGTTGTACCTTGAACGGCGATGGCGGCGGATTGCTGCAATATCTGAAAGCCGGAAAGCAAGTGTTCGTTCGCGGAAATGGCAAGTTGCGCACATACCAGGACAACAACAACCATGTGACCCGTGCAACATGTGATGTCCGCGTGTCTGAAATTCAGTTGTGCGGAACGAAGAAAGAGGAAACCAACGATGACCGCCCGTTCTAAACTGAAAGCATCATGGCAGACGATTACAGAATCCGAAAGGTGACAATCGACATGAACGAACGTTCGATGGAAGATTACTTGAACCCGTATCACGAACCATGTCTTGTGACGCGTTACGTTGTCCAGGTTCGCGGGTTGCTTTGGTGGCACACGGTCAAGGCGTTCAAGAAAATCCGCCCGGCGGCAAGATTGTTGCACTTCTTAAAGCACAAGGACAATGATAATTGAACCCAGGAAGAAACATGATGTCATCGTCGGCATTGACCCGGACAAGGAGAAATCCGGAATCGGCATCTTGAACATGTCAACAAGGAAACTTGAATTGACGAACATGTCATTCCCGGTGTTGCTTGATAATCTGCAAGCCTGGAAGAAAGACGAAGCCGACAACAACCGGAAAGTCATTGTCATCGTTGAAGCCGGATGGATGAACGCCAAGTCGTGTTTTCACAAGGCACAAGGCAAGTCCGCCGAAAAGATTGCAAAGGACGTTGGCGCGAATCATGAAACCGGGCGCAAAATCATTGAAATGTGCGAACATTACGGCATCGAAGTTATTGCACAAGCCCCGTTGCGCAAGTGTTGGCGTGGCAAGGATGGTAAGATAACACACGAAGAACTTGCGTATTTCACCGGGATAACCGGACGGGAAAACCAGGACGCAAGGGATGCCGGACTTCTTGCGTGGAACTATGCCGGAATGCCTATCCGGACAAAGGTTTGGAAGTGAAACTTGCATAACTTTTGAATAACTTTTTTGGAAAAAGGGTGTGTTATTGTGGCACACCCTTTATCTTTGCAATTTGAAATTGCAATTTTTAAACGACAAAAGTATGAAACCAATCGACTTTGCACAATCGACAAAGTGTTTGCAGCGTCCAGGAACGATGACCGATGAAGAATGCGGTTCACTTCACGTTTGGAACGATGGCAAGCAATGTATTTCCAAATGGCGACCGACCATGTGGGAACGCGTCAAGATTCTTTTCGGTCAAGACATTTGGCTTGGCGTTATCGCCGGAAAGACACAACCGCCCGTTTTCCTTGCGGCGGAAAGGGTCTTTGAAGAACCGCCCATGTTGGAAAGATTCAAGGCGTGGTTGTCGGATGTCCGCGATGATATTGCCGGAATGGTGAAAAGCATCAAATCCATGTGGCAAGAACCGGACAAACGCAAACACTTCATTGCCGGATTCATCATTTCCCTGGTTGTAGGCATCTTCAACCCGCTTCTTGGATTGTTCGCCGGAAGTGTCGCCGCATTCATCAAAGAATGGTGGGATTCAAAGGGACACGGAACGGTTGAACTTTACGACATCATCTTCACAATCCTTGGCGCGTTGTCCGGGTGTCCTTTCGCTATAATTATCAACCATCTAATTTTCTGAATATGGCAACAAAGATTATTGAATCCAACATTGAACAACTGATTCCGGATGACATGAACTTCAACGAGGGAACGGAGTTCGGGCAACATCTGATTGAAGATTCATTGCGCAAGTTCGGCGCGGGACGTTCCATCTTGCTTGACAAGAACAACCGCATCATTGCCGGAAACAAGACAATCGAGAATGCCGTGAACGTTGGTCTTGAAGATGTCATCATCGTTGAATCGGACGGCAAGAAGATTGTTGCCGTCAAGCGAACGGACATTGACCTGGACACCGCCCAAGGGCGTGAAATGGCAATGGCAGACAACGCAACCGGGGCGGCGAACCTCAAATGGAACACCAACCTTGTAATGAAAGCGGCGGAAAAGTTCAACATCGACCCGCCAAAGTGGGGAATCCCCGTTGACACGGGTGAAGAACCCGAAAAAGAAGAACCCCAGGGAAAGAAAGTCATTTCAACCCGCCTTATTGTCGAATGCGGCGATGTCACGAAGTTGTCATTGTTGTTTTCGGAACTGCAAGACCGGGGGTTCAAGTGTGAATTGAAAGAGTGATGCAATTGCATTGCATGTGTACAAACTTGACAACAAAGAAAAATGGGAAAATTCAACAAGAAAATTGCCGCAAAGATTGTGGAGTTCGTGAAAACGGACACGTTCACAATCGGCGAAATATGCCGCAAGGTCGGTATATCAAGACAAGCGTTCTATGATTGGAAAGAACAACATCCGGAGTTTGCCAAAGACCTTGAAGATGCCGTCAATGAACGAATGGAAACGTTTGTTCTTGAAGCCAAGAAGTCTTTGTTGAAAAAGGTCAAGGGATATGATGTCCAGGAAACCAAGGTGACAACCGTTCCATCCGGCAAGATGGAATCGGACGGAAAGACACCAATCCCGAAAATCAAGGAACAAATCACCACAACGAAGCATATTGCACCGGACACGGGCGCAATAATCTTCGTGTTGACCAACGGCGACCCCGACCATTGGAAGAACCGCCAAAATGCGGAATTGACGGGTGCAAACGGCGAACCGCTTGTCAAGCCCGCCCGCATCTTGACCAAGAAAGAAGCAAAAGAGTTTATGAAACAACTTGAAGATGAAGTGTAAATGAACGCAGTCCGTGACATCGACATATTGAAAACTTGGCTTTTGTCCGATTCCTTGAACTTCACCCGGTATTTCTTCAAATCCAGGTATCACCGGAAGTTCGTTGTCGGACAACACCATCGTATGATTGCGGACGCATTGAACAAGGTCTATACCGGGGAAACGAAGAAACTTATCATCAACATTGCACCCCGTTACGGAAAGACAGAACAAGCGGTCAAGAACTTCATTGCAAACGGGCTTGCCTTGAATCCAAAGGCAAAGTTCATTCATCTTTCATATTCCGATGACCTGGCAAGGGACAATTCACGCGGCGTTCAAGAAATCATGCGTGACCCGGAATTTCAACGCCTTTTCGATGCCAAACCAACATCCCCGAACACGAAGAAATGGTTCACCAGGCAAGGCGGCGGACTTTATGCCGTTTCATCCGCCGGACAAGTGACGGGATTCGGCGCGGGTCTTGTCGATGAAGTCAAGAACGCCGAATCCGACAAGGACTTGAACGAAGCACTTGACGAATTTATGCCGGAAGTCGGATGCACGGACTTTGGCGGCGCAATCATCATTGATGACCCAATCAAGCCGGATGACGCGCTTTCCGCCCTGGTTCGTAACAAGGTCAACAACAAGTTCGACACAACCATCAAGAACCGCGTCAATTCCAGGAACACCCCGATTGTCATCATCATGCAGCGTTTGCACGAACAAGACCTTTGCGGATTCCTTATGACGCAAGAACCCGGCGAATGGACGGTTCTTTCATTGCCTTGCCTTTGGTATGATGAAAAGGGAGAGGAACACGCCCTTTGGGAGTTTAAGCACACCATCCAGGAATTGCACGACATGCGAAAGAAGAACCCGTTCGTGTTCGATACGCAGTACATGCAGAACCCGAAACCATTGCAAGGACTTATGTATGAAACCGGGTTCAGCGAATATGCAATCCGCCCGGCAACAAAGCGTTGCATCCGGAAGTGTTACGTTGACGTTGCGGACACGGGTTCGGACTACCTTTGCGCAATCATCTATGATGAAACGGAAATCGGCAACTTCATCGTGGATGTGCTTTACACACAACGCCCGGTCGAGTACACGCAACCATACCTTGCGAAGATGTTGACCAAACACGGCGTTGCACAATGTATCATCGAAGCCAACAACGGCGGTCGTTTGTTCAAGAACGCGGTTGAAAAAGAATGCCGCATCCTTGGCAACTACAAGACCAAGTTCACGGCATTCCATCAAAAGGACAACAAGCAACAACGAATCTTCCAAAATTCGGCGGACGTTCAGAACATTTGCTTCATGCCCCAGGGATGGAACATCTTGTTCCCGGCATTCTACCAGGCAATAACATCGTACATGAAAGTTGGCAACAACGAACATGATGACGCGCCGGACGCATTGACCGGAACGGTTGAGAAACGAAAGAAGAATGGTTCGGCGGATGTCGCCGGGTTGTTCGGTAGGTAAACAGATAAATGAACAATAAAAATCCAAAGAAAAATGAAACTGAAAGATTTATTCCCACAAGTGGACGGCGCGAACCAGGAATCCGCCGCCAATCAAAACGACTTCATCCCCAAGTTGAAGTCACATCGTTACATTGAATTGCCGGATGTCGAAGCCGCAAACAAGGCACTTGACCCCAAGTTGCATGACATCAACAACCCAATCTTGCGCCCGGACAAGAAAGTGAAGATTGACAAGGATGATGACGTGCAAGATTCGGATTCGGCAAAGAAAATCATCGACACGGGAGAGGACAACGGAACATATCGAACCGAAAAGGTTGCCCGCGTTGCCGTTGCATTGCAGAAACTTATCATCAAACGCGCCGTGTCGTTCATCTTTGGCAATCCGGTTGCATATTCTGCAAGCCCGGACAACGAGAACCAGGAACTTGTCAAGAAAGCATTCGACCGCATCATGCGCGATGCCAAGGAAAAGTCCGTGAACCGCAAAGTTGCGCGTTCGATTTTCAGTTACAAGGAATGCGCCGAACTTTGGTCGGCATACGAAAAGCCCAATGCACACACCAAATTCGGATTTCCGACCAAGTTCAAGTTGCGTTGCACCGTCCTTTCACCCAAGAATGGCGATACATTGTACCCGTATTTCGATGAAACGGGCGACATGATTGCATTTTCCCGTTCTTTTTCCCTGGAAGATGGGGACAAGGTGAAATCCGACTACTTTGAAACCTGGACAGACGAAGAACATTGGCTTTGGGTGAACGGCGAAAACGGTTACAATGTCGTTGACGGCTATCCCAAAAAGGTTGCAATCAACAAGATTCCCGTTGTGTTCGGTTGTCAGCCGGAAATCGAAACGGCGGATGTTGACAAACTGATTGACCGCCTTGAAAAGTTGCTTTCCAACTTTGCAGACACCAACGATTATCATGCAAGCCCGAAAATCTTCACAACGGGCGACATCAAGGGTTGGGCGAAGAAAGGCGAATCCGGCGCGGTTATCGAGGGCGAGGAGGGCGCAACGATGCAATATGTGTCTTGGCAACAAGCCCCGGAATCCGTGAAGTTGGAAATCGAAACCCTTTTGAAACTGATTTATACCATCACACAGACACCGGACATTTCGTTCGATGCCGTCAAGGGTCTTGGCGCGATTTCCGGTCTTGCCTTGAAGTTGTTGTTCATGGATGCACATCTGAAAGTGCAAGACAAGATGGAAATCTTCGATGAATATCTGCAACGCCGAACGAACATCGTCAAGGCTTACATTGCCATGTTCAACCAAAAACTTGAAGCCGATGCCGATGACCTGGACATTGAACCGGAAGTCACCCCGTACATGCTTACAAGCGAGATTGACGAATTGAACTATTGGTTGACCGCCAACGGCAACAAACCCGTCATTTCCCAGGAAGAATCAATCGAGGGCGCGGGAATCAGTAAGAACACGGCAAAGACGATGGAGAAGTTGAAAGAACAATCATCGTTGGACAATTCATTCATCATCGGCGAACCCGTGACCGACCCAATCCAGGGCGGCAAGTCCGGAAAGGGCGATGATGACGATGACGAAGAATAAATGATGCCACACAAGATGAAACGATATATTTCAATCATTATCCTAATGGGATTGTTGCTTGCTTCATGCGGGCAACGTCCCGTTTCGGGATATGTTGTCGGAAAGAAGTATGTCCCGGAACACAACACCATCCATTACAACCCCGTGTTGCACATGAACCAGGTGCAGCACATCCGGGAACAATGGGTTGTGTTTGTCGCCGATTCTTGCCGCGTGACACCTTGCCATGTCACCAAGGAAACATTCACCAGGTTACAGAAAGGGCAATTCGTGACCGCCAAGGGCTTTGAATGATGGCGACAAGGAAAGTATCACCCCGCCGCGTGAAAACGCCTACAACGGGCAAAGAAACGGGTTTGTGCAAGGATTGCAAGCATTCCGGCAACCGGATTGAAAAAGATGTCAACGGCGAATTTTTCATGTGTTGGTGTCCGTTCCACAAGTGGGCGCGTTTCTTGCGTCACGACACATGCGAACACTTTGAGAGAGGAAACCCCGATGATGAACCCAAATGATGAATGTATGAAGTGCAACAATTACCATATTTCCGGCGCGTGTTGGCATTGTTCCGCCGTATGGACACCGCCAACGATGCAACATACCAGGGAATGCAGATTTTTTGAACCAAAAGACAGATAAGATGAAGCCAATGACAAGCAAATGCCGCGAATGTAGGAATTGGAATCTTGCTTGCGGCGAATGGTATTGCGCCGTTTGTGCGCGAATCAGTCCGGGGGAAAGCATGACGAACCCCGGCAAGTGTAGTTATTTCGAATCCAAAAAGCGTTGACGATGGCAAAGAGATACAAGACAACAAGATTTTCAATCCAGGGTTTCGACACGGCGCATTATCAGACAACCGAACAATATGCCGCCCTGGTCGATGAACTATTCAACCGTGCAACGGTCGAAGTGACCAATGCGGCGGCGAAAGGGACGTACAATCCGGACGTTCCGTTCACCTTTGCTGATTACCCGGCATTGAACGGGCTTGTTCAAAAGGTAGGAAAGCAACTTGCCGCCAAGGTGCAAGCGGTCATCGAACAAGGTTCACGCAATCAATGGTTGTTTGCTTGCAAGAAGAATGACGGCTTCATCAATTCCATCTTTGACACGTCAAAGTTGCCGAAATCCCAATTGCGCAAGATGCAAGACCGCAATCTTGATGCCCTTTCAACGTTCCAGGGGCGCAAGGTTGACGGGATGAACCTTTCACAACGCGTTTGGCGGACGGTTGGACAATACAAAATCCAAATGGAATCCGCCCTTGACGTTGGTCTTGGTGAGGGTCGAAGCGCGCAACAATTGGCGCGTGATGTCAAACAGAACTTGAAAGACCCGAACCGCCTTTTCCGCCGTGTCCGTGACAAACGCGGAAATCTGCAACTATCAAAGGCGGCGCAAGCGTTCCATCCAGGACAAGGCGTTTATCGTTCAAGCGTGAAGAACGCGCAACGCCTGGCAAGAACGGAAATCAATATGGCATACCGTGAAAGCGATTGGGCGCGATGGCAAACCCTGGACTTTGTTGTCGGATTCGAAATCCGCCGTTCAAATCATGAACCAAAGTGCAAGTGTGACTTGTGTGAACGCCTGGTCGGTCGTTACCCAAAGACGTTCAAGTTCACGGGTTGGCATCCCCAATGTATGTGTGTTTGTGTTCCTATCTTGATGGATGAAGAAACGTTCGACCAAAACGAACTTGCAGACCTTAAAGCGGCATTGCACGGCAAGGAATATCAGAAACAAACCGCCAAGAACCAGGTGAATGACGTTCCGGACGGCTTCAAAGAATGGGTTCAAGACCATATCGAAGCGCAAGGGAATTGGGGTTCAACGCCCTATTTCATCCGGGACAACTTCAAGAACGGTGATTTGTCCCAGGGTTTGAAGATAAAGTTGCCAACGGTTGACGAAGCCGGGAAAATCGAATATCACGTTCCGTTCGAAACGCTTTCAGACAAGCAACAAACGGAATGGTACAACTTCATTTCTGATGAAATGGACTTCTATGACCTGGAACGGGCTTGTAATTTGTACGGCGTTGATTATTCGTCTTGGGAAAGGATGTGGAAACAAGCCGATGACAAAAACGAGTATTGGCGCAAGAACGAAATCATTGCAGAACGCAAGCGTGTTGAATCAACATTGATGGCAAAGATTGCGGAAGTCAAGAAACAAGCCGAACAAGGCGTTGCAGAGTTCCGGAACGTGGTTCAAGAAGCGGTTGGATGGATTGGTTCGTTGAAACCAAGTCTTGACCTTGTTCTTCAAGAAATGCGCGATGCAGCATCCGAGAAATACCCCAATTATATTTCAATCACCAATTCAATGAAAGGCGGGTCGATGGACGTTGCATCCATCCGGGCGAAGATTGCTTTGTCAAAAAGCGACTATGCGGACGCAATCACGATGGCAAACAACACAATTGCACAATATGGCAAGGACGTTGATGTGTCGAAACTGCAAGCCCTGGTGAACGAGCAACGAACGGAAGTCCGGAACGCGTTACGAATCACCAATGAGATTGTCAAGGAGTGTCAAAACGTCAAGGCGTTGGCAAAGATGGGCGCGAAAAACCCGTCACCAATCGACAATTTCCTTGTTCGTGTTGAAAAGAACGGCGTGATTCACAATGAAGTCAAGACGTTTGACAAGATACCAACGGAAGAACAAATCATCGAACGTCTTTGCGGCGGTGATATGACAAAGGGTTCTTGTTCATCCCTGGCGTTTGCATACGCGGGCAACAAAGCCGGGTTTGACGTGTTGGATTTTCGCGGCGGTTCAAGTTGTGACACGTTCAGCAGAACATCAAACATCATTGAAGTTGTCGAGAAGTCCGGCGGCATCGTTGTTCGACACACAAACGACTTCACAAAGGCAAATGAGTTGTTGAAGAACGTTGTCGATGGCAAAGAATATTATTTCACATGTGGCAGACATGCCGCCGTTGTGCGCAAAACTGCAACCGGATTCGAATTTCTTGAACTGCAATCCAGGTATCAAAACGGATGGAAACCGCTTACACAACGCGAATTAAGGTATCGTTTTGGCGGTCAAAGGTCGCATTCATCGTATGGAGTAAAACTTGAACCCGCCGATTGCATCATTGATATTGAGTTGTTGAAAAAGAACCCAGGATTCCAAAGGATGCTTGGATATATCAACACGAAGCAATCAGAACAGAAAAAAGGCGCAACGGGAAATATCAAATAAACCCGTTGCGTCCGTTCATTTCCTATCTTTGAAAAAGTCCGCCCAATACGGGTTTTCCTTGTCAAAGATTTCGCGTTGCTTCTTTGTCAACTTGTGTGGGTAATCCTGGAACATGTTGAAGATGTTCGTCTTGTCGAACGTGAAAAGCCATTCGCCTTTCGTTTCGTTCCCATTGTCAACCCACCAAATGACATCGTTTTCATTGTTCTTGATGAATTTGTACTTTTCCATGTCTGTTTATTTATTCCAATTGTCGCATTCCGTTGGAAGATGCGGATTGTGATTGATGTCTTGGTTCTTGTAGGTGCAACGATATTGCCTTTTGTCGGAGTGTTCCCCGATGTCCAGGATGCAATGAACGCATGACCAACAACAGACGGGCGAAAACAAATCAATCATTTTGTCCGATTCCCTGGTTTCCGGTACATGACACCCTTTCGGATGATGACCGTCTTGTTCTTGTATGGGTGTCCGGGCGTTATCTTGCGACCCCAAAGGGTTGATTTCGCAACACCCAATTGTTCCGGCGTGAATGTGTCATAAATCGCGGATATTGACCCGAAATAATGATGACTTTCCCCGGCATCCCGGAATTGTACATGATAGATAGTTGTTCCGTTCATGACTTGTCCTTTCTGATTGTTCGTTCGTCAAAGATGAACATCGAACGTGGTTCTTCCGTTGCATGTTGCTTGATTGCCTTGAAGAACGCCTTGTCGATGTTGCGGAATCGCTTCAAGGCTTCACGGGGCTTCCAATTGAAGTTCGGCATCACTTCATTGTCCGCCATGTAGATTCCGCCTTGTTTGGGTTCGTAATGAGCAAAGGCGACAATCTTTCCGCCGTCCAGGAACACGGAATCGACAATCTTTCCGTTCACCTTGCGGGAAAGTGCAAGGCATTCGGCATAATAGTCGTGAATTGCCTTTTGCTTTTCGACAAATTCCGCCGTGCGTTTCCTCAAATCCTGGAAGTTCCCGGCGACTTCATGCCGGATTGCGGCGATGTCAACCGGGTCGTTTCCGGTTGCAACGTCATACTTCAACGTTCCGGCGATGAACATGCGCAACGCCTTTTCGATTGTTGACTTGTCAACCAACTTGTCATGCAGTTGGGACACGAAAGCGGCATCAAGATTGTACTTTGCCGCAAGGTCTTTCAATTCTTGTTCGTTCATTGTTGTATCTGTTTAAAATGGTGTAAAATCAATGTCCTTTCTTTCCCTTGGAACGTCCGTGATGTCAACCTTTGGTGAATTTACACCAGGAATTGCAACATCCTTTGCCAAATCAACCCGGATTTGACCGGATAAAGCCCCGATGACGGCGTTTTGGGTGTCTTGCTTGGCAGATGTCCATCCGGAAGAAAACGCGCTTTCTAAAAGGGCGACAATGCCGTCATTGTCAAGGCGCATTCCGTTCTTTTGAATGTCGAAAAGAGTTTTCCGGGCGGCGTTCAAGAACTTTCCCTTTTGAACTTCGAATGTGTTGATACTTGATTCAATCATTGTTATTCTGTTTTATTCGTCTAAATTACACGGTACATATTCGCCGACTTCAAACGCGGCATCATAATATTGTTTTTCGATTTCGTCATCAAATTCACATCCGCTTTGGGGATGAACGATTGTCAAGACCATGTTTCTTTTTTCGTCAAAACCGCGAACTTCAAAGAAGTCTATGATTGAAGAAAAAGTCGGCTTGAACTTGAATCCTTTGTTGTTTGTCATTGTTGCGAATTTGTGGGCGGGTGTTGCATCCCCGCCCTGGTTATTTATTTGAGTGCGAAATAATATGCCGAACCAACCTTTACCGTCCCGTTGTCGTGAACCGTGCGAAGATAACTTGCAACTTGATTCCGGGTGATTTCATCCATCTTGTCCCAGGTTGTCACGGGTGTTTCGATGTACGACTTTTCCGAGATATGGACAAAGTGCAACTTGTAGGTGTACCGGGATGAATCTTGAATGTGGTTGTACGACCAAAGTTTTTTGACCAACACGGCGTTTGCACCATCAACCAGGTCGCCGATGCCTTGACAAAAGAAAGTCACGTCCGAAAAGTTGTGCTTGTGGTCTTTCTCACTATTATTGGCAATGTCCAACAGATTGTTGACGATTGCGATTTTCTTTTCTTGCTTGTTCATATTACTTTTGTCTTTTGTCGTGGTTGAACATTTCGTCACACATCTTCAAGGCAAGGTCGGCATTTGCGCCCTGGACTTCGAAGTCAAAAGGAACGTCCGCCGTTCCGACTTGTCCCTTTGAATTGAGAGTGAAGAACACACAAGCGGCATCGGTTGCATCCGATTCATCCTTTGCGTCCCAAAATTCAACGATGATGAACACTTGCGTATCTTCATCGACCCCGTAATCTTCAAATTCATAACGGGGAATGACCGACTTGCGTTCGCGGACTTTGTAACCCTTGACGCGGAACTTCCAATCGTCATCGAACTTCACGGTCTTGTTCATGTACCTGGATTCAACCAGGTTCTTGATGATTTTCTTCAATTCTGTTGTTGTCATGGTCGTAATGTTTTAGTAAGTGTTCAAGAATGTCATTTCGTCACAAACGGCAAATTCGCCGTGATGTCTTGTGCCTTTCGGCATCTTCCAAACCTTGATTGCGGGGTTGGTCTGTTGCCTTTCCTTGCAAACCTTGTTTGCTTCCTGGCGAGTCTTGAAATACTTCTTTGTTGTCATAACTTTTATATTTAGAACGTTAGAAATATGTGTTATTGTGCTACAAAGTTACACATTATATTTAATAAAACAAGCAAAACACCCGGAAATTTTCACTTGATAGGTGATTTTTAACATTTCCGGGTGTTTTTGGGGGTCATTTGACCGTTCTTTCGGTCACAATATATCGAATATGTGGTTCAACGATGTCGGAGTATTCAGCCGCCCAAATGATGCGGGCGTGAATGACACGGGGCTTTCCATCCTGGATGATGACTTCGAACCCCTTTGATGTCATGTTCGGGGCGCAAGTGGAAACCTTGCTTTGGTCAACGCCGTACACCTGGCATTTCTTTGTCAGATTGACGATGCCGCGTTCCCAGGAACTTTCAAGTTCTTTCTTCATGTCTGCAAGGTAGGAATCCCGGTTGTCGTATCTGTTCACTTCATCGGAAATGATTTCGTTGCAAATGGCTTGCTTGCGTTCCAGGAAGTTGATTGTCCGGCGGTGCTTGTTGCTTGTCCAATACCTATCGAAGTATTGAACCAGGCGGCGGATGCGTTCGCGGCGTTCTTTCATTTCCGGGGTCTTTGCCTTGATGATGTCGAAGTGCTTGCCGTGCCATGTCATCATGCGTTCGAACCATACAACGCGGAAATCAGCCATTGCAGACCGCAAGGCGGCATCCAGGGCGTTGTCATAATTGTCGGCATCCGCCTTTGCCTTTGCTTCCAGGGCGGCAAGTTCTTCTTTCAGACGTGCGATGTTCTGTTCCTCAAAACCCTTTTTCTTGGTGTTGTCGTGGATGTAGTCGCAAGCGTTGGTGATTTTGAACGATGCGTCAAATCCGATGGCATCACGAACGGATGCGGGCAAGGAGTATTCGCGCCAAGTGTAGCGACCTTTCGTTTCATCCTTGACGATGATGTCATCAACCTGGATGTTCAAGCCGAACTTCTTGTTGGCGGCGGCGATTGCATTGTCCCGGCGTTCGGTGTACCTTGCAATCTTGGTGTCGAAATCAGCAACGCGGCGGTTTGCGACTTCAATCTGTTTGGTGAGTTGTGGAATTGTTGCCATGTCCTTATTGATTTAGAATGATAGATGTATGTTGGAAATGGTGGGACGGGCGAACCCGCCCCGGTTGTTGTTATGCGAATGACTGAATCTTCAAGGCGATGTCGCGCTTCAACTTTGAAATTTCATCATCAATTTCCTGGAAGTTGACGGCGACCGTGCCTTTGCCGTCCTTTGCTTTCTTCAAGCATTGGTTCTTGATGCAGATGTCGAAGAAACGGGAATCGAAACGTTCCAGGTCTTGAAGTTTTGTGTTCATGATGACCAGGGAAAAGATTTCCTTTTCATCAACGGTGATTTCCTTGACGAAGTTGAAGTGTACATTCGGGGTGATTCCCCAAGTGAAGATGACGTTGTTTGATTCGGCGTTTGTTACGACCTGGAATCCGATTGTGTTGAACTGATTGTCCTTTGCGATAATTGCTTTCATTGTTGCGAAATTTAAATTGTTAGACGTTGCAAATTGTTTGATGTGTCATTGTGATACTTGTTGCATTTCTCACTTGCACGGTGCAAAGATACGAATTATTTTTAATATAACAAGCATTTTGAAGAAAAATTTTTCATTTTTCTGCAAAAATGTTGATAAATAAAGCATAAAATCACGAAAAAACGCGTGTATTATTGTAATACATTGCTTATTTTTGCAACTGATTTGAAGTTTAACAATTAAAATTCACGAACAATGAAGAAAACAATTCTCGCATTACTGATTGCAAAGTTTTCGGGCGTGCGAAAAGACGGTTTGGCAGTCTTGGCGGGTGTTCTTGCCCTACAAGCAACAACCGAGGACGAAGCGAAAGGCATTGTCGAAAAGTTGACCGATGCGCAAGTCAATGATTTCGTCAAAGACTATCGTTCCGATGTGGACAAAGAGGTCAACGAATCCAACAAGACCTTTGAAAGCAATTTGCGCAAGAAGTATGACTTCAAGGAAAAGGAAACCGAACCCGGCGGCGACCCATCCGAAAAGACAGACCCGAACGACATTGCCGCAATGGTCAAAAGTGCAATCGCGGATGCCGTCAAGCCGTTGCAAGACGAATTGAACGGTTATCGCGCAAACGCATTGTCGGATTCCAGGTTGAAACAATTGAATGAGATTCTTGGCGGATGCAAAGACGAAGCATTCAAGGCGAAAGCATTGAAAGACTTTGGTCGCATGACATTCAACGATGATGAAGCGTTCAATGAGTTCTTGACCGATACCAAGACCGATGTTGAATCCGCAAATCAGCGTGTCGCCGATTCCAACCTTTCATCCGAATCCCGCCCGTTCTTTGCGAACAAGGGCGATGACGGCGTTTCCAAAGGAGTTGCCGAATTTGTGGAATCGCAGAAGCCCGGAAGTGACACGTTCACGGGCAAACAAGTTTAACGATTAAAACCGAAAAAGAAATGTCACTTACAATTAAACGACAGAAAGACAACCGCGTTGTGAAGTGCATTCTTCACCGCGTTGCAGACATTCCAGGCGGCGTGACCGTATCGGTTGCGAACCTTGGCGGTTCGGCTCTGTATGAGGGAACACCGCTTGCCAAGGGTTCAAACGGATTGTATGAGGTTTGCAAGACCGCCCAGGTCGTAACCGCAGCAACCGCAAGCGCAACAGATTATGAGGTCGCAAAGGGTCATCACTTCAAGGTTGGCGATTATTTTGCCGTTGGTAACAACAACGGTCAGCAGATAACCGCAATCGACAAGTCAGATGCCGCAAAGGATGTTATCACCCTTGGCACAACCCTTGGCGCGGCTATCAGCGCGGGCGCAACCGCTTTCCAAACAACGGGCGCAAACAAGACCGTCAAGAACACCCCGGTTGCCATTGCGGGTTCAAACATGGATGTTGAAGCCAACACCAACTTGTTTGTTGACGCATGGGTGATGGGTGTTGTTCGCGAAGCCAACGCCCCGGCGGTAACTGATGCCGCAAAGACCGCCTTGAAAGGCATCATTTATGTCTAACCAATAAAACCATCAAGAAGATATGCAGAAGTCATTGATGATAGGGTTGAACGAAAAGGATATGGCAGCCGTCATTCATACTTATGATTTGAAAGACTACTATTATCCAACGTTGTTCCCTTTGAAAGAAACAACCCGTCTTGATTGGAAGATGCTTGAAGCCCAGGCGGGTTTGAAGATTGCCGCCGACCTTGTGTCACGCGGTTCTACAATTCCACGCAAGACCCGTGAAGCCATTTCACGAATCCAGGGTGACATCCCTAAGATTACCATTGCCCGCGAGAAGAACGAGGACGAGTTGACAGAATACGACATCATGGTCGCTATGTCATCCAACAACCCCGACTTGCGCGCCCTGGTTGAGTTTTGGGCAGAGGACACCAAGTTCTGTTGGGATGGCGTTGCCGCCCGTTTGGAGTGGATTGCCTTGAAAGAAATTTCACTTGGCAAGGTCACTTTCACAACGTCCAACAACGCGGCAATCGTGAGTGAATACAATGTCGATTACCTTGTTCCCGCTTCAAACAAGATTGGCGTTCAGACCGCATATTCCGGAACATCCGGAAAGCCTTTGACCGTTGATTTCCCCAAGGCACTTAAACTTGGCAAATCGCTTTATGGCGCGAAGTACAAGTTCGCGTTCATGAATGTCGAAACCTTTGACAAGTTGGCAGCACAAGAGGAAGTTGTGAAGCGTTGTGCAACGGTTGTCGAGAATATCGCAAACACCCAGGACGTGCCAAGCCTTGAAGCCGTCAACAACTATCTTGCAAAGAAGAAAGAAACGTTCAAGGGCTTGCAGATTATCGTCATCGACCAGGACATCACCATCGAACTTGCCGATGGTTCACGCAACACGGGCAATCCGTTTGAGGATGATGTCATTCTGTTCAGCGAATCGAAAGTCCTTGGCAACACATGGTGGAAGAAGCCTATTGATGCCAAGAAACTTCCCGGTTCAGTTGCAGAAAAGGTCATGCACGGTCACACCCTGGTCAAGAAGTTCAGCAACGAAGAACCCGTCCAGGAAGTCACCCAGGGAATCGCAAACGCATTCCCCGCTTGGAATCTTGCGGGACGTTCTGTTCTTATGCAGACCAACGCAACATCTTGGAACAAGAACTAAAAACCGGGCGGGCGGCGGCATGGAGTTGAAAGCCTTGTGTCTTTGCCGTCCGCCATTTTGCTAATGCGATATGACGAATAAACAATACTTGGAAAAGACCTTGAACGGATTGAACGTTTCGGCGGATGACATCGAAATAATCATGTTGAAAGCCGGAATCAATGCCGATGATAATGCCGATGCCGGAAGTTGCGACAATGCCGTGTACAACCGCATGTCGGTAGTCTTGAAAGGGATGACGCAAAATGTGACAGAGGGCGGATTTTCCGTTTCCTGGAACATGGATGCCGTCAAGTTGTTTTATAACGCCCTTTGCAATGAACTTGGCAAACCAAACGTGTTGTTTTCCCGTCCTAAAATCCGCAACAAATCAAATATTTGGTGATAATGGCAATCGTAAAACAATACCCGCATTTTCTGTTCTTGGTTCAACCATCCGAGGAATCAACACAGAACGAAGATGGTGATTTCCAGGAATCAACATCCGGGATGACCTTTCTTTCTATGTGTCGAGAGGAAACGGACGGGCGCGGAACTGAAATCCAGGTCGGCGGCATCATGCACAAGATTACATCCTTGATTCAGTTGCCAAAGACTTGCCCGAAAGTTGAACTTGGTGCAAAAGTGGTTGTTGCCAACGATGCAGAGGGTGCAGATGTCAGAATCACCGGGGTTTGCTTGCGATTCGACCCATCACAATTGCATTCGCGATTATGGCTATAAAACCGAACTTCACCCGCGAAGATGTCAAGGCGCGCATTGATGCGTTCCTGGAAGCGGTCAAACAAAAACAGATTGAACGCTTGATGATGCTTGGTGAAATGTGTGTCACACACGCCCGCGAAGTTCCGCCCGAAATTGGTTTTCATGACCAAACGGGCAACTTGCGTTCCTCAATCGGTTATGCCGTGTTTGTTGATGGTGTTGCCGTTCATTCGGTATATGAACAAACGTTGAGTGGGGCGACCGGGGTCAAAGCCGGACAATCCCTTGCAAGAAAGGTTGGAAGCGAAACAACGGGCGTTTGCCTGGTCGTGACCGCCGGAATGAATTACGCCGTTCATGTAGAATCAAAGGGACGTGATGTAATAACATCCGCCGAGCAATTAGCAAAAAGGGAATTGCCAAAGATGCTTGCAAAACTTGTCGAAAACATTAAACGCGCAGCAGAATGAAAACTTCTTTTGATATTGACACAATCGTTTTTCGCATGTTGAACGTTCCAACGGTCAAGAATGCGATTTCCGGCGGAATATACAAGGGCGATGACCGCCCGGAAGATTCCCAGGATGAAGATATTTGCATCAACACAATATCTTCAACACAAGACTTCTTGCCACAGATTGCGACAAGCAACGTGAACATATACGTTGCAGATGTCCCCAAGAAAGTGAAAGGAAAGTCGATGATGAAAGCCAATACAACGCGTTTGAAAGAAATCACGACCAATGTCATGCAAGTGTTGAGGGAAACGAAGATTCCCGGTTTATTGTTCAAGGTAGATTCACAAACAACATTGTCCGAAATGAACATGAAGCAACACTTCGTGAACATTCGGATTTCGTGGAACATTCAAAGTGAGTAATAACAATTAAAAATTAAAAATTATGCCACAGTCACAGAAAACAGTTATCACCCTTGGACTTTGCCAAATCAAGGTTGGTGATGTCGTAACAGACGCAAACACGGGTGAAGCAACGGGCGCAATGCCGCAGTCAATGGCGAAGATTGGCAAGACCTACAAGGACACCGCCAAGATTGGTCAAGACGCGTCAGACGTAACGGAACACTTCGAAGAGGGTCATTCCGCCCCGGAAGTTCGCAAGAAGTCCAAGAAGATTCCAAAGGTCACATTCTCAATCATGAACCCCGACCCAACAATGCTTGCCGCATACATCGGCGGTTCTGTTGACGCAACATCGGGCGCATGGTTGTTCGATGGTGATGAAGTTGTCGCAAACAAGGCAATCTTGGTTGAAACCGAACAAGGTCTTGACTTTGAGATTCCAAACGGCGACATCGAAGCCGTCATCAACGGCGACTTGTCAACATCCGGAATTGTCCTGGTGGACTTCACCGTCACACCTTGCGCCGTTTCCGATAGCGCGAAAAAGGCAATTCACGCCGTTCCAAAGGCTGAAAGTTCAAGCACTCAGAACCCATAAGACGGCGAAAGTCTTACATTCAAAAACAGAGAAAGCCCCAAGACCCCGTGTTTTCGGGGCTTTCTTCCTAAAATAACGCAAGGATATGGAAGAAAAAAACGATATAAAGCAACTTGAACTTGAACGTGAAGAACTGAATCGCATTGTCAACAACGGCGTGACGTTCGAAGTCGAAGATGTTGAAGCAATGGTGACGAAGCGTTCCTTTTTCGGTTTGTTCAAGAAACGCGAACTTGTCAAGGTAACAAAGAAATTCAAGATTGAAGAACCGACCCTTGGAACACTTGACCGCCTTTCCCGTGAATGGGTTGAACTTGCCATTGACGAAGAATCGTTGAAAGGCAAGGACGGCATGAAGAACGCCCGGTCGTTGGCTGCAAACAATGCCTTGCGTTGTGCAAAGGTTATTGCAATCGCCGTCATTGGTAGTGAATACAAGATTCCGGTGACAGACAAGAACGGCGTTGTCAGAATGCGTGAAGATGTGAAGCGTTTGAACGAATTGACATCGTTGTTTGCCCGTACAATCAAACCATCCCGTTTGTATCAGATTTATATCTTGATTCAGACGATGTGCAATCTTGGGGATTTTTTGAACTCTATTCGATTGATGTCAGCAGACCGAACGACAATGCCGATTCGGATAGAGGAAAACGGGGTCTAAAAAGTCCATACGGTCGCCGGGGTGCAATATGTGAACATTTCGGTTGGACTTATGACTACTTATTGAATGGCATTGCCTGGTCAACGGTGCAAAAGATGATGGTTGACGCGCCGGGATTCGATGCAGACAAGGACGCGGACGTTCAGAACGTACAATTGACCAATGAGAATAGTGAAAGTATTTTGAATTATATAAATAACATGATGTAATGGCAGACGTTGACAATGGCGCGTTATCATTTAGCGCATTATTAGATAATTCACAACTTGACGCGGCAACGGAAGAAACCTTGCGCCGTGTTATGGGTTTGACAGATGCAACCGTGCTTGGCGGCGAAAAGATGGAACGCGCGTTCAACGCGACCGCCGAATCCATCCGTTCCGCATTGAAGCAAATCGGCGTTGCATGTGCAGAACACGAAGAAAAGATTGAATCGCTTGAAGCCGAATACAAGCGACTTGGAAGCGAAGCATCCGCCGCGTTCATGCAAGGACGCGAAGATGAAGTTCGCCGTATCAAGGAACAACAAGCGGTCATCCAGGGAGAAATCACCGTCCGAAAGGCTTGTTTGAAAGAACTTCGTGAATATTCGGATGTCCTGGAAGATGCAGCAACAAAGCAAGAAGAACACCGCCAAAAGATTGAAGAAAATGCAAATGCGGCGGAATCTATGCGCACACGCATCAAGGAACTGAAAGAAGAAATGATGTCACTTGTTGACCAGGGAATTGATGAACAAAGTGAGCGTTACCAGGCATTGAAAGATGAACTTGGTCGATTGCAAGACATTCAATCGGATGTCATGCAGCAAGGACGCATTCTTGCCAATGACCAAGCGCAATTCCAGGGCATCATTTCCGGTCTTTCCGGTGTTGCGGGCGGTCTATCGGCTGCAACGGGTGCAATGGCGTTGTTCGCCGGGGAAAACGAAGATTTGCAAAAGGTGATGACCAAGGTGCAATCAGTCATGGCAATCACCATCGGTTTGCAACAAGTGTCGGAAGCCTTGAACAAGGATTCGGCGTTCACCCTGGTCACATTGCGAGGTGTGAAAGAATGGTGGGCGAATGCAGTTGCCAAGGCGACCGCCGCCGAAACCGCCGAAACAACGGCGACCGCCGCAAATACAACGGCAACAACGGCGAACACCGCCGCAAAGGTCGCTAATGCCGGGGCATCCGGTACGGCATCAACCGCACACACGGCAAACGCCGGGGCAATGGCGGCGGAAACTGTTGCAGCAAAAGCCGGAACGGTTGCCAACTTGACCCTTGCGGGCGCATTCCGTACCGTTGGCATTGCCATCAAGACAATCCCCGTGTTCGGATGGATTGTTGCCGGAATTTCCGCTTTGATTGCAATTATTTCGCATTTTGTAGGCAAGGCAAACGAAGCAAAGAAAGCGGCAAAGGAATTTGGCGATTCCGTTGCCGAAAACGCATACAAACCCATTGGGTCAATCATGCAGTTGTCGAACGAGTGGGACAAGTTAGGGAACAACCTTGCGGCGAAAGAAAAGTTCATTGACGAAAACCGCCAAAGGTTCGATGAACTTGGCGTTGCAGTCCGCAACGTTCGTGACGCGGAAAATCTTCTTATCGCCAACAAGGATGCCTTTATTGCGGCGCAAATTGCCAAGGCGAAAGCCCTGGTGATGATTACACAGACGCAAGAAAAGGTGAAAAAGGCGTTGGAACTGCAAAACGAGATTGAAACAATGCCGGACAAGGTGACAAGATACATCACGGGCGGAACGGGATTGTACACAACTTCTTATGAAGTCGAAAATTCTTCAAAGAAGAAAAAGCAAAAGGAACTTGCCGACTTGAACGCGGAAATCGAAAAAGGGTATGAAAAGGCATACAATTACGAAAAAGAGGGCGCGGGCAAGTTGAAGAAAGCCGGTATTGACGGCATGAAGCAATATGCCGCCGGAACGGTTGGCGCAATCGAACAAGCGATTGCCAAGAAGAACGAAGCCTTGAAGAACTTGAAGCCGAACACCAAGGAATATAAAGATACCGTCAAGGAAATCGCCAATTTGCGCAAACAGATTGAAACAAGTCCATCTTCCAAGTCCGGCGGTTCAACAAGCAAGGCATCCGGCGCGAAGAACGACCCGTTTGTTGAGCAACTGAAAGCAAGGAAAGCCGAATACCAACGTTTCCTTGATTGGGTCAATTCCGGTGATGCAATCCTGGTGAATGCTGCAAAGACAGAGTTCAAGGGACTTATTGCAGAGGGAAAGACGTATGTTGATTATTTGAAGAATCAGCGTGAACAATTGCTTGCCATTGATGAAAATGAGCGTTCAAAGCAACAGAACGCCCAATTGCGCGCGTTGAATAATGCTATTGCAGAGGAAACCAAACGAACCGTCCTGGAATCGTTCAACGAAGAACTTTCATCTTCATTGACGAACGCCCAAACTATCATGGAAATGTTGGGTATCATCGAGCAAAAGCGCAAGGAACTTGAAAGTGATGAATCCGGCTTGTCAGAGCAAAAGCGCGAAAGCCTGGATGAAGCAGAACGCGATGTCATTGCAAAGCAACAAGAACAAACAAACGCATTGTTGAATGATTACGCATCATATCTTGACCGAAAAATCAAGATGGAAATGCAATACAACGATGACATGAGGTTGTTGGAAGCCGCAAGGAACAAGGCAACGACAGATGCCGAACGCAAGTCCATTGATGCAGCGATAGCGAACCGCAAGAACAAGTTCAACCAGGATTCGAAAAATTCCGGCGATGCAGACTATGACGCAATGTTGAAGCAATTCCGGACGTATGAGCAAAAGAAAGCGGCAATCCATGATGATTTTGAGGAAAAACGCCGCATTGCCAGGTTGCACGGCAACGAAGAACTTCTTGCCGAACTGAATGTCCAGGAAGCAAAGGCACAATTGCAAAATTCATTCGACCAACTGAAAGCATCACCGGAATATATCAGCGCGTTCGAAGATTTGAAGAACGTGTCATCGGAAACGTTGACATATCTTCTTGGTCGCTTTGAGGAAGTGAAGTTGTCGGCGGCGGAAAATCTGAATCCGGAAGATTTGCGCGAGTTCGCCAACACCATGAAGCAAATCGCCGATGAACTGAATGCGCGTGACCCGTTTTCCGCATTGAAAAAAGGTTATAAGGAATTGAAGATTGCGGCGAAAGAACTGAAAGCCGCCGAAAAGGAACTTGCGACCATCCGCAAGAATGGCGGTTCGGGAACGGCGGCGGAAACGGCGGCAATCAAGAAAGTCAACAAGGCGAAAGACGAATACATAAAAAAGAACAACGAAGTCAAGAAAGCCGAAAAGACGGTCACGGATGCAATCGGCGACCTTTCGAATGCTTTAAGTGATGTCGGCAAATCCATTGGCGGCGAAGCCGGGGACATCATTTCGTTGATTGGCGACATCGGTTCTTTCACCATGAACGCGATTCAAGGTTTCGAAACCGCATCGGAAGCATCATCCAACGCGATTAAGACGATGGAAAAAGCGTCCGTGATTCTTGCCATCATATCGGCGGCATATCAGATTGCCACAAAGATAATGAGCCTTTTTGGTGGTGATGACGGCGAAGAAGAATACAAGAAAGCGGAAGAAGTTTACAAGGCTTATATCAAGGTACTTGATGACGTTATCAAGAAACAAGAAGAATTGATTGCGTCAATGTCCGGTGAAAATGCCATCAATTCATATAAATACGCCCTTTCGCTTATCAAGGAACAAGAGAATGCGGCGCGTGAACTTGGTCGCCAATACTTGAATGCGGGTGCATCATCCGGATTCCTGGGAATCGGTTCAAAATCTTCACATGGTGTCAGTCAGCGAAAAGACATGTCCGGTGAGGGATGGGCGCAATTCTATGAAGCGGCAAGGGCGGTCAATATCAGTTTAAGTGCAGCCGAGGGACGTATGACCGGATTGTTTGACTTGACGGTTGAACAATTGCAGTATCTTAAAGAACATGCGCCGATATTTTGGGCGAATCTTCATGAGGAAACGCGAAATTATCTTCAAGCAATCATTGATTGCCAGGCACAAGCCGAAACCCTGGGCGAAAAACTGAATGAAGCGTTGACGGGCGTGTCGATGGATTCCTTGAACGATGATTTCCTTTCGATGC
>Ga0326513_10000724_pt1 | contig 28031 bp, 47 predicted proteins | sample 2_2465_0518_D_FD_203654 | JGI IMG/M metagenome (GOLD analysis project Ga0326513, IMG submission 203654) | Bovine rumen microbial communities from UC Davis, California, United States - 2_2465_0518 | ecosystem: Host-associated > Mammals > Digestive system > Stomach > Rumen | place: USA... | reverse complement strand
AGGAGAGTGAGAATATGGAGTTTTATACTTTAGAAGAATTTACTGAAAAGTACACAGACTACGCCGATTTTGAAATACCTGAATGGTATGTAATGGCAAGTAGTGAGATGATATTCTCACAAGTTGGAAAAAAATATCAAGATACAAGTTGGACTAGTGAAACAGTACCAACACCAATTAAAAACGCTTCTATGGAACAATTAAGATTTATGATAGACCACGATATACCTTTTGTAGATACTGATAATTTAGACGCAGGAAATATGAAATCAAAAATTAAAAGTGATTATTCTACACTTGCGTTAAGAATATTAGGAAATGCAGGATACCTATATCGTGGTAATCCTATCAATAGTAATATGTCACTTAATATACCTTTTGGAGATTAGATGATATTAGTTAATTCACAAAAAGCACAATTATATAAGAATAATAGAAACAATTATTCTAATAGTGATTATTTTGATGATGAAGATACAAGTATAACAACAATTAACGTAGTACCTTACAATATTGACAATTCTATTACTTACGGAACTTATACAATACCTGAAGCTACAGGATATTATATAGTCAACCGTAATGTCGATATTGATGAAGGAGACCAAATAGTATTTATAGGAAAGTTTGCAAACGAAGGTATAGATACTACAAAACATACTGTGTTAAAAGTTGAAGATAATTGGATATTTAATAGAATTGAAAATAAAGTGATAGTGGTTAAATGAACGTATCGGTAAAAGTAGATTTAGATAAAAATACCTTAAGGAAGTTAGAAATAGCACCTAGAGAAATCTTGTATGAGGTAGCAAGTGAAACATTAAAAGGAAGTATTAACTATACACCATTAAGTAGAAACAAAGGTGCAGGAACACTACGAGTAGGAAATAACGCTTATGGTGTTAAAGTTCATACTGATAGAGATATTAGTATAGGAAATGACGTTGATTATGCCGTATATGTATGGAATATGAACGATAGCACTACTCATTGGACTACAAGTGGGACACATAGTGCTTGGTATGGTAGATACTTTACTGAAAATTCTACTAGGTTAATAACTGAAGCAATTAATAAGAAAGGTTTGAAATGAATTTAGACGATATTGAAAGAAAACAACTAATTCTTATAGATTTTCTATCAAATACCATTAATGATAATACTTGGAAGATTAAAGCCGAATATCAAACAAGTGACAATGATAGTAAAGTCATAGTAGTTCAAGAACAAACAGGAAGTAAAGTTGTATTCTATGATCCTGATACAACACCTTTATACAATTATTATTCAATAAATGTATATGGAGAAAGTATAAGAGAAGAAAAGAATATGAGTTTAAAACTTGGATACTTAATTGGAACAAATAATATTATAGAAGTAAAAAACGGAAATGACACTGAAAAGTGGCAAGTCTTGATAAAACAATTTAGTAATTTTCAACCTATAGAATATTTAGATATTCGTAGGATAGGATACAATGCAACAATGCAATGTATTATAAATAAAATAAATTAAGGAGATGAGACAGTGGCAGAGTTTTATATAACAAATAGAGAACTAGTTAAAAATTTACAAATAAATACTGGTACAAGTGCAAACCCTACTTATACACCTATTTGTACTACAAGTGAAATTAGTATTGAAACTGATTTTGAAGAAAAAGACTGGTATGTATTTTGTGACGTATTACAAAGAAAGATACTTACTGGTGCTTCAGTAGTATTAAGTGGAACACTTAAACTAGACGTAAACAATGCAGGAGATATAGCACTTTTAGGTAAAGTACATACATTACTAGCAAATGGAGAAATAGCACAATTTAATAATCAACAAATTAAATTTGATTTATTATCAAGTGTTGCTAATGACGTATTAACTTATACAACATATACTGCAAATGTTGTAATTTCATTAAGTGATATTGGTGGAAGTGCAGAAGATGAAAGTGAATTCGGTTTCGAAATGACTTTAATTGGGACTGCAACTGCTGGATAATAACAAAACCTTAAAGGGTTAGGGTGGGATAGCCCTAACTCTTATTTTTATGAAAGAAGGTGAAAATATGGCAAATGGTGGAAATGTAACTTTTCACTTCCTAGGAGATACTTCTAATTTAGATAAGGCAACTGATAAAGCAAAAAACTTGGGAAATTCTTTTCAAAATGTTGGTAAGAAGATGACTAAAGTTGGTGCGGCTATGACTGCAGTATCTGCACCTATGGCAATGTTAGCAGCACAGGGGATAAACTACAACAAACAATTAGAAACGTATAGTACAAACCTAACAACTCTATTAGGTGGAAGTAAAGAAAAAGCAGATGAGTTATTAAATGACTTAAAAGAAATGGCAAGTACTACACCTTATGAAACTTCTGGTTTAATTAGTGCAACTCAAACAATGTTAGGTTTTGGTATGAGTGTAGATGACGCAAAGAAAAGCCTACAAGCAATAGGAGATATTGCAATGGGAGATAGTCAAAAAATGGATAGTTTAACACTAGCATTTTCTCAAGTACAAAGTGCAGGTAAACTAACAGGGCAAGACTTACTTCAAATGATTAATGCAGGTTTCAACCCATTAAATGAAATATCCAAGATGACAGGTAAGAGTGTATCACAATTAAAAGAAGAAATGAGTAAAGGTGCTATAAGTGCAGAAATGGTAAGTCAAGCATTTCAACACGCAACAAGTGAAGGTGGACTTTTCTATCAAGGTATGGAAAAGGGAGTTCAAACTACTGCAGGTAAGATTAGCACTTTAAAAGATAACTTTAATGAATTATTAGGAAGTCTAACTGAAAACCTACTACCAATACTTACAAATATAATAGATAAATTGACAGGTTTAGTTAATTGGTTTAATAACTTAAGTCCAGGTGTTAAAACTGCAATATTAGTATTTTTAGGACTAGCAATGGCACTTGGACCAATAGTGTCATTTATAGGTACGATCATAACTTTAGTAGGATATTTAACTACTGCAGTTGGTGCATTAAACCTAACTTTCCTAGCAAGTCCAATATTTTGGATAATAGCAGGAATTGTAGCGTTTATTGCAATACTAGTAGTTCTATACAATAAGTGTGAGTGGTTTAGAAATATGGTAAACCAAGCACTTAACTTTATAGTAAACATAGTAAAAAATGTTGTTAATAGAATTAAACTATATATTACTTTAGTTAAGATAATAATAAATGGAATTGCATCAACAGTTAAGACTGTTAAAACCAAAATAAAATCATTTATAGACGGAATAGTAAGTTTCTTTACTGATATGCCTAATAAAATAAAAGACGTAGGTATGAATATTGTTAAAGGAATAGGAAATGGAATAACAAATGGTGTTTCTTGGATAAAAGATAAAATAAAAAGTTTTGTAGGAAATGTCACAAAGTTCATTAAGAAAGTATTCAAAATTGGAAGCCCTTCAAGACTTATGGAAGATGAAGTAGGACAATGGATACCAAAAGGAATTGCAGTAGGTATTAATGCAAATACTGACGCAGTTCAAGACGCAATGCAAAGTATGGTTGATTTAACACCAAGTCTTACAGGAAATATGAGTATGAATTCAAGTCCTAACATAACAGTAAACGTACATAACAATATGAAACAAGATCCTTTAGGTAGAGTAGTAAATAATATAAAAACATATAGTGGTGGTGCTAAAAATGACTACAACTATGGATATGGTGGTTAAAGATGAAGATATTAATTAATAATGAAGAAATTGTATGTAATTATGATTTTACAATAGAAGAAGAATTAAAAAATGTTTCTTCTGTAGTCTTATCAAATGTATATCCTAAAAGTTGGGAATTAACAAAAGATTATACGAATAATTACTACCACCCTAATATATATTCAAAAGTAATTATCTATGACGATAATGAAAACAAAATATTTACAGGAGTAGTTGCAAATAGTGGGGAAATATCTCTTAACCCAAGAGATCCCCATTATTGTGACTTGGAAATTGTAGATTATACAACTTTCTTAAGTGAAAGTAAGACACTAGACTTTGTTATAGCAAATAAAACAATACAACAAGCAATAGAAATGATAATCAACGAAATAAGTGAGTATGGTTTTGCTTTAGGTAATGTTAATTTAGAAAGTGCTAACGATTTAATGGGAAGTTATTCAACACTAGATAAAACTGCTTATGACGTATTTAATTACATAAGTGACATAACAGGTTGTAGGTGGTTTACAAGACCAGTAGGAGATACAGTATATCTTGATTTCTATGACGCAAGTAGCCTACCTAGTGGAAGTCCTATTGAATATACAAAAGAATATTGGGAAACAAATAATATAGATGATATAAGTTATAGCTATAATTCATACGATTATAGAAATAGACAAGTAATGACTGCAGATAAAGTACTAGCAACTTCTACACAAAGAGAAGTAATAAGTATTCCAAGTAATGCAGATAGTTTCTTAACTGGATATGAAATAGGAAATATAGTTTCTATAACAACAAATGGTGTAGAAAGTAGTTTTGCAACAAACAACGATAAAGATATAGGAGTTATAGCAGATTACTATTATACAAGTGGAAATAATACAATAACTTCAAATGAGACTATGGGAACAGGAGCTTTAATAATAATTGAATATTATCCTATGGTTAAAGGTAGAGAAGTAATTACTAATCAAGAAGAAATAATGCGTGTTGCAAATTCTACAGGAACTAGTGGAAAAATAGCACGTTATGAAAAAAGAAGTGATACTACTGATAGTGGAGAACTTCAAAAAATAGGTAGTAGTTATCTTAAATATAAAGGAGTACCTAGTATTCAACTAACTATATCCTGTGAAAGTTTTAATTGGGAATTAGGACAACAAGTACACTTTAATGCACCAATAGAAGATTTAAACACTGATTATCTAGTAAAGAAGATAAGTATTAATTATATAGCAACTATAAACAAGATATTCTATACATATACATTAGATAGTTCATTTAATGAAGAAACTGAAATTAACTACTTTGATAATCAAAGATATAAAAAAGAAGGAAATATAGAAGAAGGAAGTTATATTGATAGAAATATAGACATTGAAAGTATGGCACAAATAATATTTTATGATACGGAGTTGATAGAAGTATGACAGAAGATTTTAAAAAAGAATTACTAAAACAATTAGTAGGTAAAACTGAAACAACTACTCCTAATGATAAACCTGAAATAGCAGAAACAGGTAATGTAAATATAGACTTTGCAAACTATATTACATTAACAAATAATGATTATATGGAAATAATTGACGTTGTATGTCCTAACGATAGTACAGGCAATATCAATGTAGTATATGGTAATTATGGGAAAAATGATTATACAACTTGGTATGGTTTTATATGCTTGGTAGATGATAAATACAATGTTTTAAAATTATGGATTTCAAATAGTGAAGGAACTACTTTAAGACCATTTAGAAAGATAAAACAAGCAACTGACGGGACTTTTTATGCAGTAGATAGTAATGGATATGATGATAGTAGTTCAATACAAAGAAGATTAGTTTTAATGAATAACTTTACTGTTAAAGATGATGAAGGTAATTATACATTAAATTATAGAAAAACTTATATTATGACTACTAACGATTTTGTTGTGCAAGACGTATTTAAAAATGATGATACTGCAGATTATGTCTTTTTAGGAAGTTATTTTTCAACAGGTAATCTAGGTGCAATAAAACTAAAAATAGAAGTAGGTGCTAGTAATACTTGGGAACAATATACTTCAAATTATTTTGCAACTTTAAATGGTTGGTATGCTTATTTTGATAATGATAGTAATGTCTATGTAGAGTATATAGAAATGGTGTTTGATACAGTCAAATTAACTACTCAAATATTTAAATATGAAAAAGCCTTAAATTCTACTAGTTGGACTAAAACAACATTAACAACTTTAAACAATGCTTATATAGGCGCTAGTGTTTCTAATCAAAGTTTTGCTTTCGTAAACAGTTCTACTTTCTACTATATTGTATTCCCTTATAATACTTATAAATACATAATATTTAAGTGGGACGGAACAACTAACACTGAAATAGCAAGTTTTGATAAAAATGATACTCAAAGTGTATATAGTGGAAATGTTAAGTATGTAAATGGGGTTCTATATTTCTCTTATACAACTAATATAGATAATGATTATCATGGAATACATAATGTAGGAATATATGACGGGACAAATGTTTATACTTATAATGTATCAAGTACTTTTGGTTATCAACAATTCTTGTATGTAGATAACAAATTTAATAAATTGGTAATAACAACAATATCCAATCAAGATTTTTTAGATAGATTTTTATTTAATTACTTTATATTTGATTATAATGAAGCAAATTACAATGGTAGAGAATACACTGACGGGGAGACAACACTAGTCCCCTTAAAAACAAGACTATACAATTCAAATGGATCATTAGACTTTGCAAGAAACTTATACAATATTTCAATAAATGGAAATCAAACCACTTCAACCGTAGAAATACCAAATAACTTTTTAAATGATAATTCCATAGCACAAAGTGATTTAATAAGTGAAACTAATTTTCAAATGAATAGTTATGACGTATCCTGGGAGAAAAATATATATGAAAAAGTATATCTTAACTTCATAAATACAATAAGTATGACTGATGAAGATAATACAAATAGTAAGTTTAACCCTAGTAAATTCAACAATGATATATCAACAGGAACAAATGGTAGTATAACGAGTATAGTCTTGTATGATGATACAAACCAACAAATAATACAAACAATAAGTTCATATAGTGTAAATAAATTAAACGATTTTAACTATCAAATAAAATTCCCTTTTACTGCAGAAGCAACAGGAGATTTCTTCTTTGTATTTAGAAGTAGTGGAGATATAGCATTTATACCTGTAAGTGTAGTAAGTGGTAATAATTACTTATTTAGTCAAAAGATAAGGATAGGTAATAAAGTGGTAGCAAATAATTTAATGTATAACGGAGAACAAGTTCTTTATAACAATGAAGAAGTAAATGCTTATGTAGAATAGGAGATGATAATATGAGTGTTAATTTAATAAATAGTAGTGATATTACAGTATCACAAACAAACAATGATATAGAACTAAATGTAAATGATAGTGTTGTAGAAGCCTTTACAGGAGATTTAACAAACCTAACAACTACTGATAAGAGTAATTTAGTAAGTGCTATTAACGAAGCAAATACTGCTATTAAAGTTGTTGCTTCTAGTTTTGATAGTTCAAACGGATATATAAAATTTGATAATGGAGTAATGCTACAATGGAAACTTCAAAGAGTGACAGTGCCAGCACTTACTTCTTGGGGAAACATATATTTTGCAGATTATAATATAGGTAATTGGGTTGTTCCTTTTACAGATTTTTTCTGTTTTGGTAGTCAAGTAAACAATCAGTTATATTGGACTACAGTCAACGGAATGACTCAAACAAGTGCAGGAACTGTAAGATATTTTAGAGCAACTACTTCTGGTGCTACAAATGTTTATACAACCGTTTGGGCTATAGGAAAGTGGAATTAATGCAACAATATATACCAACAATAGTTAATACTTTAATAGGACTTGTAATAGGTAGTTTATTTACTTATTTAAGTAGTAAAGTGAAGAATTATAAAACAAAAGAAAAAAAAGAAAGCCAAGATTTAAACCTAGTAAAAAACGCCCTATGTTGTATGCAACGAAATACACTACTTGAAAAGTGTGAAGAATATTTAGAAAACGGATACTGTAATGATGATAGCAAACAAGTATTAAATGATTTATATAAAAGTTATTCAAGCCTAGGTGGTAATGGTTTAGTAAGTCAATTAGTTTACAAAGTTAATTTATTGCCTAGTAAGAAAAAGAAATGATTTAACGAATAAAGTTTTAGTTTGGAGATGATTATATGAAAAATGAAACTTATGATTTTTTGAAAAGGTTAGTCCAAGTAATACTACCTGCAATATTAACCTTTATAGGTGTTGTTATGTCAACACTAGACTTTAAATATACTGAAATAGTACTAACTATAGGGACTGCATTTATAACAATGCTAGGAACTATATTAGGTATCTCTAATAGTAAATATATAGCAAAACAAGATGAAGTAATTCCTGATGAGTGGATAGGAAGTGAAGAAGAATAATGCAAAAAGCAAGATTTCCTATGAAATGGGTAAATATAAGCCAAAGCTATAAACAAGGCAACCATATTCCTTATTGGAGAAACGCAGGTAAGGGTAAAAAAGAGTATCCTATAGATATTTGTGGAATGGATAGTGGTAGAGATTATATATATGCACCCTGTAATTGTAAAATAACAATGATCCAAGCAAAGAATAATCTTAATTGGACTAATAAAATGATATTAGTATCAACTGAAAAAGTACAAACTGCAAAATATGGAGTGACACAAATATATTTTAAATGCGTACACTTCCCTTATGCTAATGTAAAAAAATATGGACTAAAAGTAGGTAAAAAGTTTAAACAGGGAGATATAATTTGTACTGAAGGTAAGGATAATCATTGTACTGGTAATCATATTCACTTTGCGTGTGGTATAGGATATGCAAATAAGTCTATTCCTAATGACAATGGAAAGTATGTATGTAATGGTAATGGTAAATATCCTGAAAATATATTCTTTATAGATAAGAAATGGACTAAAAAAATCATTAATACACGTGGTTTAAAGTTTAAAGAATATTAAAAAAGACTACTTAAAATAGTCTTTTCCAAACAACCTGATAAAATCATCTAATGTATGAGTTTCTAGGAACTTATCCTGAAACTCTTTTTTTATTTCTAAATTAAATGAATTATTATTATGAAATAGTCTATGATGATAATTACATAAAGGAATACACATACCGTATTTAATAGACCTTTGACGATAAGCACCTTCAAAGACTTCGTTAATCTCTGCTTTATTTCCACAAATGCAACAATTATTTAATAAAGGATAAATAATAGAAAATCTTTTCATAAACACTCCAATTTTAGATACACTTTAGATACACTTTTAACTGAAATAAGCTAAAAAACAACATAATAGATACTACTAAAAACCCTTATATATCAACAAAATTAAACAAAATGAAATGTAAAAGTTCTACTCCCACGGGACACCAGTTGAAAATAAAACCCTTATAGAATAAGGGTTTTTTATTTTATATAGATTTTTAGATACACTATTAGATACACTTTTAGATACACTTATTCATACTTTTTATTATATCATCAAGTTCATTTTGATAGAAGTGTGAGTAAATATTAAGTGTAGTAGATACTTTTGAGTGTCCTAGATATTTTGATACTAAAGTAATACTAGCACCACTTTGTAGTAAATAACTAGCACAGGAGTGTCTAAAATCGTGTATCCTTATCCTTTTTTGATTAGATAGTGCAGAATACTTCCTGTTGTATTTATCTATTGTAGTGTCCTTAAATGGAACTGTATTTCCAAATATAAACCAGTCATCACTATAATCACTATAATGTTTTGCTTTTTTGTATAATTCTAGGTATTCTTGATATAAAAAATCGGGTATAGGGAGTTCTCTTACACTAGAAGTTGTTTTAGTAGTGCTTATGGAGTATTCTAACCCCTTAATTTTCGTTGTTAAGGTTTTGGTAATATAAATAGACCTTCCTTTAATATCTTTGAAATTTAGTGCCTGTGCTTCTCCCTTACGAAGTCCTAAAAAATATAAAGTATCAAAAAATGCTCGGTGTGTGTCATTTTTAATCACACTACGATACTTTTTGTATTCATTTAAAGTATAAAATAGCATTTCTTTTTTTATATGGTGTCCTTTATATGTAGAAAAGAACTTAATTGTTTCTAATGAAGTGTTATATATTTTATTAGAGTAAATGATTAGGTTTTTTAATAATGATATTATTTTGTTTTTATATTCATTTTGTACCTTTTGACTATCCAGGTAATAGTTTAGCTTCTTAAACATATCATAATTAAAAGAATTCACTTTTTTGTTATCCAGTGAACTTAAATATCTATAATAGTAATCGTATTTAATAATGGTTTGTGGTTTAACAGTCTTACTTCTATAGTCTTTATATTCTAAATATATTTGATAAAAAGTAGGATCATTATTATTTGTTTTATAACTGGATACTTTTAGTTTATATTTAAGTTCTTCATCAACTGCTTCTTTGCGTGTAAGATATTTCTTACTGTGATAGTCTATAGTTCTACCGAATATATCTTTATGTTTGACACGAAAAAAATAACAACGTCCGTCCTTTGTTTTTTCATTACTCTTATAAACCATATAAACCCCCTGTGGTGTTAATGAACTTTATTTCTTTGAATACATTTTAAGTTAATTTCATCTAATATTTCATTAGGAGAAAGTTCTAACTCTTTACATATCTTATTAAACATATCAACTTTAAGTCTTATTAATGCTTTTTCGTATCTCTGCAGGTTTTGCTTAGTACTTCCTACCTTTTCTCCAAGTTGAGAAAGTGAATAACCTTTTTGTATTCTTTTTTCTCTTAACACTAGTCCTACAACTTCATTAAAGTCGTCATCTACATACTTTTTCATATTAGCACCCTTTTTTCAATTTCTTGTTTACACTATTATACCATATTTTTACATAAAGTCCCAAAAAATGTTGACTTTGTTTAGTGAGTGGTTTATATTTAAAATGAAAGTACCAAAATAGCGGGACGGAAAGGAGTAAGGATATGTCAAAATTAAAAGAATATCGAATAGCACATAGCATAGCACAAATAGAACTTGCAAAAATACTAGGAATATCAAAGCAAAGTTATTCCAGAAAAGAAATAAGCAACTATTTTACAGTAGAAGAAGCAAATGCAATATGTAAGTTTCTAAAGTGTAGTTATGAAGATATTTTTTTTGAATAAGAAGTATCGTAATATGGGGACTATGAAGAATTACTATTTAACATTTAAGGACGTTAAACAAATGGATCTAGGTTTAACAGATAATGAAGTAAGAAAACTACTTAAACGTGGTAAAGAACTTATGAAAGAAAAAAATATATTTATACCTAGTGAAAAGAAGCTAATGATAACAAATGATATTTTAAAAGAATTAATAAAAGGAGAATAAAAAGATGAAAGACGAATTAAAAAAAGAATTATTAAAGAAAGAAAGAGAAAACGATAGAAAAGAAACTGAAAAAATGATGAAAGCAATTAATGAAAATTGCAAGAAAGCACAAAAAAGGGAGTTAGAAGAAAGAATTCAACAAAGAAAAGAAGAAATTAAACAAAATAAAAAACACCAAATAATAACTGGGTTTGTTGTTGTAGTTTTAGTTATTATCGGTGTTTCAGTATTAGCACTAGCAAGTAAACAAGACCAAGAAGCACACGATATTTGTATCCAACGTGGAAATACCGAAGCATACTGTGAAAATCTTATTAAATAACTAGTGCAACTTTATTATAAACAATTTATTAGTGTAAGTTAAAGAGATTTAAAAACTATTTACAAATAAAAATAAAATAATGTATTGACAATGTAATTCTTTTGATATATCATTGAGATATAGAAAGGAGAAGTGATATTATCAATATAAACAACCAACGTGTTAAACGTACTAAAAATATCAATATAAGGCTTTCCCAAGAAGAATACGACGAATTTGTAAGAAAAGCACAAGAAAAAGGCTTGGACGTAAGCAGTTATATTAGATATTTAGTAAAGACAGACAAATAAAAAAAGTGAATAGTGTCATCTCTGCAAAAGTTTACACTATCCACAAAACCTTTAGAACGAAGTTTCATAAAAGGCTACTTAAGTAAAAACTTAAGCATATTTAATATATCATATTATGTATGTAAAAAGCAATAACTTCGTCTAAAGAGAAAGACGGGGTTTTTTAAATGGAACTAAAAGAAGGAAATTATATAACAATTCAAAGTTTTATGTCTAAAGAGTTGAAACTAAAAGGAAATGAACTACTAATCTATGCAATTATATATGGCTTCTCACAAACTGAAAACCAATATTACACAGGATCAAGACAATACCTGGCAACCTGGTGCAATTCAACTAGATATGGAGTTGATAAAGCATTAAAGAAACTTTTAGATAAAGGACTAATAGAAAAAGACGAAGAATACAAAAACAATATAAAGTATTGCAAGTATAGAATTACACAACCTGAATATCAAGCAACAGAGTTGACAGGGGTATCAACAAAGTTGATAGGGGGTGTAAACAAAGTTGATAGGGGGTATCAACAAAGTTGTCATAATAATATAGAAGATAATATAGAAGATAATAATTATTCTTATTCTTATAAAGAAACTCTGTTTGAGTTAATTGAAAACAACATAGGTAGAACGCTTAATAGTATTGAAATAGAGTTAGTAGGAACTTGGGAAGATAACGATCTAACTAGATATATTATTAAACAATGTATTCTTAATCAAAAATACAACATTAAATACATAGATAGAGTAATAACAAGCACAAAGTTAAAAGGTATTAAAACAATAGTCGATTTTGAAAAAGAAAGTGAAACCTTTAAACAACAAAAACAAACCAAAGTAAAAAAGACTGAAACCTTTAGCGAAAAATTAAAAAGATTACAAGAAGAAGCCAAGAACGAAGAAAAGGAGAAGAAATGACGGATACACAAATATTTAAGTTTATAGCAAAAATAAAATCATACTATCAAGAATTTAATTTAGATGATGAAGCGTTAAAAGAGTGGAAAGAGAAATTAAGACACTATGATGAAATAGACGTTTATAAGCAATTTGAAAAACACTTACAAAACAATTCTACTTATCCACCTAGACTACAATACATTACAAATTACATAGACACTATTGAAGTTAAAGATAGTAAAAGAAGTGGTTTATGTAGTTGTAATTTATGTAAAAGATTTATGACACTACCTGAATATGAAAGGCACTACAATAAATGTTTATTAATAACAACACTACAAAGGGTGTTTTATAGAGAATATGACAGGTATGTTGCTTATGCAGATTTAGATATTTACGATTACGAAACATTATTAGAAAAGTTTGGTGACAAGATATGAGAAAGATAAATAACATAGAAACAATATATGAAGCAAAAGCACCTTATAGAAGATATTGTAAGTGTGGACATACAGTGACGATCTTAACAAAGAATAAAAGAACATTATGTAGGCACTGTGGTAATTATGTATTTTTAGATAAACAAGACGAATTCAAATATAGACTATTGAATAGTTTAAAAAGAAAGGAATTAATATGAACGATAAAGAATTATTTAAAGAGATAAGTGAAATAACTAGAACTAACTATACAGAAGATATGAATAGAGACGACTTAATAATGGCATTAACTGATATGGTTTATGAATACAAAAAGAAAGAAGAAGAATTAGAAGCAGTAATAGATGATAGAAACGACAACTGGGAAAGAAGAAGCAACTATTCATTGTATGGGGTGTAAATATGTTTAAAGAACTAATAGGAAATCAAAGATTAAGACAAAAGATAAATACATTAGAGTTAGACAAAGAAATACTAGAAGATGAATACGATAGATTAATAACTAAATACAATAAGTTAATCAAAGAAATAAAACAAAGAGACAACAGGATATTAGAACTAGAAGAAGAATTAAAAAGTAAAAAGAAAGGAAAGAAGAAATAATGAAATTAGAAGAAATAAAAGAATTAAATATATATGAAAAAATGAGTTTAATAACAAATGAAATAGGAACAGTAGCAAAGAACTTAAAAGTAGAAATAAACGAAAAGAATAGTTATAAGGCAGTAAGTGAAAGGGACATACTAGACGCAGTAAAGCCTTTAGAAAGCAAATATAGAATATATAGTTATCCATACGAAAGAAAAGTAATAGATAATGGAGTACTTACAAAGGAAGGTAAATACGGAACTACAAATAGTCTATATTTAAGAATTGAAACAGTATATAGATTTGTAAACATAGATAAACCTGAAGAATACATAGATATTAAATGCTATGGGGACGGAATTGATACAGGGGATAAAGCACCAGGAAAGGCAACAACGTATAGTGATAAATATGGAATAATGAAAGGATACAAAATATCTACTGGAGATGATCCTGATAAAGAAGCAAGTGCAGAAGAAGGATATACAAAGATAGATTATAAGACTGCTTTATTAAACAAAGTAAAAGATTTAGGACTAGACGTTAACGAATACGCAAAAGAACATAAGTTAAGTGTAAGAACAACCCAACAACAAGCAAAAGCAATGTTAGAAGAATTAAATGCAAACTAGTGTAAAAGAAGATAGAGATAAGTTCATAGGTGGTAGTGATATACCTATCATAATGAACTTATCCCACTTCAAAACTAGGTGGGAACTCTTACAACAAAAAGCAGGACTTATAGAAGATGATTTCAAAGGTAATGATTATACCGATTATGGAAATATAATGGAAGGATACATAAGAGACTACATTAACAGAGAATACAACAAAAGATATAGAGAAGGTAAACATATCATAGGAGATATAAGAATACATACTGACGGTGAGTGTAATGATAGTATCCTGGAAATAAAAACTACAAGTGTAATACATAAAAGAGTAAATACATATAAGTATTATCTAGTTCAATTATTGTTTTATATGTATAACGAAAACAAAGAAAAGGGTATGTTAGCAGTCTACGAAAGACCAAAAGACTTTGACGTTAATTTTAACCCTAATAGATTATATGTATATATGATAGACCTAGATAACTATAAAGAATTAGTAGAAGAAATAAAAAAGGAAGTAGAAAGGTTTAGAGAAGATTTACAAAAGGTAAAAGACAACCCGTTCTTAACCGAAGATGAATTATGAAGAAATTAAGGAAACTAGACTTAATAGTATTAACAGGGGTTTTGGTATTAATAATTTTAATGATAATAAACGCAAGATAGAAAGGAATTAATATGGGACTAATAAGTAATTATAAATATTATGTAGTAGGTAAGATAGATAATGACTGGTTTTATGACTTTATAATACTACCTGCAGAGATAGACAACGAACAAGACGTAGAGCAACTTAAAGAAAATGTAAGGCTTAAATATCAAACAAATAAAGAAATCATAATAATAAACTTTATCCTAATAAGTTGTGAAGAAATCAAAGAAGTAAAGGTTGAAAACAATGAATAGTCAAAGTAATATATTTGATTATTTATATCCTACATTTAAAATAAATAAACCAATAAGACTAATCACTTTATTTTCAGGATATGATAGTCAAGCATTGGCATTAAAATATTTAGGAGTTGATTTTGAATTATATAAAACTTGTGAGTGGGCTACTAAATCAATTCAAGCATTAAAAGATTTACATTTTGAAAATGATAATACTGATTATAGTAGAGAATTGACTATTGAAGAAGTTAAAAGTTTTCTATTCAAAAAAGGAATATCTACTAATTATAATGATCCAATGACAGAGCAACAAATAAATAGATTAAATGAAAATCAAGCAAGAACAATTTATAACAATATAAAAGCAACACGAAACCTAGTAAACATACAACAAGTTAAAGGAGATGACTTGTGTATAAAAGATACTGATAAGTTTACTTACTTACTTACTTACTCGTTTCCCTGTCAAGATTTAAGTTTAGCAGGTAAAGGAAAAGGAATGAGTGATACAACAACACGCTCTGGTATGTTATGGGAAGTAGAAAGAATATTAACTGAATGTAAAGAAAAACCTCAAATACTCTTAATGGAGAATGTTCCACAAGTACATAGTCAAGATAACATAGAAGATTTTAATAAATGGCAATATTCATTAGAAAAGATGGGATATAAAAACTATTGGCAAGATTTAATAGCAACTGATTATGGAATACCTCAAACAAGAAATAGATGCTTTATGATTTCAATACTAGGAGATTATAACTATAAATTCCCTAAACCAGTACCACTTAAGTTAAAACTTAAAGATATGTTAGAAGATAATGTTGATGAAAAATATTATTTAAGCAATAAACAAATAGAAAATATAATTCCCTATGGATCATATTTTACTTGGAAAGACTTACAAGGAAATATAAATACACAATGTTGTAGAGCTGCTGATGAAAATAGAAATGCTCTAACAGTTGCTTGTGCTAACACTGGTAATGTATTAACAAATCATAGGATAAGAAAGATTACTTGCAAAGAAGCATTTAGACTAATGGGTGTTAAAGATGAAGATTATAAAAAAATAGCAAAAAATCAAAGTGATAGTTCACTATACCACCTAGCAGGAGATAGTATAGTAGTCAATGTGTTAATGGCAATATTTAAGGAGTTAATATGAACGAAACAAAATTATATAAATTATTAAAAAAATATAAATATAAATTATCAAAGCAACAATATAAAACAATTAAAGGTCAAATAAGAAATAATGATTTATTAGGAGCATATAAAGGAATAAGAAAGTTGGTAGGAGAATAAATATGGACTACATAAAAGGAAGTGATAAAGAGTGAAAGTTAATTATGTATTAATGTATGGAACTCCTTATCTAAAATATAGAGAATTTGAAACTTTTGAAGATATTAGTAAGTTTTTAGTCAATAAAGATATAGTTAATTATTCTATATTCAAAAAACTAGAAGATAAAGAAGAAGTTGAAATGATATATAGAGATAATGATATAAAATATTTAAAAGGTATCATAAAAGAAGTAAGAGAATATATACAAGATAGATATGATGGTGAAGTATTAACACATACATTTGATAAATGCAATGTTGGAGAATTATTAGAAATATTAAAAGGAAATGATAAAGAGTGATTTTTGATGTTGATGATATTTTTGAAATAGAAGAAGAGTATGAAATAAAATTAAAAAAGAAAGACAAAGAAATAGAAAGACTAAATGATAAAATAAAAAGAATAGCATATCAATGTTATAAAAGTGATATGTCCTATGAAGAATTTAAGCAAATATGGGTAAATGCTATGGGTAAAATATATGAACCTAACCAAATAGATGAATTAGAGAAAGAATTAGGAGTTGATAAAGAGTGATAGTAATAACATTAGATGATATTTTTACAATAATAAGCATTATATTTATAGTATTATTTTTTATAGTAGTTAAAGTATCTTCAAAAAAGAATAAAAAAGGAAGTGATAAAGAATAATGTATCAAATAGAAATAGAAACACCAAAAGGAAATATAAAGTTTAATTTAGAAAGTTTAAAAGAATTAGATAAGTATTTATTAAAATATCCTGATTATACAGGAGTAAAAGCAAAACAATTAAAGAAGGAGATAAAGAAATGAATTTTGAAGTAAATGAAAGAAGTTATATGATATTTAGAAATGAAAAAGAAGGTAAGGTATGGTATAACCTAGGACTATCAAAGAAAAATCAAGACGGAAGTTATACACGTGGTAGTATAATGGTTAGATTTAAAACAGGAGTAGAACTTGAAGATAAAGTATTAATCAAAATTAAAAAGGCTTGGTTAGACTTTTATGTAAAAGAAAAAAGAACATATCCTTATATATTCGTTAGTGAGTTTGATAAAGTAGTACCAGATAAAAAAGAAGATGACGATCCATTTAAAACTTTTGGAGATAAGTTAGCATTTACTGATGATGAAAATGATGACTTCCCTTTTTAGATGATAGTAGGGACTATAAAAGATATAATAGGGGAAATAATAAACCTGGATAACACGAAAGTCTATAAATGCACCATTGAAGAATATAAATATAAACGTAGTATCGAGCAAAACAAGAAATTATGGAAGATTATACACCTGATTGCAAAACAAACGAATATGGACGATTTTGACGTATATGTGGGGTTGTTAGAAAAAGCAGACGCAAAGAGTGATTATGTAATCACTGCAACTGATTTAGAAGTTGAATTACGCAAGAATTTTAGGGGGGTTAAGTTCGTAAGAAGGCAAGAAGTAAACGGTAAAGACTGTTATGTCTATAAAGTATATATAGGAAGTTCAAAAATGAATACTAAAGAAATGACTGAATTATTAGACATAGCAATTTTAACTGCTAGTGAATTGAATATACCTTTGATATAGGAGATAAATAAATGGAATTTAAAGAATTATTGAATAATATAGAACAATTACAAAATAGATTAGAGTTTTACTTAAACAAGAAAAAGATAAATTATGCAAAGACTGAATTACATACAAGCAATATAAAAGAAGTATCTAATTCAATAAACAATGTAAAAACTGATATATTTTGTGATTATATGATCCAAGACAAAGAGTGTGATAAAAAGATAATACAATATAGAACTGAATTGCTTAATTACGAAACATTATTAAATAAAGAAATAGAACGTATGAGTAGATATGACGAAATAGGGTTAATAGTATTTTTAAGATTTAGTTGCAACTGGAAATGGAAAGATATAGATAAAGCACTTAATCGTGGAACTGATTACTGCAGAACTTTATACAATAGATTTAAGAAAAATGAAAATGACACGATTTGACACGATTAATTTGTGATATATTTATATCGTGGAATACTGACATAGAGAAGTGTTCCAACATAACATTAATTCTTTTTATTCGTTCTTGGGAAAGGGAAGTAAATACTTCTCTTTTTTGTTGGTTTAATGTGGTATTGGACGTGTATAAACCCTAAAATAATATTTTATAACTTTTATTCTTATTCTTACTTATACAACTTATATACTAAAACAATACCCTCCGTTCCTCTGGGTACGCAACTTTTTTTTAATTTTATCTAACTCACTTTTAGTCCAGTATCACGTTAAGCCAATAAAGGAGATAATATGAGAATATCAAAAGACGAAACAATATTTAATTTAAGAAAAGAATTAGCATTAACTGATAAAGAGTATAGGCAACTTAAAAACAAGTATAGAACACAAAAACAAGAATATGAAAACTTATTAGAAGCAAATATAAGACTTATGGATAGGAACAACTATTTAGAATTGAAGATGAGTAATTATGAAGCAGATAACGAAGGAAATGTTGAAGATATATAAACCTTATAGTAATTTAGACTGGTTAAACTACAAGTTAGTTAGAAGTCAATTAACATTTCATCATATCCAAAAGAAGTGTGACGGTGGTAAAGAAATAATTACTAATGGTGCTTTATTAATGCCTACAAGTCATCAATACTTACATATTATAGAATACGTAGATAATGATAGATATAAAACAATTAATAAGATATTTGAATTTATTAACAGACAACAAAGAGAGCCTACACAGGATCAAAGAGATATCCTGGAGTATTTATTAAGTGAGTTTGAAGAACAACATAAAAGAGATAAAACAAGCAAAGGCAAAATCTTAATCAAAAGGGAGTATATGCAAAGGTGGAAATAGTCAAAGGTATATTATTTACTGAATTAATGATAACAACTACTTTATTACTTACTCTGGTAATGATAGCAGTAATAAAGACATTTATAGATTATATAAAAGATATATTTAAGAAAAGGAGATAGTATGTACGAGTTTATAGAAGTGGATAAAGATACAACAAAATTGAAGTATAAAGACAAAGAATTCTTAATTAAAAGGGACGTAGGACTTCTTAAAGACCTTCAAAGCATTAATGTAAAAGCAAAAAGACGTATGGTTATGGAATTAGCAAAAGAAGGACTTACTACAAAAGATTTAGTTATAGAAAAGGATATAAATGGTAAGAAAATAATGGATAACTCAAACTTAACTGAAATGGAAAATTCTTACGTTCAACAAGAAAGCTTAAATGTGTTTGATGATTTAGTTAATAAGTTCTGTGGTATGAGTATAGCAGAATTAATAATGGATATTGGAATATTAGATGAAAAGCAAAGTGAAGATTTTGGTAATAAATTAATAAATGCTTTCACTAATGTACCATTAGACGAATTAAACACACCCTAAAAAAGCACGTAATAAGACAATAATATGTATTCCTTATGATGAAGGGAATATATATGCTTTCTTTTGTGCTAGATATAGGGATATGACATTAGGAGAGTTTTTAAACATACCTTTAAGTGAATTTAATATGAAAGTTGGTAGTATTCCTGAAAGTGAGCCTTTATACAAGATCGTACAAAGCCGAGTAATAAATATTAATTCAATTAAAGATAAAGAAGAAAGAAAATACTGGAGAAACCTTAAAAGGATAAACAAAATACCTAACGAGTATTTAAGCATAGATGAAATAAATGATAATTTAAAAGAAGCTTTAAAGGAGAATTCAAATGATAGAAACAAAATTAGATAAGTTCATAGAACACGTGAGTGTATATGATGATAAGTATTTACTATATGAAGATGATAATAACTATATGTTAATACCAAAGGAAAGTCTTATTAGTAGTATGTCATATCAAGAGTGTGACGATAAAATGTATAGTCAATTACTATTTAATGGAAGTATAGACAAAGGTATGAATTTTAAAACTACTAAAATAAAAAGACCAGTACCTAAAAGTGAGATAACTGGTAAAGACGAAGATAAACTTACTTTAGTAGATAAAGACATAGAAGTAAAACAAATGTGGTTAATTACTAATAGTATGAAAGTATCAAATATATTCAATAACAAAGATGAAGCAAAAGAATTACTAGATAGAGTTAATCAACTTGCATTATAGAATAAGTGCTACTTTGTGAGTAGCATATAGGTAGTAGGTTATGAATATAACTCTTTTAACATTTTAGAGTTGTTACCATTAGTCAACTTATTACCTATATGGTGCTTATAAAAATAAGTGATTTTGGTAGATGCTATCTCTAGTAGGTAGCATAGAGTAGATATAACGGATACCTTTAATCTAGCCCTATATATCTATTCTATGGTGCTTATTAAAGCACTAATGGTAAGAACACTTGGTTCTATTGCTTTATTGGTAAAGTGCTACTTGGTAGGTAGCACCTAGATAGTAGGTAATGAATACAACTCATTTAGTCTTTTAGGAGTTGTTTCTTCAGGATAACTTATTATCTAGGTGGTACTTATAAAGAGTACCTAAACTAACTAACATAATAAAGAATGCTTTATAGGGAGAATTAAAGGGAAACTGGAAAGTACGACAAAGGCAGTGTGTTGGGTTTGCATAGTACTTAAAAACAAAAGGAAGTGATAATAGTGGCAAAAGAAGATATTGTTAAATATCAATTTAATAACCGAACAGCAGAAGAACAGCAAACAATAGCAACAATGGGTGGTATTGCTAGTGGTAAAGCAAGAAAAGAGAAAGCCACTATGAAAAAAACCCTAGAAATGTTATTAGATGAGAAGAACAAAGAAGGTAAGACTTATAGAGAAGAAAGCACTCTAGGACTTATAAAAGGTGCAGTGGAAGGTAAAGCAGAGAATTACAAGATAATACTACAATTACTAGGAGAATTAACCCAAGACTTAAATGCGGTAGTAGAAGCACCTACAATAAACATAAATATAGCAGACAATGAAGATTTAGAGAAAGTATTATATGAAAAGGAGTGATAATATGGAATACATAAAGATAGGAGAAGATAGATACCTTATTAAAAATAGCAATAGTAAAGTTGTAGATGAAAAAGAACTATTAGAACTACAAAACAAAGAATTGATTATTGAAGATATTACAGGTAAAGGTTGTCAAGAAAAAACAACAAAGAAAATCAAAGCCAATAAAAAAAGGATAGAAGATATTGAAACTAACACTATCGAAGAAACAACACCAACTGTTGAATAGCATATTATCAACTGAAGAACACGAAATTGAAGTATTAGGAAGTACACAAAGTGGTAAGACTTTCTTAATATGTTTAGGTTGTATATTATACGCACAGGAATTATATAAATACGATCCTGATAAAGAATACCAGGGTGCAATAGTAGGGTGGACCATTGATACATTAAAATCAAATATAGTAGAGAATATAACTAACTTACTTAATGGGTTAGGATATAAAAACAAACAAGACTATACAATAGTATGGGGAAGTAATGACGAAAAGTATTTAAAGATATGGAATATGAAATTCTTCTTCTTTGGTTTTAATAATAAATTATCCTTTAATAAAATATTAGGTAAACCTTTAATATTTGTATGGATAGATGAAAGTGCAAGAATATATTCTCACTCTGAAGAATTAAGAGATACCTTTGATGAATTTCCAGGGAGACAAGTTAGTTTTGCAAACCACCCTTATTTAAAGACAATACACTCGTTCAATGTTGAAGGCAGTGAAAGACACCCTTACAAAGTTAAATACATAGATAATAAACCAAATGCAACACATTATACTTTTTATCCTTATGACAACCCTTTATTAAATACTGCAGAAGCAATAAGAAAAGTTAAGGAATTGTTTACAACTGATACATTAAGAAGGCAAAAGATATATAACGAGTGGGTGGTTGCAGAAGGTAGGGTATTTAATGAAATACCTGTTATAGATAGTCTAGGAGATAGAGTAATAAGAGATATAGGAATAGGAATAGACTATGGTAGTGTAAACCCTACAACTTTTGTACCAATAGCATTATGTTGGTGTCCTAGCACAAACAAATGGGAAGTAATAAGACTTGGAATATACTACCACGATCCTAATAGAGAGCAAGACAACCCTACAACTGAATACTACAGTAATCAATTAAGACTATTCTTAAAATATTTAGGAGACTTATATCCACACAAAACATTAACTAACATAGTAATAGATAGTGAAGCAAGTCACTTTGATAATAGATTAATAACTGACGGAATAATGCACGAATTATCTAAAAAAGGTGCTGGAAGTGTTAATGAAGGTGTAGAACACTTACAAAGTTTATTTAACAGGGAATTCTTAAAGATAATGGATACTCCAAGCATACGATACTTTGATAATAACGGAAAACCTGTGTTTAGTGGTAAAGATGAAGGTTTAATTGAATTAGAGAGTTATAGATATGACAGTGTTAAAAGTACTTCTACAGGGATAAACTGTTATGTAAAAGAATTAGATCATAGTATAGATGGTCTAAGATATATAGTAAGGGTATTTAATGATACTGGAAGAATACCAAATGTATAAGGATAAAATGGAGATACGAAGGTGATACTGTTCAAATCAAGTGTAAAAAGACAAAAAGATTTCTATGTGAAATAGACATAGAAGAATATTTAAAAGAGTTAAGAAAACTTGGAATAAGTCAAGAAGTACCATTAAGGATAAAGATACCCTGTAGGAAGTGTAAAGAAGTAGAAGTTTACGAAATCTACGAAAATCATTATTTATTCGTTAAGAATATAGACAAAGTCACAAAATTGTGATACACTTTATATATAAGAAGTGCAATGTGGACTTGAAAGAAGTCGATAGCACGTTGGTAGGAATTACTGACGTGCTTTTTTTGTTGGAGAAATTAAATGATAAATAAAATAAAAACAATGATAAAAAATAGACCTAAAAAGATAAAAGTATATATGTATGCAAGTAATATCTGCATAAAGAAGATTAAAGTATATCCTGGAGAAGATATATTTAACAATTCATACATAATAAACGTATGGAACAAGAAGTTTATATTTGGATCAAGACACGTGAAGATAGTAGTAAAACCTACCTTATTAAAAAAGAATTATAAAAACGAAGTACACGTAGAAATACAATATGAAGGTGGTGTAGCAGTATGAAAGGTACATTAAAAAGATTTAGTCCATTAGAAGCACCATATATCAATGTTAAGTCAAAAGTAATAATGCCAGGACTAACAAATGGAGTACCAAATGTAAAATACAAAAATGAATATGTAATAAGTCCAAGTGCAAAGAAAATAGGGACTTACATAGTTAATCAAATATTTGGTAGTGATTTAGTCACACAAACTGAAGGACTAGATATAGGTTGGTTAATGCCTACTCTAAAAGAAGCATTAGAACAATGTGTATATGATAGAGAAGCATTTATATACCTACATAAATACGATAACAAATGTTATTTAGAAGTAATAAAGAAATGTAATATAACAAACCTAGTTCAAGCATACGATATGATAAAGAGTTGCACTATAGTTCAAGAGTTTGACGAACTAAATGACAAAAGTGATTATATGCTTGAAAGAAATATAGAAATAACTAAAGAAGGTAGTGTAATTAAGTTCCAAGCCTACGAAAAAGCAAAGAAAACTGAAGAGTGGATAAAAATGCCTATTAATAAGTTTAATAAGATAGCAAACACTGAATACTTAAATGCGTATAACCTACCTTATCAAGTAATAATCAACATAGATATAGGAGAAGATTTCTTTAAGGATAGTAAAAGACTATTAAATGAAGAAATGAATATTATAGACACTATTGCTAGTGAAATTGAAAAAACAAGAACAAGAATAGTCACTACAGAACATTATCAAACAACTGATATAAGTAATTCTTGGAGACCAGGAAGTACGTCATATAACATAAGAAGTTTAAATGTAGGAAATATAGCAGATTACTTTACATTACTACCCGGAGATAAAGAACACCAAATGTTTGAATTTTTGCAAGGAGATATAAGAATAGAACAATACCAAGAAGCATTTAAGTTTTATGACTATCAAATAATTCAAATGGCAGGTTTAAGTCCAAGCACTTTTGGATACGAAAAAGATAGTTATATGAATACAACTAACGTAGAGTTAAGTGCAAATGCTAGTGAAATGACTATTGAAGCTATAAAGACACAAATAGAAAGTCAAATTGATAACTTAATAGAGAATATCATTAAACTACAAATATCAACAGGAATAGATGAAAACCTACTTCCTACAGAGTTTAGTTGGAATTATGGAAGTAATGAAAGATTCGATGATATGAAGAAACTTAAAGTATTAAGTGCAGTACAAAGAACAACTGCAGTTCCTTATTCAACTAGAGTAAAGATAATACAACCTATTCTTAATAAACTAATAGATGAAGAAATAGACGACAACGAATTAAGTGAACTATTAGAAGAATATAAAAATGAAAAAATAGAAGTTGATTACGGAGAGATTTAATGAATAACGAATACGAAGAAGCGAACGTATATGTAGATGAAGAAGTAAATAAACATAAAAAGAAAACAAGTGCATATATGGACGCAGTTAAGTTTTTAGTATTCATATCATTATTAAGTAATCTACCTAATTTCAAAGATAAATTCAAAGAATTAACTGATAAGTATAAAAAAGACATTAACAACCTGGAAAGCAAAGGATACAAAGGTATAGAAGAAAGATATGAAGTTATTAATCTAAACAATAATGGAAGTATCTTTAAACCAAACCTAGCATTATTAACAACAGTCCTAAATAAATTAAAACTAGATAAAACAAGTAGTAAAACTGCAGAAGATTTATATATTAAGTATATAAACAGGTTTTATGATAGGACAAAGAAAACTATTGATAAGGTTGAATACCTGGATAGAGCAGAATACTTAAGCAAGAAAGTAAGCCTATTTGACAAAGTTGAAAAGGTAATTAGATATTCAAATGGATCATACTATGGAATAGATAGTTATACTTCAATGGTATATAACACAAACCTAGTCAATAAAGGTTGGCAAGAAACAATAAAAAGAGCAAGATACAACAACACTGATTTAGTGTATGTGTATCCACACCCTTATAGTTGCGAACTATGTCAACAATACCAGGGTAAGACTTTATCAATAACAGGAAGTACACCAGGACTAATAACATTAGATGAAGCAATGGAAGGTGGACTAAAGCATCCTAACTGTAAACACGTATTATTTGAGACTGATAGATTACAAAGTGATAGTAGTTATAGTGGTGTAGAGTGGACTGAAAAATATAATGCAAAACAAAAGAAACAAGCATTAGAGTTAAAGAAGTCTAGGTTGTTAAATGATAAAAAGATTTATAAACAACTTGGAGATGAAGCAAGTATAGATGAAACGAATAAAAAGATAAAAAAGTTAAACGATGAGATACGAGTACAAAAAGAGTTAATGTAATGACTGCGGTTAGTGGTAAGGCACACCGATAAAAAGGCAAATTACACTCGAGTTTTATAGCACTTCTTAAGAAGGAGAAAATATGAAAATAGAAAAATATCTAACGAACAAAGATATTACATTGACGAATGATGATATTGACGTTCAAAAACTTATCCAAGACTTACAAAATGGTATGGTAAGTGAAAGTGAAATGACAACAAGACTTGAGACTGCAAGAAAAGACTGGGAGAAAGAAAGTAGTTCTAAATATAGTGAATTAGAAGAAAAGTATAATGAACTAGAAAAAAGAAATACAGGACTAACAGAAGATAATAGCAGACTTAAACTTGAAAATGTTATGACACGTGAAGGTTTTAAGAGTGAAAACTTTAAAGAAATATCTACTTTAAGAAACACATTGTACGCAGACGAAAAAGATGACGAAGTAGCAATAAAAGGAATAAAAGAGAAATTTAAAGATACATATTTTCACGAAGAAAAACCAAAACCTGTAGTAGTTCCACAAGAAAGTGAAATGAATACAGGAACAAAAATTGAAAAGCCTATTCAAGTTAATAGGAATACAAGAGTAAGTTCATTATTTATTAAAAAGTAAGGAGATGATTATAGATGAACTACACACAAGTTAATTTAGATTTACAAAGCGTAATAAAAAGAGCATACGATAATTTATTATATCGTTCATCATTTATGAATTTCTTAAATAGTGCATATTTAGGAGAAATAAGACAAGCAGGTGCACCTAGACTAGAAGTTATTAAACAAACTGCAACTGCTACTACTGCTGCTAATACACCAGTAATTGCAACTGCAATAGCACCAAACCTAGCACAATATGAAAGTGTATCTGTTGATTTAGCAGAATTAAGATTAAATTATTCATTTAGAGTTCCTTCATTAGTAACTGAAGCAGGAATTGCAAATATTATTGACGGACAAATAGCATTACAAGACGCAGATAATGCTAAAGAAATTGACGAGTATGGTTTTGCTAAAATGCACACTGCAGTTCAAGCACAAACAACACCACAAACATTTACTTGGAATGCAACTACTATGGCAACTAGCCAAGACTATATTGAAGCATTAAATACAATGAAAGCAACATTATTCAACAACAATGTATATGACGGATACAAACTAGGACTAAAAGCAACTGAATACGCTAACCTAGTATCTAACATTACTTCATTATTACATTATGAAACAATGGCAGGAGTTGAAGGAGTAGATCGTGGAGATATAGCACGTGCTTATGGAATTGATATATTCCCAATTAACTCTAATGTATTAAAGAACAGTGAAGTAGGATACTTTGCAAGTGAAGTAGGTACAGTAGGAGACGCATACTTCTCTCAATTCAATGAATTTGCAGGAGATTACCCAGGCTTAAAGTGTGTTGCTTAAGACACAACACAGACGAGGTCGGTTTAGTAGAAATACTAATCAAAAAGAACTCCGAGAAATCGGTGAAACCCTAAACGTAAAGACGTAGGAAACACCGAGCCGAGCCAAGAAATTGGAAGGTGTAACGACTATACCCATAGGGGTAGTACAATCAAGTGATTGGAAGTACGGAGAGCCTAAACGTAAAGACGTAGGTTAAGAGATAGTCTACTCTATATAGAAATATATAGCAGTTCATAAGAGAACGGCATAGGAGTAACGAACCTATGTGAATAAAAGGTCCCAGGAGATTATGTAGTAGAAGGAACAATTTTATTTGGTGCTGCAGTTGTAAGACCTGAAGCAGTAATTGAAATCGTTGCATAATTAAAAAATAGATAGGAGAGTGAGAATATGGAGTTTTATACTTTAGAAGAATTTACTGAAAAGTACACAGACTACGCCGATTTTGAAATACCTGAATGGTATGTAATGGCAAGTAGTGAGATGATATTCTCACAAGTTGGTAAAAAATATCAAGATACAAGTTGGACTAGTAAAACAGTACCAACACCAATTAAAAACGCTTCTATGGAACAATTAAGATTTATGATAGACCACGATATACCTTTTGTAGATACTGATAATTTAGACG